>Ga0180433_10001586_pt1 | contig 37669 bp, 29 predicted proteins | sample SS_ome_8_FD_132980 | JGI IMG/M metagenome (GOLD analysis project Ga0180433, IMG submission 132980) | Hypersaline lake sediment archaeal communities from the Salton Sea, California, USA - SS_1_D_1 metaG | ecosystem: Environmental > Aquatic > Non-marine Saline and Alkaline > Hypersaline >... | reverse complement strand
TGGGATGTACCTGTAAGGCGGGATGGCGATGCTTATTCGAGGGTTTGGGTTATAAGAGATGAGATGATCGAAAGCGTTCACATGATATTCAAACTGCTCGATGCTATGCCTGAAGGTCCCGTTTATAATCGCGTACCAAACCCGTTCAAATGGAAAATCCCAAAGGGCGAAGCTTATGTAAGATGCGAGTCATCGCGCGGAGAATTGGGCCTTTACCTGGTCAGCAACGGTGGCGATAAGCCTTACAGGGTACATTTCAGAACACCATCTTATCCTCACGGCCTGATTATCCTGGAAGAATTATTGAAGAACGCCAGCATTGCCGATGTCGGAAACATAATGATAAGTCTATACGTAGTAGCGCCGGAGATAGACAGATGAAAGAAAAAACAACAAAAAAAAAGGGCAGTATCTTAAGTCCGTTCAAGGCGGTTAATTTCCTATTCAAAAAGCCGCGTACCTTGAGATATCCTTTTGAACCAAAAGAGCCGGCGATGCGGTATCGGGGTTTTCATTTAAATGATTGGGCCAAGTGCACCGGCTGCGGCAATTGCGCTGATATATGTCCGAATGAAGCGATAGAGATGGTCCAAATCCCTGAATTAGAGTCCAAACCTGCCGAAGGCATAAAGAATGAAAGACCAAAACTTGACTACGGCAGATGTTGTTTTTGCGGCTTATGCGTGGACATCTGCCCTCCCGCTTCCCTGAGGCTGTCCAGGGACTATTTTCATATCCACTTCGACACTAATACCTTTACATTCATTCCAAAAGATGAAAATTCGGACAAAGAGCTATTCCTTGGCTCTGGAGACTATTCCATACTCAAAGCAAGTCTGTCACATCGCAAAGAAAATTATGAAGGTTTCAGCTCCGACCTTGACTACGCCTTGTTTGAACCTGAGCGGGTCCCCATGCCCCAGGTTGGGCCTGAGGAAAGGAAACTATCCTTTATTGAGCAGGTGATAGGCTATAATAAAGAAGAAGCCAACGCCGAGGCCTCCCGCTGCCTGGAATGTAAGTTATGCGAACAGGCATGCCCGGCACATCTTAAGATATCAGATTATATCAAGGCTATTTACGAAGAAAAACCCGATGAATCCTTGAAGAAAATATTTGAAGATAATCCCATCCCTTCGATCTGCGGCAGAATATGTATGAAACATTGTGAAACAGCATGTTCTTTGAGTATCAGGGGAGAAGCCCTGGCCATAAGATGGCTCAAGAGGTTTGTTGCAGATTCCATTAAGGATTACAAAACCGCTTTGGAACTTAGAGCCGCCGAGCCTACCGGCAGGAAAGTTGCTGTTATAGGTGCAGGGCCGAGCGGTTTATCTTTAGCGTATTTTCTCACATTGAAAGGTCATAAAGTAGTTGTATTCGACTCTTTGCCCGGCGGCGGCGGAACGATGCGCACAGGACCGCCTATTTACAGATTACCACTCGAAGCGATAGACAAGGATGTCAATTATATCGCTTCTTTGGGAGTTGAGTTCAGATTCAATACCACGGTAGGCAAAGATGTTCTGTTTGAAGATATTCTAAAAGAGTATGACGCAGTTCATCTCGGCATAGGAACAACGCAGAGCCGTTCTACAAAGGTCAAAAATATTGATAAGGCCTGTTTGGCCCTGCCCTTCCTGCAAGCCAACAAGATTGGTTCGCCGCCTTCAGTGGGCAAAGAAATAATAGTCATCGGCGGCGGAAACGTCGCCATGGATGTAGCCAGAGAGGCTCTGCGTTTGCAGCACATCCAATATCCCGGCCAGGACGTGATAACCAAAACGGTTTCTCTGGAAGATTGGGACCAACTGCCCGCCACACACGATGAAATAGAAGAAGCAAAGGCCGAAAGCGTCCAGTTTAATCCGGGATGGGGCCCGGAAGAGGTAAAAGTCGAAAATGACAAAATTAAGGGGCTTGTGTGCAAAAAAGTAAAATCTGTTTTTGATGAGCAGGGCAGATTCAGCCCCACTTTTTACGAGGAAAAGCAGATATTATTGAATGGGGACATGATTATCGAAGCCATTGGACAGGCACCCGATTTTTCATTCCTCCCAAAAGAGCTTCTCGAAAAACTAAGGTTCACACCCGCCCGAAAGGTAGAAGTGGATGCAAATGGAATGACCTCAATCCCCGGCATGTTCGCAGGCGGTGACATAGTAAATGTGAATTTAGATGCGGTTACCGCCATCGCCGATGCCAAACTGGCAGCCGCAGGAATAGATCGAATGCTCAGCACAAGATAAGGAGTTATTGCACGTGGAAGTTTTGGTTAAATATGAAAACGGGTTCCGTTTTTCCGCTACATGCAAAGGACATACCGTTACCACGGGACGCGGCGATGATGAAAAACGCGAGCGGGACGGAATGTGGCCGGCTCAGTTGTTTGAAGCTTCGATCGGGATGTGTATAGGTGGCTACGTCGCAAAGTTCTGCAAAGGGCAAAATATCACCTACCAGGATATGACTATAGAGTTGAGCCGCCGAATAGAAACCGACTCCTCAGGCAGCACGCCGTCTGGGGCAAAGCCGGCGCGTACCGCAAGAATCGACGCCAAAATACGCCTCGGCGCAAAACTGTCCCAACAGCAGCAGCAGGGTATCCTGCAGGCAGCCGATAACTGTCATATAACCAAAAGCATCGAACATGGTATGCAAATATCCTGTTCCCTGGCACAGGACGGTTAATTATTCCGACTCAGATTATTTTTTCCAAAAAACTGCAAAAAAAATATCGGCCTTGTCCTTATCACAGGAAATGAAAAGATTTATGTAAGCTTTTCCCCCGTTGTCATTATGTTCATTCGACTGAGCTTAACGCCCTTCAGGCAGGTTATATTATTAGCCAGCTTTTCAATTTCTTTAACTTTGCCTTTCAGTATTATAACCTCAAGGCAGTTATTGTGATTCAGATGTACGTGGGTAGAGGCGATTACCTGCAATAAATGGTCATGCTGAAGAGCTACCAGCCTGTTGGACAGTTGCGTCGAATGATGGTCATAAACCAGAAAAACTCCTGCTACCGCCCGGGCCGTTGGTTCCGACAACTGCTTTTCAGATAAACGGCTGCGAATCAAATCCCTAATCGCCTCGGAGCGATTTGAATAGCCCTGTTTACGAATTAACTCGTCAAACATCGAAAGCAATTTTTTGTCTAACGATACCCCAACGCGTTCGGTTTTACTCATTTCAATTCTCCTTGATGTCGCTATTGAGCCGACATCTGAATGTCTGCGTTCGTTCCCGGCCGGGAACCTTTATCCCGGCCAGACTCCAATCCTACCGGTACCGGCCGGTATCAAATATTTTTACCCTTAAGGGTATAATTTCTTAATCTATCAGACATTATTTAGAAAATTACGGCTTTTGTCAAATCTTTGAAAATTCCCCCTTATCCAAATTTGTGAGCTGTAGAGTCGAATCTAACCGGCAGCCTCGAAGAAATGTTAAAAGAACTGGAGCAAGAATAAAAAAGCCGGGCTTTTCATACACATTAAAGGTGAGATTTTTTCAACAGGTCTGCCCCAAATGCGTAGCATTATTTGGCGAAGATGACCGGGGGACCGTTTAGATTGTACTATGAGTTTCCCGGGGATTCCCAAAGTATTAATCCAGGCTCGTAAGGCTCAACAAGGTCGGCGTGCCTGGGCATTATTCTAAGGGCAAATCCGTGCCGGCCCGATATCCTGCAGGGTATAGCACCGGCGAACAGAGCCACTCCATTAGTGCTCCCGTTTTCCTTATAGGTCATTTTCTGTACCCGGCCGTTTTCGATGTTCCCCGCTGAATCCACTCGGCCGTGATAAATCTCAACGGCCACATCATCAGGATTGAGCCGCCCCAGCTTAACTTTGGCTTCGACCTGCAACTGTGAGCCGACCTCAAGCTGAGGCTCCTTGACATTGAGCGTGGAAACATCCGCGCCGTTATCGATGTGGACATTCACATCTTCTATTGCTATATCAGGCCAGGCTTGCTGGACGCCGGCCTTCCATGCCGAAAGCGCCTTTACCTTTTCCATTGCACTATCGGTGAGGCTTTGCCACTTTGCCGCGGCGGGATTATAAAACTTACGAGTGTATTCCGCAACCATTCTGTTGGTGTTAAACCTCGGGGCACACCACTTGATGGTGCTCTTCATCCGTCGAATCCAGGGCCGGGGCAATTTGTCCGCCGAGCGGGAATAAAATAGCGGAACAACTTCGTTTTCAAGCAGATTGAATATCGCCTGCGATTCGACCTCGTCCTGGTACTCGGTGTCCTCGTAGTCCTCACCGGCACCTATGACCCAGCCGTTCTCGGGTGTGTAGCCTTCACACCACCACCCGTCGAGGGTACTCATATTCAAAACGGCGTTTATCGCAGCCTTCATCCCGCTTGTACCGCTTGCCTCCATCGGCCGGCGGGGATTATTGAGCCAAACGTCAACTCCCTGAACAAAATACCTGGCGATGTCGATGTCATAGTTCTCAAGGAACACCATCCGTCTGCGAATTTCGGGCTGTGAAGCAAAATGCACCACCTGTCGGATTATCTCCTTGCCCTGGGTATCCTGTGGGTGGGCCTTTCCGGCAATTACAATCTGAACGGGTCTATCGACATCATTCAACAACTTTGCGAGCCTCTGGGAGTCTCTGAGCAACAGATTGCCTCTTTTGTAAGTTGCAAATCTCCTGGCGAAACCGATTGTAAGGGCTTCGGGATCGAGGACTTCCTCGGCCCAGCCGAGCCTGGCATGAAATGCTCCTTTCCTCTGTAACTGCTGTTTTAGCCGCTTCCGAACAAAGCCCACAAGCCGTTCCTTGCATCGCTGGTGTATTCTCCAAAGCTCTTCATCCGGTACCTGGTCGATGTTGTGCCAGATGGACTTATCAACCGCTTCGTTCGACCAGTTGGAGCCGAGGTACCTTTCGTAAAGGGAATTTAACTCCGCACTTAGCCAGCTTTTTGCATGCACGCCGTTGGTAATAGCCCTGATTGGCACCTCATCAATCGGAAGCCGGGGCCACAGGCCCGCCCAGATTTTTCGGGTTATTTGGCCGTGAAGCTGGCTAACGGCATTGCGACTGGAACTCATACGCATAGCAAGGACGGGCATCTTAAACATCTCATTATCATCATCAGCATTAATTCTGCCCAGGGCAAGAAACTGTTTCCGGTTTATTCCCAGCTTTCCGTAGTAATGTCCGAAATACTTGTCCATTAGTTTAGGGTCAAACTCATCGTTGCCCGCCGACACACATGTGTGCACCGTGAAAACATTACCGGCGCGTGATGCCTCTGCGGCTTCTTCAAAGGTCATATCTGCGCTACTTCGCAAACGCCTTATCCTTTCGAGCGCCATAAAAGCCGCATGCCCTTCATTCATATGGCAAACGGTGGGTATAATACCCATGGCAAACAACGCCTTGAGGCCGCCGATACCAAGTACCATCTCCTGGCTTATTCGTGTCTCAATATCGCCGCCGTAGAGTGATTGGGTAATAACACGGTCCTGCGACGAGTTGGCCGGGATGTTGGTGTCCAGCAGATAAAGGGACACCCGCCCCACAGAGGCCTTCCATATCTGTGAAACAACGCTTCGACCGGGGAACTGAACGCTTACGGTGAGGGGCCGGTTGCTTTTTTTACGTACAAGCTCTATCGGCATATTGTGAAAGTCGTTGTCTATGTAATGTTCCTGTTGCCACCCGTCAGTGTTCAGATATTGCCTGAAGTAACCTTTTTGATACATCAGCCCCACACCGACAAGAGGCACACCTAAGTCGGAGGCGCTTTTGAGGTGATCTCCCGCAAGGATGCCCAGACCGCCGGAGTAAATCGGCAAAGATTCGTGAATTCCGAACTCGGCACTGAAGTAGGCTATCAACGGCCTGGGGCCTTTGTCATATATCTTGTCAAACCAGCTTGGAGCATGGAGAGTTTCTTTGAGCTTTTCGCCGGCCTGCTGCAATTGATAAAGAAAGCCCTCGTTACGCGCCAAATCCTCCAGCCGGGCCTGTGAGACGCTTCCGAGCAGCTTGACGGGATTATGGACGTACTGTTTCCACAGGTCGTAGTCAATTCGTCTGAACAGGTCGATAATCTCGGCGTTCCATGACCAGAACATGTTGTTCGCAACCACTTTTAAGTCCTGTAAAGGTTCGGGCAGCGAAGGCTTTACCGTAAAGGTCCTTACAGTCTGCATAGCTCAAATTCCTTTTGATTTAATTTTGGTGTAAGGGCACAAAACAGACGCATTTTTTGGCGCGTTAACCGGCTGATTGTTATACGAATAATCGGGTAATTGTGGTCTTATCTTAATCAAAAAAGGCTTTATCGGCTGTTTATACCCGACAAGCCAACTGTTATCGGACTTTTTTAGAAGTTAAAATGCAGAATACTGTCTTGTCGCGTTTCCGGGTCCTCTTGTTGCAATATAATTAAGGCCTGATACTCAGGCCGGCGCAGGCAGTAGTTTTTTATCTGGTCGCAGGACATAACCATAAATGCGGTCGAAAGTGCGTCTGCTGTCGCGGCATCGGGGGCCAAAGCCCAGGCTGCAAGTTTGTTTTCGACCGGTGAGCCACTCCGGGGGTCGATTATGTGGTACCCTTTTTGAACCCCTGAGCCGCTCACGGCCTCATCTCGCAAAAAGAGTCGCTCCAGGATTTGCCCGGTATTACATGGTTTTGTCAATTTAACGGGCCACCCTTCGGTCTTCGGGGGCGAACCAAGCGCCAGGACCGAGCTTCTCCCTGCGCAAATCAAGGCTGTGCAAATACTCCATTCGGCCAATATCTCGGCCATTCGGTCAACGGCGTAACCTTTGCCGATGCCGCCGAGGTCGATTTGTACGCCGCTTGTTGACAGAGTCAGGGTATGATTTTCTTCGTCCAGTCTGAGCAGGTTCATACCGGTTCGGCTGCGGGCAAGGCCAAGCTCCTGCACTAAAGGATTGCGTAATGTTTTGTCCTCAGCGAGCCGGCAGTCCAACAAAGAACCAATCGTAACGTCAAAGGCGCCGTTTGTTTGGTCGTAAATTTCCGCCGCAAGCCCAAGGCAGCGGAAGGTATCGAGGCCGAGTTGTAAACTTTGTCCTGCGGAAAGATTGTTAATCTCGGAGACGTCACTGTTTTCAATGAAACGGCTGAGCTTCTGTTCGATTCCGTCAAGCTCATCGAAGGCCGCCCAGGCCGCCTGGGCGGCATAATGTTCGTCCTCATTAAAAATGAATATCTCAAAAATCGTCGCCATCGCCTCTTTTGAGAAAATATGTGCAGCCGGCATTGAATCCGGTATGCAGCCGGGGAACCGGTTATTTGTCGGCTGAGTCATCATATACCACCTGGAACTTGTCCAACAGGTCTTTTGTTACAAATCCTGCTATCTCAACGGTTGGTCTCAGCTCAAGATACCTTTCAAACAGCGGAACGTAGAGATTCCCGGCACCTGCAGAGCCGGTTTCATACAGCCTCCTGCCGAGAGCGGCTTCGACGGCGGGTGAGGCGATTATTAGTGGGGCAATCGGCGCACTTGCATCGATTTTGTCATACCAACCGACACGCCCCAGGCGTCGCAGATACCACGGCAGCGGCCAATAGTCATCGTTCGGACAGATGACCTGGATGTACATATTTCGCCCGTCCGGATGCAGCCGGGCCATCCGTTCGACCCGCTCGGCAATCTTTAATACATCGCCTGTTGTGTGGGCGTAAACATAAGGATTTCTCACATCGGAACAAAACGTGTAACTTGACTGGTACGCCTGCCATATAAGGCAAATGCCGACGGCTGTTAGCACCACACCGAAGATTATACGGCTGAAAAGATTCGGACAAAGTCGCATCAAGGACGCTGCGCCAATGGCAGCCAGAATAATCATGCCGTGCAGAAAAGTCAGCATACACCATGGGGTTTTGTAGCCGATTGCAGAGTAAATGACGGTTGTTATAAAAGTGTACAAAGCGATAAAACGTACCAAACAGACATTTTCGGTCTGGGAATATTTCTTTATAAAAGCAGCAACAAAACCTGTCAACGCTAATACAATAATAACCCCCTCACTCCAGACAGGCCCCGAACCGTATCTGGAGTAGATGAGCATCTTCAGATAGTAGAACCAAGGATGAATGTGCAGCGTGCTGTGCGAGGCGCGGTTCAAATAAATCCCGAAGGCCCTGAGCGAGTCCGCGATACCGGCTGGGTGTGTAAAAAATGATGAATAAAGCAATGCCGAAACCGCAAGGGCTGTTGCCAGGCCCGCCAGGATATGTGAGAATTCAAGTTCTTTTGTGACAGCTCGCAATGTTAGCTGCTCAAGCATCAGAACAAGCAAAACGGACAGCAGCATCGCAGCCAATGCGATGATGCAGGTTTCCTTGGTGGCATACATCAAACCTGCAAACAGACCGGTTAATATCGCCCACACGGCCTTTCTGTTTTGCGTGTAACGGAAACCGCAGACTATTACACCAAAGGTAAAACAGACCAGCAGCATTTCGTGGATATAATAACGGCTGTAGAAGACCATTGCTGGTGAGATGGCGGTAATGGCTGCTGCCAAGACTGCGGCAGGCGCACCCAGTCCGCGAGTGAGCAGCAAAGGCATCAAGACCAAAAGAATCCCAAAAAAAACCGGCACAATTCGCAGGGTAAACTCGCCGATTTCCGAAAGTTTGCCGGCAGAGGCCGGCCAGGCCGCAATCAGAGTAAAGTAGTTCAGAACCGGTCCGTGGTATTCTTTCGGATTGTAGCGATAGAAACCCTCCTGCAGGAGGTCCCCGAACTTTACGGCGTTAACGGCTTCATCGCCGTGCATGGGCCTTTTGGCAAGTTGCGGCACACGCAAGGTGAGAGCCACCGTTACGACAACCAGAATAACAAGGCAGCATTTTTTGGACCATATCATTTTACGGGTTTGCCGAACACTTCCACTTCGATATAGTGGTTAAGTTCGTTGGCGTTATTACCTTTGCTGTAAAGGCGGACATAGCGGGCTCTTGTGCCTTTGGCGTCAATGAGTTTGCCCTCATGGGTCTCGACGTAATGCAGGTCCCGTCCTGCACCGAGGCCGGATGAATTATCATCGTCATTATTAAACAAAGTGGATACTTCGGTGATAAAATCCGGGTCATTGGCGACCTGAACAATTACATCAAAGTAAACTCGCGCCTGCTTGTGATAGTGCCACAAGAGCACCGCATATATCTCGCATTCAGCGCCGAGGTCAATCGTGATGTGCTGGACAAAAGGCCCCAACTCAACGTAGCTGCCGTCGGCGGCGCTTTTGTCTCCATCGGTTATATACTCTATCTCTCCGATAATGGGTTCTTCATCGCTGCTGGAAACAGGCTTACCGAATGCGAGGTTTTCGGTCCCCGCCGGCGCCAGAAACGGCGGCCTTGGCTTACCGAGAGGCTTTGCCAGACGGCTGACGCCCCGAATATTCTGCGGTGTGCCCACGAACATCGGCCTCGGCAATTCAATCGGAACAGGAGCTAATTGCACCTGCGAAGGCTCTTCGACTGCATCGGCCGTTGCGGTGGCAGTCTCAGTGTCGGCGGCGCCGGGACTGTCGGCACTTTGGGGGGACGATTTCCTGCACGCGGGGATAAAAACGATTGGCAGCAGCGCTACCAGAAATATTCTAATCATTGATACATTTTTAGACATCCGGCTTTTATCCTTATAATTGAAAGATTCATTGAATTTCACGAGCTAAAATCATTATTATTCTATTGAACGTGGTTGAAATTGTCAAGGTCAGGAATGCGCCAAGGTCTTCGGGCAGGACCGGTGAAACCGGTTTTTATTTCAAATCCTCGATATTGATAACCTTGCCGGCGCCGATATTTATATACTTATACTCCGGGCCGAAGTGTTTTTCGAACAGGTTTCTTGCTTTATCACCCGAACAATGGCACGGGCCGGCATAACGAACGCCCAGTTTCTTGAGAGCCGAGATGATTTTCTCAATTTTGCCTGTACCCGTCCACTCCAGGTGAAAGCCGCCCATTGCCATAAAAATGTCCTTTTCCAGAAGCTTACCGGCTGACTCAATTATCCTGACAATACCCGGATGTGCACAGCCGGTTATCACTATCAGGCCTTTTTCCGTCTCAACGATTAGGGATTGCTCCTTTATCAACCTTCCAAGCTGGCCTGTGGAATAGACATTTTCGAAAATCTTCAGAGGTTTCTCGGTTTCGACTATTTTCGCTCCCGTCTGTTGAACCCGGCTCTTAAAACTTCTGGCAAAGGACACCGGCATATAAACGGTTACATCTGAATTTCTTTCAAGAAAACCTTGCAGCCCACCGGTATGGTCGGCGTGAATATGAGAAAGGACGACTGTGTCTATACTTTGAGGATTAACCGCTAATTTTTCCATATTGTCGAGCAGTAATCCGCCGTCCGGGCCGGTGTCAAAAAGGATGGTTTTCTCAAGACCGGTTATAAGACAGGAAAAACCCCACGCCGTTTGCACGCCTTCCGTGTACGGGTTATTATCACAAATAATTGTAATAACAGGATTTGTAAGGCCCTCTTGCTCGACAGAAGACTTTTGCTCTTTCATACCTTGCCCTTTCTTCTTTCCACACCAGGCGGGAATTATCACTATCGCCGTCAAAACAGCAGTGAAAAGTAAAATGATCGAAACGGTGAACCTGTTCATCTGTTTTCACCTTACATCTTTACCCGTCATTATAACAAAAAAAATGCCAAAAACAATTGCCGAACGCTTTTTTTACGTTAATATATAAAGTCAGCAAGGCGATGAAATATCCTCTGGGGCACTTTTTCAAAAAAGTAGCCGAATACGTTTTTTACAATAATGGGTTTTATCTGGAGAGATAAAATGAACAGATATCTGCTAATCACAATTTTAACATCCCTTTTCTTAACACCGGCGATTTTTGCCCAGGAGCATTTCGAGGGTGAACCAAGGCCCGAAGAAGCGATAGAGCACGAAATCTATATGCACAAAATGGAGTTGGAAGAGCGGCAGCATCAAGCCCAGATGGACTTCGGCCGGCAAAGTCGACAAATCGAGCTTGAGAGACGAAAAATCGAGCTAATGAAGCTTGAAAGGGAAATGGACTTCGAGCAAAAAATGAGGGAGATTGAGTTGGAAAAAAACCGGATGGCTCTCAAGAAAAAACGCTCCCCACACAAGCAGCCGCCCTTTTTTACCCTTGGCCGAAGAAGAAATATGTTCCCCCTGCTTGCTGTCTGCTTTGTCGTTCACATCCTGGTCGGCGTCTGGGTATATCAGGACATTCGCAGACGAAATGCCGGTTCGGGTTTATGGATAGCACTCGGGCTGCTTACGGGACTTTTGGGGGCACTGGTGTACGCAGTTGCCCGGCTTGGAGACAGCCGACAAACACAATAGCGACAACGTCAGACGACCCATGTTTTTTCCACAAACTCCTTCTTCAACGGGTCGTCATAGTGCTTGGCAAGGTCGGTTTCGAGTTGACGGCGGTACTGCTGCGATACCGAGACGGTGTGCGTCCGGCCCCGCCAGCAGGCAAACGCCCTTTCAGTGTATTTCCGAACCCATTTTGCCTTCGCATAATCCATATTAATCTCTATTATTATGTTAGGCTAGGCCACGTCATTATAAGCCCTGAGCCATTAACAGGGCGAAGAATCAAAATCCTGTTTACGCTTCATTATTGATGTGTGCAATCAGCGTACCTAAAAGGCCGATATAGTATAAAACCGCCCAAAAACCGGTATCCAAAAAGCGGCCGTGTCAAATAGTCCGGAGCCACGTTGCAAAATTTGACACTCAGAATGAAGCAGAGTTGATTTTTTTTACACCCTAATTCTTGAACGCCCGGTCATTCGGCTCGAAACTGCATCAAAGCACCTCATGCCGAAAGCGTCTCAACAGTGCGACTACCGATAAAGGTGGTGTTTTGTTTAGGCGGTTTGGAAACGAATGTTATAGGTCTTTGTCACCTCAAAGCCCCCGTCAAATGCGATTTGACCGGTCGATTTTCGTTACTTATATTTTAATTAGCAGGTTTACTCCTAAAAAGGCGGCACAGTTATTTCAAGATTTGAAACCATGGATAGAAAATGGGTCATACGTTCATCGGCCCTTATGTTGGTCGGAGTAGCAGGACTTGTAATGGCGCTTCTGCCTAAAATACACCAACAGCGCCAAACAGCCCGCTACAAGCTACAAGCCGGTAAACTTTCACCGGATTACTTCAACCTGTATGATGACCAGGTCGGGCTAAAAACGAAGGAACAGTTAAGACAGGAGCAGCAACTCCGGTTGAAAGCGGACCTGGAGGACCTGGCCCGCGGCAATAAATCGGCACCGATTTTTGCAGATGTTCTTTATGGTGACAACTGGCGCCGGGAAGTCAAGAAATACAGCAACAAAATGATGCTGACCAACTGTTTTCTCGCCGCATCGGTCATAAGTATTTTGGCAGGTCTTGTTACCGGCCTTACGTATCGGGGTGAGCACATAATCGCAGCTCCGTTTGCCGGGCTTGGTCGGTCGTCGGAGGCAAGGGCTGAGCCGCCCGAAAAGAACTCCGGCAATAACCAGGCAGTGGTTATTTCGCCTAAGCAGCCTGACGCCGCCGAGAATAAGCCGAGGCCAAGTCAACAACGCCCACCCGAAAAAGCCGAACCGGACAGCAAAAGGAATTATTTGGGCCGGCGTCAGGGGCAAGACCTTGCCGATTCACTGGGGCTGAAGGACTCGCTCGGCCGGCAGGCCCAAAATTTCGGCAAGGTCGGCGGGCAACTTGCATCCTCAGTACTTATGTCAACCGAACCTGTTGCAAACACGCTGGACGAACTTACGCAGGAGGTCTCGGCCATTCGCGAATTTGCGAGTCAGCAACAGGACAGAGTCAGGCAACTGCAGGAAGGTTATGACTGGACTATCGTCAAGCGATTCTGTTTTCGTATTATCCGCTGCATTGACAATCTTGAGGAGCGTATCAGAAAACTGGCCGGGGCAGGAGAGGAAACACAGCATCTTGAGGACGTCAGAGACGAACTGTTATTCGCCCTTGAATCCAGCGGAGTAGAGCAGTTCGAGCCCCAAATCAATGCGGATTACAGGGGCCTTGAGAAGGCCGCTGAAGCGGTTCATGAAAGGCAGCGTTGCAATAAGGCCGACCACCTGTCAGGCAAGATTGCGAAGGTAGTCAGGCCGGGCTACCATTACGTTCTAAATGATAACGAGGTAAGAATAGTCAGGGCGGCACAGGTAAAACTATATCTTTAAGCTCGTATTTAATTTACGAGGTGACGAAAATGAGTAACTTAGCTGGTATTGATCTTGGGACGACCTTTTCGGCAGTTGCCGTACTCAATGACATCGGTAAAGCCGAAATAGTGCCGAATGCCGAAGGTGAAAGAATTACACCTTCTGCGATTTATTTCGATGATGCCGACAGCAGTATAATTCGAGTCGGTATCGAAGCGGTAAATTCACGACATCTGAATCCGGACCGCTCGGTTCGCTGGATTAAACGCCATATCGGTGAACCGGATTACCGTGTGAACATAGACGGCAAAGAGTGGACACCCCGGGAACTGTCAAGCCTCATATTGAAGAAGCTCAAACAGGACGCCGGCATCGAAAACGGTGAAATTACGGACGTTGTTATTTCCGTTCCGGCTCACTTCGACGAGGCTCGACGAAAAGCCACGATGGACGCCGGCTCCCTGGCGGGTCTTAATGTGATAGGGATTGTAAATGAGCCGGTCGCAGCGGCTTTGTATTACGCAACAACACACGATGTTTCCGGCAGAGTTCTTGTGTACGACCTCGGCGGCGGTACCTTTGACGTTACCCTGCTGGACGTTAAAGAAAAGAACATCCGGATTATATGCTCGCAGGGTGACCACGCACTGGGTGGTATCGACTTTGACAAGAAGATACTGGAAATGTTTGAGCAGGCTTACCGCGGCAACTACGATTCGGAATTGATTAGCTGCCGGGAGGAGGGTGCGAAATATGAAGACGAGGCCGAAGACGTTAAAAAAACGCTTTCGAGACGGGATACAGCAAAAAAGATGCTTTACGGACAGGCGGGGAGCATGAGGTTCGAGATCAGCCGGCAGCAGTTTGAACAGGCTGTTGAGCCGCTTATAACCAGAACCGATATGCTTGTAGAAGTAATACTCGAAGAAGCCGGTTGCAAAGCGTCAGACGTTAACAAGGTTATCCTTGCAGGCGGCAGCACGCGCATGCCCTTAGTCCAGAAAAGGCTCGAGCAAAAGTTTGATTTTGCGCCCGAGATAGCGGTAAACGTCGATGAGTGTGTCGCGCTGGGCGCGGCGATACAGGCGGGCCTGACAAAACTCAATGATGAGCCGGACAAGGTTTCTGCCGGGATTTCCGGGGGTCTAAAAGACATCAAGCTCAAGGATGTTTGTAACCACAGTTACGGGACAATATGTGCTCCAAAGGACAGCCAAACCGGTCAGTATGTTATTGAAAACAAAATTATTCTGCCAAAGAACACCCCGCTTCCTTGTGAACAGTCGCAGCGGTTTTACACAATGGCCGACGGCCAAACGGAGCTGGAGGTTACGATAACCCAGGGCGAGGACACAGACCCCGATTACATAAACAAAATTGCGACGGAGGTATTCGAGTTGCCCGCAGACCGGCCCGCAGGCCGACCAATTAAGGTTACCTACAGCTACGACACGAACCAGCGAATGCACTGCAGATTCGAGGACGAAGAATCCGGCAATAAGCTTGAAGTTGACTTCTGCGTCGGCGAAAACGACAAACTGACCCGGGCTGATGTCGAAGGCAAGGCACAGGAACTTGCAGGCTTCAAAGTGGAATGATATTAACACCGGGGTAGGTATATGCTCGAAGTTATACTTATACTACTCATTTTGCTCGTTTGGCTTGGCTGGGTCCAGCCGTGGATGCCCCGATTTATAACAAACAAACAGGACATACCCGCCCACCAGTCACAAAGAGCAAGTAACCTTCATTGCCGGGTTGAGTTGACAGGGACCGATGACCTTAGTGAGGAGGCTGTTGTCTTTGAAGTCAAAATTCGGGGCCTCGTTTCCGCACCTTCGGACGAGTGCGAGGTTTACGTTCAGGTCCTGATTGCAGACGTTGCCGAAGATTTAAGTGAGCCAAAACCCGTACTTAGTACGGTCAGGCAATTTCAGATGGAAGATTCACCCGCCTTCTGTTTCCAGTCGCATATAGGCAAGCTTCCAAACCGCCAAACCATCCTTTCAAACTGGACGACGATTGCACAAATCCGAGCGAATTTTCTGCGATTTCCCCGAAAAGGTAAAAGAACGCTGAAATTTGTTACATCAGTAATATCCGTCGCCCAGGACCAACAACTGGCCTGCAGCGTGGCGACAATCGACTATCAAAACAACAAGGCCGGTTACATAGATGCAAAAGAAAACCAAAATCGAAGCGAAATTCTGACAGCCCGGCTGGCAGGAGTGCTCTGTCGGCAGGCGGGACGGGTAAATGAATCGGCAACCGCGGTTATCATCGACTGGATAAGTGCAAGAATCAGGCTTTTGACGAGCAAAGATGAGCAGGCGCAAAGGTGCAGAGAACTTGAAAAATCATTACAGGATTCGTTTGGAGCCTGCGGGCCGAAAAAACAGCCCGACATTGACGCTGTATGCCGGGAGATGGCCGAAACCGCTACAATAATCGAACGTTACGAGGCGATGGAACTCTGTCTGCAAACAGCCGCAGCGACCGGAAGCATAAATCAGGACCAGATCGTCTTTCTTAGCGGACTTGCCAACTCGCTTGGCCTTGACCAGGACAAATTCCTTGCGATGGTGCAAAAGATTCTGCCGCTTGATATTTACGAAAAACAAGACGTCCGGTTTATTTTAGGCATAACAGACCAGATGAGCTTGGAACAGATTCGCAGAAAGCTGAGCCGTGAATATCGCAAGTGGAACGCCAGAGTAACCCACCCGGACCAGGCAACCCGTGCACAGGCCGGCCGGATGCTCGCGATAATCGCAGAGGTTCGGGCCGAATACGCCGAAAAAACATGCACCGTCTGAACGGTTCAAACAATCAAACTGACCGTTTTTTGTTGTCATTCTGAGTCCGTCGTATATCCCGATGCACAACAGCATCGAAATACGCCGGACGAAGAATCTCGTTTTATCATACCGGCCTCCGAACTCTGTCTTCTGTCCACCGTTCGCCGGCTTGCGCCGGCAGGCTTCTGTCTGAGGAGCATTTACACCCCCGCACTGCCAGGCTTCAGCTTGGCGGTGTAAAGCAACTCCAAACCTTAAGCTCAATTATCCCTCCCTTACACTCGGGGATTCCAACTGCAAAGCTAAAAATCTGATGGTCCCTTTAGCAGGTAAGGTGCATTGCCGCGGCGACATCTGCTCCAGCCTCCGATAACTCATTGAACCTGTGCACAGCCCGGTGTGTATCCGACGTTTCCAGTTCGATGCCGTTGTCCGCTAAAAATTCCCTGGTCTCTTCAGGCACCTTCATCAGCCCCGACGCCCCACAGCCTGCGACCAGGACCGAGGGCCCGGCCTCGATGACAGATGTCAAGTCTTCGATTGCCAGCGAATGGCCCTGCTTTCTCCACCAGTTGGATTGGACGGAACCTGCAAGGATTGTGATGTCGCTGTTATAGCTCACCCCGTCAATAACAATCTTCCCGAATTGATACGAATCAATATGCATCTTCTTCATAGCCACCTTATATACCGTTGAGGATATGCTTTACAGTAAAGTGGGTTTGCCCAGTTCATGCTGAACCATTACACCGGATACGTTCAATTCTCTTCAATCTTCCTATCCATGGCTTTCAAAAGGTCCAGTTTTCTTTTTCCATAAAACCTTCAAGGTTAGTGCATGGTATCCCAAAATGATCGCATACATTGGGTATATTTGAAGCGTTTTCTTTGTTTTTCTCTTCAGTTACAACACAAGCGTCAGAAACTTTTGCCCTAGCAATAACAAATGGATCAGCAACTGGTTTTCCCTTGAGTCTTTCCTGCTTACGAATCATCGCCTGAAAATGCCTCACTTTGAAAATCTCACTTACAAATCCAAGCTCTTCTGCTGTCGACTCCAAGAATAATATGTTTTTCTTATCTCTTGCCCAATTCGCCAGCGAATCTTCAGATGATCCAATCTCGTTAAAAACTTCCCTAACTGATAAAAACTTTTCTTCAGAAACCAAAGCGTCAAACTTTTTCCACAGTGTAGGGAACCTTCCCGAGTAATAATGTCTGAATAGGTTAATAAGAGAATCGCTGTCAAAAATATATTTCATTCCTTCGCCCCTCCATGAAGGACATAACCCTCGAATGTCCTCACATGTCCTTCTTTCATGCCAAGGTAGTCGGCAAGTTGTAGTTTTGATATAGCACCTTTATAATATTTACCAAAAGCAGCTTCAATATAATAAGCCCCTAGATATGCTCTTTTTACATCATAGTATGTTGGATGCCCTTTATCTGAAGCAGAACTTTCACGCGCTAATCTTTCCTCGTTCCACTCTTTTACTCTTGCTTCATAAAACGCCTGATTGATATATCTAATATTAAGGCACTTTCTTAGGATAACCTCTCGGCTAACACTATATTTTTTGGCAAGTCTTGTCAGGAGATTATCGTTTATTGTTTGACCACGTATTCGAGGCTTGAAATCCTCGGTAGGTACAAGAAATTCGCCTGCAAATCTATTACAAAACACTTCTATTCGTCTGTTGGGTCCTCTCATTTTCTGGATAAAATCATTCTGTCTTAAATCTATACCGCCTGTTTTGAAAAGAAGATGAGCTAGTTCATGAAATAGCGTGAATATCTGACGTATCTTTGCCTGGCTGTTATTGATATAGATTATGGGAAACACATTGTCATATAGACAGAACCCAGAACATTCTTCGTCCCTGAAAGCATCCTTAAATATAAAGACTCCATGTTTCTCCAGCACCTCTCTCCAATATTTCAATGCTTTCTCATTCGTTGTTAATGCATACTGTTCACCCAAACCAATTCCTAAGTAGTTCCGAACCGCTTTAGCCACATCTGAGATTACAGCCGAGTCATGTATCTCAATGTCAGAACATACTTGTTTTTTTGCAGGATTGACTCCTTCAAACAACTCTCTAAGATTCTCTTGCATTACCTTTGCCTGACGCACCAGATAGAGCAATCTCGGCTGTAGAAAATTAATCTCTTCTTGAGGCAATGTCCGAAAAGACTCTGCAGGAGTTTCCTCTTCAGGCGGCTCAGGAAAAAAGAACAGCGCCAAAGGGCGCTTATATATCTTATAAGCAAGCCGTTCCAACTGCACATATGTCGGGCTGTCCTCGCCTTTTTCCCAAGATGCAACGGTTTCGGCGGTTACCCTTTTCCGTTTAAGTTTAACGACAACATCATCTATACCAAAACCGGCGGTCTCTCTGGCCCAGCGAAGCATATCAGGATTAACAGGGATGTATTCGCTCATATTATTACCTTAATAATATTTATCCTTTAGCTAACGGAGACACCCAACACATGCATAATGATATTGCTGGTTCGGTGTTAGGCAGAAAACCAATCACTAATTACACTCATCATATTTAAAGCCAGATTTCATGTAAAATAAGCCCCCTTAGGGGGAAAGTCAACTGATTTCAGATTTTAGATCTTGGGACAGTCACCTATTTAAACTTGCTTGTTTTTCGGCGAATTATAAACAAAAACAAGTAACTGTCTCAATTCTTTTCTGTCTTCTGTCCTCTGTCTATATTCGGTTCCTGCGGTATCGCCTGTAGTCAATCGCCAGGTTTTTGACTTTGTACCTGATGATTCTGGGGGTTGTACCGAGGTCGCGGGCTGTAGCCGAAAGGTTGCCTCCGGAACGTTTCAGGGCATCAACGATTATGTCGCGCTCAAATAAACGCGTCCTTTCTTCGAGTGAGCCGGTCCCGATTGTATCGGAGGCGTCGGATGTTTGAAGTGTCGGGGGCAGATGATGGCCGTGTATAACATTGTCAGTTGTTAAGAGCACCGCCCTTTCGATGCAATTTTCCAGTTCACGGACGTTGCCCGGCCAATGATAAGCTACCATCATATTGATTGCAGGGGTACTTATTCGGCGGACATCCTTGCCCATCCTCCTTGCATACTGTTCCACGAAGTGGTCGGCCAACAAAAGAATGTCGTCCTTGCGTTCCCGCAGCGGCGGCAAAAAAATTGGAAAGACGTTTATTCTGTAATAAAGGTCCTGGCGAAAGGACTCGTTATCAACACTCTTTTCCAGGTCGCGATTCGTAGCAGCTATAATCCTCGCACTTGTATCAAGCGTTCGATTGCTTCCGACACGCTCGAAACGGCGCTCCTGCAATACCCGAAGAAGCTTGACCTGTACCGTCGGCGAAAAGTCCCCTATCTCGTCAAGGAACAGCGTTCCGCCGTTGGCCTCTTCCAGCCGGCCCTTGCGACTCTGTATGGCGCCGGTGAAAGCCCCCTTTTCGTGCCCGAACAATTCACTTTCGAGCAGGTTCTCGTTCAGCGCCGCACAGTTTATCTTCACAAAAGGCCCATCGGCCCTCGGGCTTGAATAGTGAATCGCATGGGCGACAAGCTCCTTGCCCGTGCCCGATTCTCCTCTTATAAGAACAGTGGTGTTGCCCGCCGCAACGGTATGAATCTGGCGATATACATCACGCATTACCCCCGAGTTACCTATAATATTCTCAGGGCGGAAACGGTCCTCCAGTTCATGTCTCAAACGCAGATTCTCATCCTGTAACCGGCGCCTGCGAATAGCAACTTCACGTCTTGCCTTGACATCCTTTGCAATCATGCTTGCAACAATGCTCAGGACCCGCATGTCCTGGTCCAAAGGCTGGGCTTCATTAAAATCGAGGTCCACAGAAATAGCTCCAATCATTTCTTTTCCGATAGAAATTGGAACACAAACGAAACTAATCTCTCCTTCTTCTTGCCGCCTTCCGGATTTATTAAGAAATAAAGGCTCCTCGGAAATCTTTGGTACTATCACAGGTTTGCCGGTTTTCATAACCTTTCCGGTTATTCCTTCTCCCGCCCTGTACCTTATCTTGCTTCTGTTTACCTGGGGAAGATTGTGTGCCACTTCAATCATACTCTCATTGCCGTCCGGAGTCAGAAGTGTTATGGTGCCCCTCTTCATCCCAAGCTCACTGTCCAGTGTGTCAAGAACCTCTGCAAGCATTTCACGCTGTCTTTCACTTGTTGCAAGAATGTTGCTTATTCCGTACAGGGTCTCTAATTGACGTACATTACGGCTTTCAATAGCTGGACTCTTATCCACAATCATGCATCCTTCGAAAAGATAAAAAAGACTCTATTTGTCACACAAGTTTAATCAAACAACATTATTGTAACATATATCGCCGAAGACAACAACCCTGTTCGTTATAGTATGTAAGAAATATTGCGCTATTCGCATAACCAATTACTTTATAATGACTTAACTAAAAGATAATGTTTGCTTTATACACCTCATAAAACATTTTAACCAGTGATAACCGCAGTGTATATGATACAATATTGTTGCATTATAATAGCATACTACATTATTGTAACGTACGCGCTATATCATTAAGCACAAAAACAATGACATAACCTCTTTAATAACAAAGCCTTATGTATATTTTGCACGAGCTGGCACAACAATTGCTCTGTAAATTATCATTGTTTTTTCCTCTGAATCCGTAAATTCCAACTGTTTCAGGTTATTAGTAATGGGTTACGTCAAAGAAAAACAAAAAATGATGAAGATTTGTAAGAAGTGTCCTCCCGGATTTATATTTATGACAGCAGTAATGTCGTTATGCTGCGGCTCGGCCCTGGCCGGGGATAAAAATAAATCATTAGGATTTAATGTATCATTCGATTACTTCGGTAAGTACATCTGGCGAGGTCAGAACGTAAACGACGACCCTGTTTTTCAGCCGAGCATCAGTGCAGGTTATGCAGATTTGACAGCGACCATCTGGGGTAGTTTTGACCTGACCAATTATAACGGCAACAGTGGCGACTTTTCCGAGCTTGATTATTCTCTGAATTATACAAGCTCGCTTCCGGGGTTCCAATTGGTGGATTTTTCAATTGGCGTAATATACTATGATTTTCCCGGCAGCACGATTCGAGACACCACTGAGCTTTACTGGGGTCTTGTCTTCGATTTGCCTCTTAATCCGTCGATAACGGTATATCACGATGTGGATGAAGCCGAGGGTTCATACGTTTCTCTCGGATTGGCGCACAGTATAGAGAAAATCGCCGAGTTGAGTCCGGATTGGTCGGTCGGAATCGAAATAGGTGCAAGCTTAGGGTGGGGCAGCGGTTCTTATAATAAGTATTACTGGACAACCGATCAGGGCAAGATGCAGGACCTGAGACTTGCAATTTCTTTTCCTGTGGAGCTTCGGGATGGCTGGACGCTGGCACCGAATCTTAACTATGTAACCTTACTAAGTGATGATATAAGAGCTGCCGACACGTATCGAACCGAAAGTGATTACTTTTTTGCAGGACTTGCTCTTTCGAAAGATTTTTAAGACGAGCGATTCGGGAGTATGAATAATGAGACTGAGAAAGAATAATATTATTGTCGTCATCCTGCTGGTGTTGTTGTCCGCCGCCCCGGCCTTTGCGAATTATGATTCAGTTGACATCAGGCAACTGGCCAGAGGTCTTGATACGGTATGGGTCCTGATGGCGGCCTTTTTGGTTTTCTTCATGCAGGCCGGCTTCGGGATGGTAGAGGCAGGTTTCATTCGAGCAAAAAATACATGTAACATACTTACAAAAAACTTTCTCGATTTCTGCATGGCGTCTTTGGGATTCTTCGTTATCGGCTATGCCCTGATGTTCGGAGACGGAAACGGCTTTTGTGGAACTAAGGGTTTTTGCCTGCTCTCAGCAGAGTCGGGAGCGGATATCCCGCTTTACGCCTTTTGGCTCTTCCAGGCCGCGTTCTGCGGGGCCGCGGCAACCATAGTGGCGGGCGGAATGGCTGAGCGCATGAGATTCGGCGCTTATTTAATATACTCCTTTATTATTTCGGCATTTGTTTATCCTGTCGTAGGCCACTGGGTTTGGGGCGGCGGCTGGCTGGCCAAAATGGGTTTTGCAGATTTTGCAGGCTCAACGGTAGTACACACCGTCGGAGGCCTTGCAGCATTAGTAGGTACGTCTATACTCGGTCCACGGGCGGGAAAATACGCCATCGACGGCAAGCCGAATGTTATCACCGCTCACAATATACCTCTGGCGTCCCTGGGAGTATTCGTACTGTGGTTCGGCTGGTTCGGCTTCAACGCAGGCTCAACACTCGGTGTGAAAGATGGTTCACTAATAGGCAGGGTTGCTATAAACACAAACCTGGCCGCTGCTTTGGGTGGATTGGCAGCTATGGCAACCGTATGGAAAAGATACGGAAAGCCGGACCTGTCGATGGCTATGAACGGTGCCCTTGCGGGCCTGGTGGCAATAACCGCTCCTTGTGCATTCGTTGAACCATGGGCGGCTATTATCATCGGCGGTACAGGCGGCTATCTGGTCGTCAGAGGCGTAGAACTGTTAGATAAACTGCAAATAGACGACCCGGTCGGTGCAGTACCTGTACACGGCATCTGCGGCGTCTGGGGCACAATTGCCGTAGGCCTGTTTGGAAAAGAATCGCTTGGTCTTGCTAATAACGGATTTTTATATGGCGGCAATCCGTTGCAATTCGGCATCCAGATGGTAGGAGTGGTTGGCACCATAGTATTTGTCGTCGTGAGTATGGGCATTGTTTTTAAGTTAATCAATCTTGCAATAGGTTTGAGAGTTGACGCTGTGGATGAGTTACGCGGACTGGATATTTCTGAACACGGCATGGAATCCTACGGCGGATTCCAGATATTCAGCACAATGTAAAGACAAATCCTGGTGGAAACGGAGACCGTTTTATGAAGCTGATTATAGCATACATTCAGCCGTATAAGCTCAAGGATGTTAAGAAGGCATTGTATAAGTCAAAAGTATATAAAATGTCCGTAACGAACGCCTTGGGTTGCGGCGAGCAGTTGGGATACGAGGAAAGCTACCGGGGCATAAAGTTCGAGGTCAATCTTCTTAAGAAGGTCAGGCTCGAGATAGGAGTAAACGAAGATTTCGTTAAACCGGCGATAGATGCCATTGTCGAAGGTGCAAAAACAGGACAAATCGGCGATGGAAAAATCTTTGTGGTGGATTTGCCTGATTGCGTGCGCATCAGAACCGGCGAAAGAGGCACAAAGGCAATCGGCTAAAAGTAACCTAAAGCAGGGTTTATAGGTGACAATAAGATTATTTCGGCTAAAATGCAAACATTGAAAAGTAAAATACAGGTATTGAAAGGAACTGAATTATGGCGACGAAAGAGTTTTTTGAATTCGCAAAAAAGAATAACGCAAAAATGGTTGACCTGAAGTTTACCGACCTGTTGGGCACCTGGCAGCACTGCACGTTCCCCCTTGAAACCTGGGACGAAAGCACTTTTGTTGACGGCGTCGGCTTCGACGGCTCTTCGATTCGCGGCTGGCAGGGGATACATGTCTCCGACATGCTGGCCGTCCCAGATCCCGCTACAGTCGTAATGGACCCGTTTTTCGCCGAACCGACGGTTAGTGTAATTGCCAATATCGTTGACCCGATCACAAAAATGGATTACTCTCGTGATCCGCGACATGTAGCGCGCAAGGGGGCTGCTTATCTGAAGGAAACCGGAATTGCCGACAACTGCTATATAGGACCCGAACCTGAATTCTTTATCTTCGACGAAGTCAGGTACGAGCAGAATCAGCACACCGGAATGTACCGAATCGACTCGGTCGAGGGCGCATGGAACACCGCCCGTTTTGAAGAGCCAAACCTCGGTTACAAACCAAGCTTCAAGGGCGGATACTTCCCCGTCAGCCCCACCGACACATATCATGACCTGCGAAGCGAAATGGTAAGGGAGATGTGGAAGGTAGGCATCGTAGTCGAGGCGCATCACCATGAAGTAGCAACCGCCGGTCAGGCTGAAATCGATATGAAGTACGATGATCTGTTGAAGATGTCCGACCAGTTCATGTGGTACAAGTACATCATAAAAAATGTGGCCAAGCGAAACGGCAAGACGGTTACTTTTATGCCCAAGCCGGTGTTCGACGACAACGGCAGCGGTATGCATACCCACTTTTCTCTGTGGAAAAGCGGCAAGCCCTTATTCGCAGGAGACGGCTATGCAGGTCTCAGCGAGACAGGCTTATATTCCATCGGCGGAATACTGAAGCACGCGCCGGCGATTCTGGCTTTTGCCGCTCCAACCACAAATTCGTATCGCCGATTGGTGCCCGGTTTTGAGGCCCCGGTGAACCTGGTAATGTCCAAAAGGAACCGCTCGGCCGGAGTGCGTATCCCGATGTATTCAGAAAACCCAAAGGCAAAACGTCTCGAGTTTCGCTGTCCCGACCCAACCTGCAACGGTTACATTGCCTGGACTGCGATGCTCATGGCTGCAATCGACGGCATTAAGAACAAAATCAACCCCGGCGAGCCGCTCGACTGTGATATATATGAGTTGACGCCCGAAGAGTTGGCAAAATACCCCAAAACCCCCGGCTCATTAGCCGAGGCCGTCGATGCCCTGAAAGCCGACCACGAATTCCTTCTGGCAGGTGATGTGTTTACCAAAGACCTCGTCGAGACGTGGGTAAAATGGAAACTTGAAGAAGAAATCGAACCGATGGCTTTGCGACCGCACCCCCATGAGTTCCACCTGTATTACGACAGTTGATTAAGGAAGCGGCGACAAAGCTACTCATCCGTCGCCCGGGCGACGGTGTCAAATACAACTAACGCTTAAGCGTATGAAATAAAAAAAATGGTGCTAACTCTGAAAAACCAGGGGCTGTATGAACCGCGCCGTGAACACGACGGCTGCGGTATCGGTGCGGTTGTAAACATATCGGGAAAACGTGACCATTCAATCATTGAATACGGCAGACGGATTTTGCTGAATCTGCACCACCGTGGGGCTGCAGGGGCGGATGAAACCACCGGCGACGGCGCAGGGATACTCTTTCAAATTCCACATGAATTCTTTCAGGCTGAATGTGAGCAGGCCGGTTTTACTCTGCCCCAACGCTTCCAATATGGCGTGGGTATGGTATTCGGCTCCAAAGATACCAAAATGCGAGAACAATGCGACCGGATACTTGCCGAGTCCATTGTTCGTTACGGAATGAAGGTCCTCGGGTGGCGACCCGTCCCGACCGCAAATGACTGCCTCGGCCCGATAGCCCTTTCGGCAGAGCCTTCAGTCAGCCAGATTTTTATAGACGGCTGTGGCATGGAGCCTTTGCACCTCGAAAGAAACCTTTACCTTGCGCGAAAAAGGACTGAACGACTCGTGGCACAGACCTTCGGTGACAAGGGGCGGGACTTTTATGTAACATCAATGTCATGCAAAACAATATGTTATAAGGGAATGTTTATGGCATGGCAGTTGTTTTCTTACTACCCGGATCTTGCCGAGCAAAGAGTCGCCTCCGCCCTGGCCGTCGTTCACCAGCGCTATAGCACAAACACATTGCCCAACTGGCGGCTTGCTCAGCCATTCAGGTGCATCGCACATAACGGCGAGATAAATACCCTCAGCGGCAACCAAAACTGGATAAAGGCGCGCCAGGCAAAAATGTCCAGCCCGCTGCTGGGAGACGATATCACCGAAGTTTTTCCGGTTTTAACCCCCGGGGCAAGCGATTCGGCTTGTTTCGACAATATGCTCGAGCTTCTGGTACGCACCGGCAGGACTTTGCCGCACGCCATGATGATGATGATACCCGAAGCCTTCGGCCCGAAGTACCATATCAGCACCGACAAACGGGCGTTCTACGAATACCACGCAGCGATAATGGAACCCTGGGACGGACCGGCGGCGATGGTATTTACCGACGGGACCCTGATAGGTGGAACCCTCGACCGGAACGGACTTAGACCCTGCCGGTACCTTATCACAACAGACGGGCTGGCGATTATCGCCAGTGAAACCGGAGTTGTGGAGTTTGAGCCTGAAAGAATCCACAAAAAGGGCCGTCTCAAACCCGGCAATATGTTTTTGATTGATACATCCGAGGGCAGGGAAATCTCGGATAATGAAATCAAAAGTAAAATCGCCAGACAAAAGCCCTATCGCAGATGGCTCGAGGAAAACAGAATCGAGCTGCGGGGGCTTTTCGAAACCCCAAAACTTGTCAAAAGCGACCCTCAGACCATATTCAGGCAGATGAGAGCCTTCGGTTATACCCGTGAGGAACTGAAAATGGTTTTGATGCCTATGGCCGTCCACGGTCAGGAGCCTGTCGGCTCGATGGGAGATGATACCCCGCTTGCAGTACTTTCAGAAAGACCCAGGTTGCTCTTTAACTACTTCAAACAGCTTTTCGCTCAGGTAACCAACCCTGCCATTGACCCCCTTCGCGAAGGTCTGGTGATGAGCCTGATGATGTTCACCGGCAAAAGGCCGAATATTCTGGACGAGGGCCCCGCTCATTGCAGACAGTTGAAACTGCCGCATCCTGTCTTAACAAACGAAGATGTTGAGCGTTTGCGAACCGTCAGCCGGGCCGACTTCAAGGTGGCTACTGTTTCTGCACTTTTTGATGCCGAAACTTCCGACCCGACCAAAAGCCTCCGAAAGGCCCTTGACAAACTCGTCAATGACGCTCAGACAGCAACAAAAAATGGTGCTTCTGTCATTATTTTGAGCGACCGTCGCGTTACAGAAAACCTTGCACCTATACCATCATTGCTGGCAACAGCAGCGGTTCATCATGGCCTGTTGAGTCGCGGCCTCCGCTCGGAAGTCGGGCTGATTGTTGAAAGCGGTGAGCCAAGAGAAGTCATGCATTTTTGTCTGTTGTGTGGCTATGGCGCAAACGCAGTCAATCCGTATTTGGCCTACGAGGTCCTCGATGAGCTCAATCGACAAGGTGAGTTTCACGAAACAGAAGAACCTGCGCAGTTGGTTGATAACTTTATAGCCGCAATAAAAAAGGGTATCCTCAAGACGATGAGCAAAATGGGCATATCAACTCTTCGCAGCTACCACGCCGCTCAGTTGTTCGAGGCGATAGGATTAGACCGCGAACTTATTGACACTTATTTTTGCTCGACCAGCTCGCGTATCGGTGGAATAGGATTTGACCGGATTGCTGCCGAGGCACTCGCCCGGCACAAGGCCGCCTTCGTGAACCCGGCGCCGGCTGCTTTGGAGCTTGACTTCGGCGGTGACTACCACTTCAGAACCGACGGCGAGAACCACCTTTGGAACCCGACCACCGTTTCCCTCCTGCAACAGGCGGTCAGATTTAACGATGCCGGGACGTACGCCGATTACGCACAGGCTGCAAACGACCAATCGAAAAAAACGGGAACGCTGCGGGGACTTTTCGAGTTCAAAAACCGCCCCGCAATTCCAATCGACCAAGTTGAATCCGCAGACAAGATTGTTACCAGGTTCTGCACCGGCGCTATGAGCCACGGTTCAATCAGCAAAGAAGCCCACGAATGCCTCGCGGTCGCGATGAACCGAATCGGGGCTATGAGCAACACCGGCGAAGGAGGTGAAGACCCGTCGCGCTACACGCCCGAGAACAACGGCGACTCAAAAAACTGCGCCATCAAGCAGGTGGCCAGCGCCAGGTTCGGTGTTACCATCGATTACCTCGCGCACGCAAAGGAGTTGCAAATCAAAATCGCCCAGGGCGCAAAGCCCGGCGAAGGGGGCCAGTTGCCCGGACACAAAGTTACCGCAGAAATTGCCGCACTTAGGCATTCAACTCCCGGTGTTACGCTCATATCACCTCCGCCTCACCATGATATATATTCTATCGAGGACCTGGCGCAACTAATCTACGACCTTAAATGTGCTAATCCGGGTGTCGGGGTATCGGTTAAGCTCGTCTCGGAGGTCGGCGTCGGAACTATAGCCGCAGGTGTCGCAAAAGGTAACGCAGATGAAATACTTATCAGCGGAAATAACGGAGGTACCGGAGCCAGCCCTCTGTCTTCAATCAAGCACACCGGTTGTCCCTGGGAGCTTGGCATCGCCGAAACGCAGCAGGTTCTTGTAGCCAACGGACTCAGAGACAGGGTAAGGCTCCAGGTTGACGGCCAGGTAAAGACGGGCAGAGATGTGGTTGTCGGTGCGCTGCTCGGCGCAGAACAGTTTGGTTTCGGCACCAGTGCTTTAGTTACTCTCGGGTGCACACTTTTAAGGAAATGCCACGAAGGAGCCTGTGCATTCGGAATAGCAACCCAGGACCCGCAGCTTCGAAACCGTTTCGCTGGAAAACCCGAGTACGTCGAGAGGTTTATGTACTTTGTCGCCGGGGAGGTCCGGCAAATAATGGCAAAGCTCGGCTTTAAAAAGTTCGATGATATGATCGGACACGTTGAGTATCTGCAGATGCGCAAGGCGATTGACCACTGGAAGGCAAAAGGCCTGGACTTTTCCGATATCTTTTACCAGCCGCACCCTTCTAACGGCACGGCACTTAGAAAAACTCAAAAACAAACCTGTAAGACGGACGACCATCTCGACTGGAAGATATTGAAACAGCTCACCTCCGCTATCGAAGATAAGGCAGGCACCACGCTCCGGATGCCCATCCGGAATGTTAACCGGACGGTTGGAACTATCCTTAGTAATAAAATCGTCAACAAATACGGCCCAAAAGGTCTGGCTGACGGGACAATCGAGATTACCTTTCACGGCTCGGCGGGCCAGAGTTTCGGCGCATTCCTGATTTCGGGCGTAACGCTGAAACTTATCGGCGACAGTAACGACTACCTCGGCAAAGGTCTCTGCGGCGGTCGAATCATCGTTAAAACACCCCCGAAGTCCTCTTTCCCGGCCCATGAAAACATTATCGTCGGCAATACACTTTTATACGGTGCTACCGGCGGAGAGGCTTTTATTAACGGCGTAGCAGGTGAAAGATTTTGTGTGCGAAACAGCGGTGCTACCGCAGTGGTTGAAGGAGTGGGTGACCACGCCTGCGAGTATATGACCGGCGGGACAGTCGTGGTGCTCGGAAGAACGGGCTGTAACTTCGCCGCGGGCATGAGCGGCGGAACAGCCTACGTCTTCGATGAGATGCAGTTGTTCGATACACTCTGCAACCTCGACATGGTTGACCTCGAGACGGTATACAGACCCCAAGACAAGAACATCCTGCACGAATTGATTCAGCGCCATCTGGATTTAACAGCCAGTCAGCGCGCAAAGCAGATTCTGCATGCCTGGCCTAATATGGTCGGCAAATTCGTCAAGGTTATACCCATAGATTACCGCAGAGTGCTCGAGAGGATGCGGGCGGCCGAGCGCCGGGACACCGATACCACACCTGCAACCGAGGAGGTATTTTATGGGTGAGATAAAGGGCTTTTTGAAATACAGCCGCACCGAGGCCGGGCATCGTCCAATTGAAGAGCGCATTTATGACTTTAAGGAGCTGGAGCTTGCACTCAGTCCCGACCAACTGCGACAGCAGGCCGCAAGGTGCATGGACTGCGGCATACCTTTCTGCCATGCAGCGGGCTGCCCCCTTGGAAACAGAATTCCCGAGTTCAACGAACTGATATACCAGGGCAGGTGGCGTATGGCTTGCAAAATGCTGCATTCGACAAACAACTTCCCGGAAGTAACAGGCAGGGTATGTCCCGCCCCTTGTGAAACCGCCTGCACGCTGGCCGTTAATGATGAGCCTGTACTTATTCGGCATATCGAGCTGCAAATTGTCGAACGCGGCTTCAAAGAAGGGTGGATAAAACCACTTGTACCTGAGCACAAAACATCTAAACGCGTCGCCGTAATCGGCTCCGGCCCTGCAGGTCTCGCGGCCGCTCAACAATTGGCGCGGGCCGGACACGATGTAACGGTTTTTGAAAAAGCCGATAAAATAGGCGGTATGCTCAGATACGGTATCCCCGACTTCAAACTTGCAAAATCCATCATCGACCGCAGGCTCGGGCAGTTGACGGCTGAGGGCGTTGAGTTTCAAAGCGGCGTTACCGTTGGAGCCGATATCTCCGCGCGATATCTGCAAAAGATGTTCGACTGCGTCTGTTTGACTATCGGGGCGGGCCGGCCCCGAGACCTTGCCATACAGGGCAGGGGTTACGATAATATCGTCTTTGCTATGGACTACCTGACCGTGCAAAACAAACTTTGCTCCGGCGAACCAATAAACGATGCCCAGATTGTTACTGCAAAGGATAAAGTTGTTGTTGTCATCGGGGGCGGGGATACGGGCAGCGATTGTGTGGGCACAGCCCGTCGCCAGGGGGCAAAAGAGGTACACCAGTTGGAAATCCTGCCCAAACCGCCCGAAACCCGCCCCGACGATACGCCCTGGCCCATGTGGCCGAGGATTATGAGAACATCATCCTCTCACGAAGAAGGCTGCGACAGACGCTGGAGTGTGATGACAAAGAGATTTTTGGGCATAGAAACCAAGGTTAGCGCCCTGCAAGGATGCGAAGTTGAATGGGAAAAAAACAGACAAGGCTGGAAATTGAAGGAAGTTAAGGGTACTGAATTTACCCTTAAGGCCGACCTTGTACTTCTGGCAATGGGTTTTTTGCACGCCCAACACGAGGGACTGGTAAACGATCTGGAGCTGAAGATCGATGACAACGGCAATGTGACGGTGGATAATTTCCAAACCAGCCGGCCCTGGGTCTTTGCCGCCGGTGATACCGTTACAGGTGCTTCCTTAGTTGTACGTGCAATCGACAGCGGCCGCCGGGCCGCAGCAGCTATCGACAAATGGCTCAGCCAAAGAAACTAATATACCTGACTTATATCAAACAAGAACATATCCAGAAGATTCAACCGCCAATTTAAGCATAATCGCGAAGCGACCCCCCTGTCATCACGCACTTAATACGGGATCCAGAATCGTCATTCTGAGGTCCAGCCGAAGAATCTCTGCTCACGCAATAAACATCACGCCTGAGGTGATACGAAATACCCCACTCGAAAACCGGCCATCCCCAAGTAACGCAAGGACCGGTTTGAGTTTTAAGATATGCTTTCTGTCAACTGTTCGAGGACGTTCCTGGCCTTTTCGAGTCGGTTCCCCGCCGGGCCGTTCCACTTGACCTGCGAATTTCTTTTGACAAAGTCCTCAATCTTTCTGCAGGCGAGTATTACGGTTGCGTGATTTTTATTTCCCATAAGTTTTCCGATTTCAGGATATGACATCTTGGTGTATTTTCGGGCCAGGTACATAGTGAACGAACGCGCAAGGCTGACGGTTCTGTCTTTTTTGGAAGAGTGGACATCCGCCGGAGTAACCCCGAAATAGGTCGCCACAGACGACTCGATATCGGAAGTGTGGACGATTGGGTCCGTTCTTGAAATATGGTCTGCGAGCACCTCGCGTGCCATAGCCAGAGAAATCTTCTCGTTGCTCAGAGAAGCAAAGGCAATCACCTTAAGCAAAGCGCCCTCCAATTCCCTGACATTTGTGTGCATTTTCTCGGCAATGTAGTGAACCACTGACTTTGGGATGATTTTCTTCATCACCGCTGCGTGTTGTGCGCAGATTCTGCACCTCGTCTCAAAATCCGGCGATTCTATCTTTACCACCATCCCGGAGACGAACCTGTTAACAAGTTTTTCACAAAGATTGCCAATCATTTTCGGATGCGCATCCGATGCAAGGATTAATTGTTTTCCCGCTAACTCGAGTGTATTGAATGTATGCAGGAATTCCTCCTGCATTGCTTTTTTGCTGGCCAAGAAGTGGATGTCGTCGATTGCCAACACGTCCATTTGTCGGAATCTGGTCCGAAAAGCATCCAGCTTTTGCGTCTTCAAGGCCAGCACGTATTGATTAGCAAAGTCCTCCGCTGAGACATAAAGCCATTTGGCCCGGGGTTGACCCTTCCACACCGCGTTGCATATCCCTTGCAGCAGATGTGTTTTGCCGACCCCATATCCTCCATGATAAAACAACGGGTTAAAAGGACTCTGCTGGGCATCTACCACCGTTTGTGCTGCGTTGAAAGCCAACTGATTCTTCGGGCCGACAACGAAACTGTCAAGAGTTAATTTCAGCGGCGCCCTTCGTGGTCGTGTGTAAACCGTTTTTACCCTGCTTCGGGTGGTTTTGTTTTGCGTTTTTTTTACGTGTTGAGCCTGATAGTCAAGCTGAGAGGCCCTTTGTCTTCCTGAAAGCTCAGGCTCGATACCGAAGATTATCCTTTTATCGGTTCCGGTAACTGCCCGAACTGCTCGTGCTATATCGTCCAGAAAGTGGTTCTCTATCCAACTGGCGATAAAGTGGTTGGGCACGCCAACCCGAAGATAATCATCGGCAAGTGTGAGCCGGGTGGAGTTTCTGAACCAGACTCGGTGCTTCTGTTGCCCGATTTTCTCTGCAATCGCCTTGTTTATAGCACTGATTTCTTCCGTGACCGTTGTCTGCATTTCGAGTCTCCCAACCTTTCAATCAGACAGAACCCAGAACCAAAAATTAATTCGATCCGTCAATATGATTATACACGTAACAACGTTAATCGAAATATATTGCGCCTTCTCAAACAGTTCAATAGCGTTTTGCGGAAATTCTTTTCCACATCTTAGAGGTTCAGCCTGATGCCATACTTGCGCGCGAAAAAAATTTTTTTCTAACACGATTTACACAACATAAATAGGTTTTGTGGAAAACCTGTGGATTGCAGTTCCAATTTTTGCACAACCTGTGGTTCACGATTCGATAATCGATGTTGAGCGTAGCGAAATCCTGCTTGTCGGGACTGATGCCTCCGGGCCGATTTATCACGGGTTTTTCGCCTGGATTATTTAGCGTTAGGTGTATAACAGGCAAAAGACAGTGGGCTAAAAAATGATAAACAGAAAACTCTGAAAATGCTCGAAACAACCTCTTCAGTGCACTATAATGCACTTGTTAATTTAAAAAACAAATTCAAAAAAGGACGAAAGGAGTCGTTTCAAGTGAAGAAAAAATAGCAAAAAAGCTGGCACAAAGCAAACGAAAAATCCCAAAAAGGTTGGACAGGCGATCGTTGCCGAAACGCCCCGGACCTGTGATACAGCCGGGCAATATCCATTATGAAATAGCCAAAAAAGCACGAGGGATAAACTACGGCGGCATGGGAGCCGTTCAGATGTTGGTTAAAAACTCGGACTGGACAAAGAGATAAACAGGCATCTGCATATCTTCAAGCTGCACAACCCCTATTATGAGTCGGATCACGTTCTTAACATTGCTTATAATATCCTCTGTGACGGCGAATGCAAAGAAGGAATGGATTTGTCCTACAAAGGCGTTGGATTGTTTTTTTCGTCCGCTACGTTGTTGAATATATCTATTTGATGTCGGGGTACGGACGTCTCGATTCGTGTTGGCCTTTTTGACGGATGAAAGCAGGTAAATATGACAGAGCAAAAATTTGAAACTTTTTTAGTCCGGTTGGGGCTGAGAGGGATTTGCTGCGCCGAGAAAATCGGCCCCTGCATCCATCGAAAGGCAACCCGTGTTCGCTTGTTTAAGGAATAGTGCACTGTCGCTAATCAATTGATTGGTATAGTTTTTTCAATTTTATCCTGGCGTCTTCTGTCGTAAAACGCCAATCTACCTTGTTGGCTTGCCTGTTACGATTTTTAAGCCAAGCCCTACGTAGGGTCGTCTTCAAAGTCGAATATCCCCAATGCCACAACCTGAATATCCCGGCTAACAGTAAATTCCCAGCCGTGTGTTCGAACCGCTCCTGGGTATGCAGGACCTCCGTGTTGTTCAATTGACAGTGCAGGTGTTATCTCGGCCCATACCACTGAAGAATTCGTTAGCAGGACAATTAGAATTGTTGTTGCTATAACTTTTCTCATAGTTTTACTCCTCATTTAAGGTTTCAAATTTGTTTTTTACCTCATCACTACAACCGGTGCCCTTTTGGCTTGCGCATTAATAAGGAGCACCGCCGCATAGTGCTCACACCGAACTCGCCAGAACTCAACCACAAACACTTGCCAGCGATGCCCCATTTCGGGGCACCGAACACAGTACGTCTTGTGACAAATTAAACTTCCGGTTTAACGTGAGACGCCAAAAGGTCAGTGAACTTTATATATTAAGTTTCCAACTATTATAATAGCAAAATAACTGAATAAAAACAACAAAAAAATTGTATTTTTACAAGGTTTTTCGAGGTTTTCTGCATGTATCTCCCTGCTGACCGCCGAAATGTTGATAACAAAACCCAATAACTCAGCAAAAAAATTTGGTTGTTCTTACTATTTCTCTGTAAATTATAGGATATTAACTGAAAAATGAAATGAAACACAGGCAGGGACATAAAAAACTCAGCGCTGCGCAAATATACGCCAGCTTTGTGTAATCCGCGCCAGCTTCAGTCGCAGGCCCTTTCGTAATTGCCACCGGCTTCAGGCGTATGACTTTTTACGTTTGTAACTGCCTGATATCCATGCTAATCTCACGGATTGCACGTTTTGCAGGGCCTTCTTCCCGTTTGCAAAGCCTCGGCCTTGCTATCGAATCTTACAAGATTTTCACCCGAGACTATTTTAGCGTATCTGCACCCCGGACGGTGGAACACCTTGCTGTTCTTTGAGGCCACATAAAAAGCCTCGCTTGCAACGTCGGTGTTTATCCCTTCATCCGCCCCCGGCCGGGTAATTGAAGTATTCTCATCGTAACCTGCACTTACCCCATTGGCTGCGGTGATACTTGCCTGCCCGCCCTCAACACTACACCTTGCCAGACCGGCTCCAATGAGCAAATCCGCAACGCTGTTGCTGTCAACAATAACGTCGGCAACGATAGAAAAAGTCCGGCCACGCTTGATATTCTCAAGCCTGACCGACCGCGCTCCGGCAAACGTTCTTTCCAGGAATTTGACGCTCTGTAAATCGAAAAATTTATTTGGTTTGCCCCCCTTTGCCACAATCAAAGGTGGCGTGATTCCATCTATTTTCACCGCGATATCATCGGCGATAACAGCCGGCCATCCCTTTATATCGCAACGAAAGCTAAAGCCCCTATCGACGCAAATAACCTTCCGTACGACCGCGCCGCCATAAGTTTTCACCGACTTGGCCCCTGTGCCGGGCTCGTTATTCCTTTCCGCCAAGCACACCCCGGCCGATACCAACAAAGTAGCAATGATAACTGTTTTTCTGCACATATTTTCCCTTTCCATTCCTGCGGTTTTGGGCATGGGACCGATTCCACATTGTCAAATTATTATAGGCGGCCAGTTCGCTTTTTCAACAGCATTGTTGCACAGAATTATTCTTTCATTTCTTTGCTGATTCGGCTACACTTAAACAGCCGAGCTAATCCGACGGCACGGGAGCCGAGCTATGCAGGTATGGGAAAAATTCAAACGACTCTGGAAACATTACATTTTCCAAAGCCTTCTGGCGTCTCTTTCTATACTTGTCCTCGTCCTGACGGTGGGTGAGAATAAAGTCGTCATCATCGCCTCCATGGCCGCCACCGCCTTTATCTGTTTTGCTATGCCGACAAGTGTCTCAGCACAAACAAAAAACGTCATCGGAGGACATATAGCTGGCCTGGTCTGCGGAGCACTGCTCACCCTCACAGCCCTGCCTTATTATGCCGAATTTCCACTTGCTGTCGGTCTTACCATTTTATTAATGGTTGCTTTGGACTTCGAGCACGCTCCCGCCGCCGGGACTGCACTTGCCGTTACCATAAATGAAGTTACATTAACTGTTGCCGTCATTGTTATCATAAGTGCAATCTTACTGACACAGTGCCGGTACTACGCCAGAAATATCCTCAAAGACCTGATTTAATCACCTGTTCTGAGCGGTCGCTACTCAACCGCCGCCGGACGCTTCATAAGGCCCTCTCGATTGCCCTTGCGATGAGCATAAATCAAACCATCGCCTCAGACCTTGCCGCCCCCCGAAAATATAAATCTATCCAGCCTACCCGGCCTTTGACAATCAACCTACGTGCAGCTAAAATGCTGCGTCAATTGTATCAAGTGTAAAATTGCAGACACAAAACAGAATGAAGGACGGTCCATGGTCATAATAGCCCTGGCGGATATTCACGCCGACCCGACACATCTGCCTCAGATTGCAGAACAAATGGCAGCCGCGGACATGGTCCTGCTCGCCGGCGACATCACTCATTTCGGCGAATGGGCCGAGGCCGACAGGATAATCACCGAGATTTGCAAATATAATCCGAACGTCTTAGCCGTACCCGGAAACTGCGACAGACCCGGAGTAAACGACTATCTCGCAAACAAGGGCATAAACCTCGACTGCAACCGAATAAACCGGGCAGGTATCCCGTTTATCGGCCTCGGCGGCTCACTGCCCTGCCACGGCTCTACACCAAACGAAATGCTTGATAACGATTTTACAATCTCCTTAACAGCCCTGGAAAAATTACTCCCCGCCGACAACAAATTCGTCCTCGTAACCCACGAACCTCCAGCCGATACCGCCATCGACCTGTCCGGCGGCGAGCACATCGGCAGCCCGGCCCTGAGAAGCTTCATCGAGAAAAACCCGCCCCTCCTCGCCGTCTCGGGCCATACTCACCAGGCACCGGGAATCGACCATATCGGACGAACAACGCTGGTAAATCCGGGACCCTTTAAAGACGGCGGATTCGCACACATCCGCCTTACAGAAAAAGTCCAATCCGCCCGAACCATAAAAATACAATCCTGAATACGGACCATTTTTGTAGCTTGTACCTTTTATCCCGCCATCGCCCCGATTTAGCGGGATAGAGCTTAGAGTTTAAAATTTACCTCGAGGTAAGGCCCGACCTATCGCACCAATTTCGAGAGAACAGACAACTGAAGCGTGTCGGCGCACCTGTCGCGGCGTAGCTTACAGAGCGAAGCCGCAAGCCGACCAAAAGGGATGGCCTTGTTTGTAATTCCAAACCCATTCGCCTTGCCCTTCGGCCCCGCTCCTTCCTTCGCACGAGGCTACGGAGGGATCCGGCATCCAGTTAATTTAGCCCCGCGTCCCGCGCAGGGTCATTCTGAACGAAGTGAAGAATCTCCCGTTGTCATTCCCGCGAAACCCTGTCTACCCCCGCGAAGCATGTCCCCGCGCAGGCGGGGACCCGGAATCCAGTTTCGGTCTATCCGTCATTCCGGGCTTGCCTGCCAGCCGTAGCCTCGCGCGAAGGTGGGACCCGGCATCCAGTTTCGGTCGATCTGTCATTCCCGCATTCTTCCTTGTCATTCCCGCGTAGGCGGGAATCCAGTTTTGGTCTATCCGTCATTCCGGGCTTGCTTGCCCTCCGTAGCCTCGCGCGAAGGTGGGACCCGGAATCCAGTTTCGGTCTATCTGTCATTCCCGCATTCTTCCTTGTCATTCCCGCGTAGGCGGGAATCCAGTTTCGGTCATTTGTATTTTGATATTGGTGCTTGTTTAGGGTTTCGAGCTTAGTGCTTCGGATTTGTTTTCCTGTAGGGTGGGCCTTTTTTCCTCCATAGCTTTATGCGAAGGAGGATGGCCCACGCGGTTAATTGAATTTGATATTAGACGCTGATTAACGCAGATGAACACAGAGAGGGAGCAGAGAAAAAATAGTAAATGGTC
>Ga0180433_10001585_pt1 | contig 37670 bp, 32 predicted proteins | sample SS_ome_8_FD_132980 | JGI IMG/M metagenome (GOLD analysis project Ga0180433, IMG submission 132980) | Hypersaline lake sediment archaeal communities from the Salton Sea, California, USA - SS_1_D_1 metaG | ecosystem: Environmental > Aquatic > Non-marine Saline and Alkaline > Hypersaline >... | reverse complement strand
CATACTGGATGAGAGGTAGGACGGCGCCCGCGGTGGAATGCACAGGAGGGCCATGGGCCGACATATCGGCCCATGGCCCTACGATTGTCCCGGTTGCCCGGGATGTCTCTACACATGCAGACGTGCGCGGATGCCGGTCTTCTGTGGTGTGGTGGCTTCCATCGCTTGCCGTCTCACCGAGGGGCGGCGCAGGAAGGTGGGAACATCCAGCTCGTGCTCGCTGTCGGCTCCCTCCAGCAGATGGCGCAACTCCTCGTCCTTGCGAATCTTGGGGCCATCGGCCGTCGCCTGGTTGAAGCCGGTGCAGATAAGGGTGATGCGGACGTCAGCCTCCATCTTGGAGTCGAAAACCACGCCGAAAATGATATTGGCGTTGGGGTCCACCGCCTCGCGGATAACCTGGGCCGCCTCGTTGACCTCGAACAGCGTGAGGTTGTTTCCACCAGCGATGTTGAACAGCACACCCTTGGACCCGTCCACCGAGACGTCGAGCAGAGGGCTGTCCAACGCCGCTTTGGCAGCGTTGGCGGCACGGTTCTGCCCGCTACCCAGCCCGACGGACATCCAGGCGGGGCCAGCATCCTTCATCACTGCCTTGACATCGGCGAAGTCCAGGTTTATCAGTCCAGGGACGGTGATGACTTCAGCAATGGCCTGCACGCCGTGCCTCAAGGCGTCGTCCGCCATCTTGAAGGCGTTGCCGACGGCGGTCTTGTTGTCACAGAGCGTGAGCAGGCGGTCGTTGGGGATGATGATCAGGGTATCGACCTTGCCGATGAGATTCTCGATCCCCTCCTCGGCTACCTCCATGCGATGCGTCCCCTCAAAGGTGAAGGGCTTGGTGACCACCGCGATGGTTAGCGCTCCGGTCTCCCGGGCCAGCTCCGCCATGTAAGGGATAGTGCCGGTACCGGTCCCGCCACCCATGCCAGCGGCGAGGAACACCATGTCGGAGTCGCCGATGGCTTCGCGCAGCTCGTCACGACTCTGCTCCGCTGCCTTGCCGCCGAACCTGTGGTCGCCACCCACGCCCAGCCCTCGGGTCATCTTCTCGCCAATCTGGATGCGAGTGGGGGCCTCGGTAAGCAGTAGCGCCTGGGCATCGGTGTTCACACCGATGAAGTCAACCCCTTGAATCTCTTCCTGAACCATGCGTGTGACCGCATTGCAGCCGCCTCCGCCAAGGCCGATTACCTTTATCTTTGCTGGATTGGGAACAAAGCTAGTTTTTGCCATTTCTACCTCCTTTCTTGCTCTACCTGACCAGCTTCTTCACGCGGGACATGAGGCGCTTGAAGGCTCCACCGAGCATCCCGGTTTGCCACGTGTTCTCACTTCCGTTGCCCTTGGTCCCCCACAGCAACAGACCGACGCCGGTCGCATGGGCGGGATCAGGTAGGACGTCGGCGAGGCCGTAGACGCCGGTAGGCACCCCTACTCGAGCAGGGAGCCCGAGGACCTCTTCCGCCAGAATGTCCACGCCAGCCAGGTTGGAGCTGCCGCCGGTGAGCACCAGGCCTGACGGCACGTCCCTGATGGATTCCGAGCCGGGGATCTCCAGAGCTATGAGCTTCAGGACTTCCTCGAACCGTGCCCTGACGATCTCAGACAGCTCCTGATACGGAACGCTGTACCCGTTCTCGATTCTCAAGGTAGACTTGTCCTTCTCCTTGCTGTCGTATAGAGGTATCACGCTCCCGTACTTCTTCTTCATCTCCTCCGCGACGTCGAAGGGCAGCCCCAGCCCGATGGCGATATCCCTGGTGATCTGATATCCGGCCACCGGCAGGATGGCGGTATGCCAGATGCTGCCGTCCTTGAAGACGGCAACGTCTGTGGTGCCGCCACCGATGTCCGCGAGGACAACGCCAGAATCCCGCTCATCGACTCTGAGCACGGACTCACCGCTGGCCAGCGGCTCCAGAACAAGGTCCTCGATGTCGATGCCTACCCCGCGAATGCACTTGACCAGGTTTTGCACGGAGGCTACGGCCGCAGTGATGATGTGTGTCTCCACATCCAGCCTGAAGCCATGCATGCCTACCGGGTCCCTTACCCCTTCCTGACCGTCAAGGGCGTAGCCCCTGGGGATCACGTGGAGCAGCTTCCTGTCGGCGGGCACATTGACGGTGCGCGCGGCGCGGAGGACTCGCCTCAGGTCGTCGGAGCGGACCAGCTTGTCGCCTCGATTGATGGAAACCACGCCGCGTTTGTTGATCGAGTTCACGTGTCTGCCAGTGACGCCGACGTAGGCCGAATCCATCTTCAGGCCGCTGGCTTGCTCCGCCCTCCGTACCGACGCTTGGATGGAGCGTTTTGCTTCGGGGATGTTGACTACCAGCCCCTTGTGCAACCCTCTGGAAGGGGCAATACCCACCCCGAGAACCTGCAGGTCATGTCCATAACCTGCTCTGGCCATGATGCTGCACACCTTGGTGGTGCCTACATCAATACAGGAAATGACTTCGTTCTTTGCCATTTACCTCCTCCTTTCGAAAATGTTTGGCGGCTTCCTGCATAAGCGTTCATCGCATCGTTCACACCTCCTTCGGCCTGCTGGCCGGTCTTGCGGAAGGGGGCGAGGCAGTGTCACTGTCCATAGTATTGGGCTCGACGATGAGTTTCTTGCCTTTCGGGCAATAACATCTGCTGGGCAGGACCCTGCCCGTCGCGCCCCACTTCCGTTAGGGAAAGCGCTTCCTCAAGAAGAAGCGCTAGACACGCTCAGCAACTCTCATTCTGGCACTGCGACTGCGGGGATTGGCCAGAACTTCGGCCGGTGAAGGTGTGATTACCTTCTTGGTGATTAACTTAAGTACCGCTTTGTGGCCGCAGGTACAAACGGGCACTTCCGGGGGGCAGAGGCAGTCCTTTGACTCCTGCCTCATGTAGTCCTTGACCAGGCGGTCCTCCAGTGAGTGGAAGCTGATGACTACCAGTCTGCCTCCCGAGCAGAGGATGTCTGCCACCTGCTTGAGTGCTGCCTCAAGGCGGCGTAGTTCTTGGTTGACAATGATGCGCAACGCTTGGAAGGTTCTCGTTGCGGGGTGGATCTTGCCCCGGAAACCGGTGGTGCGCTCCACCACGGCGGCAAGCCGGAGCGTGGTATCTATAGGTCGGTTGGCCACAATGGACCGGGCTATCGTCTTGCTTCTGCGCTCTTCACCATACTTCGCGATGATGGTGGCGAGCTCGTGTTCAGGGTAGGTATTCACGACAGTTGCTGCGCTCAGCTCTTGGGAAGGGCTGTAGCGCATGTCCAGAGGCGAATCGCGGAGGAAACTGAAGCCACGGCTTATGTCGGCAAGCTGAAAGGATGACATTCCCAAATCGAACAGCACGCCCTGGGCAGGGCTGAAGCCAGTTTCGGAGCAGATGCGCTCCAGGTTCTCGAAGCTTTCGTTGATTAAGATGGCGTTCTCGCCGTAGGGGAGAAGCCTTTCTCTGGCCACTTCGATGGTGTGGGGGTCGATATCGATGGCCAGTAGCTTTGCTCCTTTGTCCAGTATAGCGGTAGCATGTCCTCCCTCGCCGGCGGTGCAATCGACGTATCTGCTGCCCGGTTGCACCTGGAGGGCTTCGAGGGTCTCATTGAGGAGAACAGGGATATGAGTAGGCTGCTTGCTCATTCGCGCTTCTCCATCCCTTCCAGAATCTGCCATGCCTGGTCGCCCACATCCGCTTGCTCTTCTTCCCACTGGTCCTTGCTCCAGATCTCGAGGTACTTGTTGGCCCCGACCACCACTGCCGCTTCCTTGATACCTGAGTATTCGCGGAGCTTCGCTGGCAGAAGGACTCTTCCCTGTTCATCGAGTTCGAGGCTGAATGCGGTGCCAAAGATGAACCGTCCTATCCTCCGTTCCTTGCTTCGGGTGAAGGGCAGAGCACTGAAACGTTCAGTGATCTCATCCCACAGAGTAGGAGGACAGGCTATGATGCAATGGTCAGGGCCCCGTCCGAGGACGATTCCCTCCCAGAATTCCCCTCTGAACTTGGGAGGGATGGAAACCCTGCCTTTGGCGTCGATTTTGTATTCGTACTCACCGAGAAACATACTTATTTAATCCACAAGGGTTTTTGTCCTTCCCCATTTTAAACCACATTTCGCCACAAGTTACCACAAATCTCCACTTTTGTCAAGACCTTTGTAGGGGCATTTCACAGATTCGTTTGTCTTTTCAACCTGCTGCCTTTGTGATATGATGCGAATACGTTCGCTCGAAGGCGGACGCCGGGCGGGTGGTGCGTCTCCGGTGTTGGGGGGGGGATGACGGGGGGGTGCTGCGCAGGCGTACTTGTCCCAGACTACAGGTTCTGATCTTGCATTGCTCGCCATCGGCCTGGCAGTGACCCGTTGGTGATTATTCGCCAGTGGACTTTGACACCGGCTGCGTGTAACCGGTGTGGACCGGTGCCGATGGTCTGCCAGTCAGCCGGGGCTCTGATGGGTAAGAATATGTTTACGCTGGGCATACTCACTGTCAGCGACAGAGGTTCGCGAGGAGAGCGCGAGGACGAGAGCGGCAAGGTCATTGAGGGAATCCTTGCTACGCTCGGAGCCCGTCTGGTAGAATATGAGGTTGTCCCCGATGAGAGGGAGGTTATCTCCGCGAGGTTGGAGAGGTGGGCGGACAAGGGAGAGATTGACCTCATTGTGACTACCGGGGGCACAGGATTGTCGCCGCGTGACGTTACGCCAGAGGCGACCCTGGATGCGGTCGATAGGATGGCGCCGGGGTTCGCCGAGGTGATGAGGGCTGAGGGGTTGAGAAAGACCCCCAGGGCGGTGCTGAGCCGCGGCGTCGCTGGCATTCGGGGGCGAAGCCTGATCGTGAATCTGCCGGGCAGCCCCACCGGGGTGCGCGAAGGACTCGAGGCGATCCTGCCAGCTCTGCCCCATGCCATAGAGGTCCTGAGGGGAGAGGCAGACGAGTGCGCCGAGAGCGGGGACGTGAGGTAGGGGAGTGCGGCAGGGAATAGGGAGCTTCGATGCGCATTCACATATTGAGCCTGTTCCCCGGCATGTTCAGCGGGCCATTCGACGAGAGCATCGTCAAGCGGGCGGTGGATCGCGGCCTGGTGGAGATCGCTCTTTACAATATAAGGGACTACACCTGGGATAAGCACCACGTGGTCGACGACTATCCCTTTGGCGGCGGCCAGGGGATGGTGCTGAAGCCGGAGCCGGTGTTCGCTGCGGTGGAGTCGATAAGGGGTGAAGGGGCAACACCGGTGATTCTGCTCACCCCCCAGGGCCGGCTCTTCGACCGGGCGGTTGCTGAGGACCTGGCCGCTTACGACGAGATGATCCTCATCTGCGGTCGCTACGAGGGGGTGGATGAGCGGGTGCGGGAGCACCTGGTGACGGATGAGTTGAGCATCGGCGACTACGTGTTGAGCGGGGGCGAACTGGCGGCTATGGTCGTGGTGGATGCCGTGGTGCGGCAACTCCCCGGTGTGTTGGGTGCGGAGGGGGCGGTAAGGGAGGACTCCCATGCCGATGGGCTGTTGGAGCATCCGCAGTATACACGTCCGCGGGCGTTTCGAGGGTGGGAGGTTCCGGAGGTGTTACTCTCGGGGAATCACGCCGAGATCGAGAAGTGGCGGAAGGAGCAGTCGATACTGCGTACGCTCGAGCGGCGTCCCGACCTCCTGGAGAGGGCGGACCTCCCTGCGGACAAGAGAATGATCTTGGACAGGATTAGAAAGGGTGATTGCTAGATGAATGCCGACACGCTGGTACCAGTCGAGTCTAATCCCAATATCCCTGTGATTCGACCGGGTGATACGGTCAAGGTGAGCATCAGGGTGGTGGAGGGAGAGCGAGTGCGCTCTCAAGTCTTTCAGGGGGTTGTGATAAGGGTCAGGAAGGGCAGCGACAATGTCAATGCCAATTTCACCGTAAGGCGCGTTGCCTACGGCGTGGGTGTTGAACGAACCTTCTTCCTCCATTCCTCGACTGTCGAGAAAGTGGAGGTGGTGAGGCACGGAAAGGTGCGTCGGGCTAAGCTGTACTACCTGCGCGGTCTTACCGCTAAGAAAGCGAGACTGAAAGAGAGAAGACCGAAAGAAGAGCAGAACGACGCTTAGAGTAACCGTAGAGTAGCGTAGAAAAGAGGACGAGGAGACAGAGACGCGTGCTTATCGCCTCGTCTTCTTGTTTAGGCAAGGTGGGATGAGCTACGCAGAGGTTGCGGTCAACTCCCCGGGGGCACAGCGGCGAACCTTCAGCTACGCTGTGCCTCCTTATATAGAGGTGGGTCATGCGGTCCGGGTGCCCTTCGGCCCGAGGATAGCCCAGGGAATCGTCGTCGAGCTGACGGAGCACCCCTCGGTGGAGGAGACCAAGGAAGTTGCCGGCCTCATCGATCCCCAGCCGATACTGTCACCATCTCAGGTTGAACTGGCGCGGTGGATTAGCGAGTACTACCTCGCACCGCTGTTCGACACAGCGGCTCTGATGATGCCCCCGGGCTTTGAACGCAGGGTGCTGACTTACATTGTCGCCGCCACGGGCGCCCCGGATGTCGATACCTCTTCTCTCAGCCCTCACCAGGGAACGGTGCTGGGCCTGCTTGGGCGGAAGGGCAGGGTAGCGGCTGAAGAGGTGGAAGAGACCCTGGGGAAAAGGGAGGCGAGAACCGTGGTCGGTCAGCTCGTGCGAAGAGGCCTGGTGGCCAAGGCCTATGAACTGGAGAAGGTCAAGGTCAGGCCCAAGCTGGAATCCCATGTTCGTCTGGCCATCGGCGCGGACGAGGCACGGCGAGAGGCCGAACGCCTCTCCGCGACGCGCACGGCTCCGAAGCAGGCCCGATTGCTGGAAGTGCTGGCGGAGGAGCCCCGTCCAATCCCGGTCTCCAGAGCGAAGCAGTACGCTGGCTGCACCGCAGCGGTGGTGGAAGCGCTGAAGCGGAAGGGGATGGTCACCGTCGAACGCGTCCGGGTATTTCGCGACCCGCTGGCCCATCGCACCTTCTCATTGTCTCTCGTGCCGACCCTCACTTCGGCGCAGGATATGGTGTGGCGCGGCGTCAGGGATGCCATGACGCGGCTCGCTCAAGGCGACGGCGCCGAACCTCCTGTCTTTTTGCTGCACGGCGTCACCGGCAGTGGCAAGACGGAGGTGTATCTTCGCGCCTTGGAGCACGCGATCTCTCTGGGCAAGCGAGCGCTGGTTCTGGTCCCGGAGATTGCCCTCACTCCGCAGACCATTGACCGATTCGCTGCTCGTTTTCCGGGGAGAGTTGCTGTACTGCACAGCAAGCTCTCGGTGGGGGAGCAGTTCGACGAGTGGTGGCGCATCAGGGAAGGCGCCTTCGATGTGGTCATTGGCTCCCGGGGAGCCATCTTCGCCCCGCAGCCTGAGCTGGGGCTCATAGTAGTAGATGAGGAACACGAGTGGACATACAAGCAGCAGGACCAATCGCCGCGCTACCATGCGCGGGACGTGGCCATCAAGCTGGCACAGCTCAGCGGCGCGGTGGTTGTCCTGGGCAGTGCCACGCCGGACGTCACCAGCTACTACAGGAGCCAGGTCGGCTACTACAAGCTTCTGGAGCTACCGGAGCGGATCGACAAAGCAGGGGACAAGGAGGACGCCTATCTACCCAAGGTGGAGGTTGTGGACCTTAGGGAGGAGCTCAAGGCAGGAAACAGGAGCATCTTCAGCAGGTCTCTTGCTGAGGCGATGAGACAGGCACTGGCCGCCCAGCAGCAGGTGATCCTGTTCTTGAATCGGAGGGGCACCTCCACCTTCGTTCAGTGTCGCAGTTGCGGCCACGTGCTTCGCTGCCGGCGATGCGACCTTGCCCTGTCGTACCACGCTGTGGAAGAAGACCTCGTCTGCCATCAATGCAACTACCGTGCCCCGGTTCCCGAGGTCTGCCCGCAGTGTGGCAGCAGGAGGATAAAGTTCCTCGGTATCGGCACTCAGAAGGTTATGGAAGAGACGGCCCGCGCTTTTCCCGACGCCAGGTTGTTGCGCTGGGACCGCGATGTCACCAAGGGGAAGTACGCCCACGAGGAGATCCTGGACAAGTTCCTGGCCCACGAGGCGGATGTGCTGATTGGCACCCAGATGATTGCCAAGGGTCTGGACATTCCTCTGGTGACGCTGGTGGGAGTGATCAATGCCGACGTCAGCCTGCATCTTCCCGACCTGCGGGCGGCCGAGCGCACGTTCCAGGTTCTCAGTCAGGTGGCGGGAAGGGCGGGGCGTGGCATTCTCCCCGGTCGCGTCATCGTGCAGAGCTACAATCCCGAGCACTATGCCGTCGTGGCTGCGGCGCAACACGACTACTCCTCCTTCTACGAGCGTGAAATCTGGCTGCGGCGCCAATTCGAGAACCCGCCGTACAGTCGTCTGGCACGCCTGGTCTACAGCAGCCCGAGCAGCGCCGCGTGTTTGAGAGAGACGCGCCGGATGTACCAGCGTCTGGAGGAAGAGCGTGATTCGTGGGGCATGGACGTCTCCCTTATCGGGCCAACGCCCGCCTTCATCCAGAGGATACGCGGCCGCTATCGCTGGCAGATCGTCCTGCGCGGAGCTGACCCGGCTCGACTTGTTGCCGAGGTGCCGATTCCGCAGGGATGGATTGTCGATATCGACCCGGCCAGCCTGCTTTGACAATGGCATGGTGCCTCGGCTATAATTTCTCCCGACCTCCGCTTGGTGCGTTGTCGTGGTTTAGGAGCAGATGGCAGTTCGTCCCGTTCTCTCTCACCCCGATCCGTTGCTTCGCCAGACATCGAAGCGTGTGCGGAATGTCGATCAGGCGATACAGCAGCTTATTGACGACATGATCGACACGATGCATGAGTATCAGGGTGTCGGCCTGGCAGCGCCGCAGATTGGGGTTCTCCTGCGGGTGATCGTGATCCACATTCCGGATGAGGAAGTCCTGGCTCTGGTGAATCCCGAGATCGTGAAGAGGTCCGGGGAGCGAGTTGTCGAGGAAGGATGCCTCTGTGTTCCCGGCTATCGTGGGGAGATCAAGCGCGCGGAGAAGGTCACAGCGAAGGGGCTTGACCGGTCGGGCAAGGAGATTCGTGTGAAGGGGGAGGGGCTTCTGGCCCAGGCCTTGGAGCATGAGACGGACCACCTTAAGGGTATGCTGTATATCGACCATCTGGAGAGCCCGGACAAACTGCACAAGTTGGAAGAGGACAGTGAAACACCGGAGATATAGCGGTATTGGATTCTGAAAATCAGGGCTCAACGGGTCTCTTGACAGGGCCCTGCTTTCTTAGTGTCCTGGAAAGGACCGATCGAGAAGGTCAATTGGAAAGCAGGCAGGGACTATCAATTGGCGTGGAGGTATCTGAGGTCCTATCGAGGGTCAGGGTAATCCTGGAACAGCGTTCGGTGGACTGCTACCTCACCGGCGGTTTTGTCCGTGACGTTCTCCTGGGGCGCCTCACTAGCGATATCGACGTCGTCGTTGCCGCTGACGCCATGGAGGTGGCCCGAGAAGTGGCCGAGGTCATCCATGGCAGGTATGTTCCGCTGGACCAACCGCACGGGATAGCCAGGGTCGTTGTCCCGGGGGAGCCGCACCTTCACCTCGATTTCGCCAGTATGCGCGGCGGCATCGAAGAAGACCTCGCCTGCAGGGACTACACCATAAACGCGATGGCGGTCAACCTGTGCGACGTAGACCAGCCTGTCAGGCCGCTCATTCTTGATCCCCTCGGGGGAGAGAAGGACCTTGAGGACGGGCAGGTGCGCGCCGTTAGTGAGGCTGCTCTCCGTGATGATCCGGCGCGGCTCATCCGCGGCGTCCGCCTGGCGGTGGAGCTGGGCTTCTCCATCGAGAGCCGCACCAGAGCCCAGATCGAACGCAATCACCAGTTGATCGCCGGCGTGGCCCCCGAGAGGGTGCGCGATGAGTTCTGTCGCCTTCTTGCTATCCCTGGGGCTTGCGCCTCGCTTCGCCTGCTGGACGAGCTTGGCCTGCTGATGGCGATAGTCCCCGAGCTTGCCGCCACCAAGGGGGCGGCGCAGCCGAAAGAGCACTACTGGGACGTTCTGGAGCATTCCTTTGAGACCGTGGCCGCCATTGAGTTCGTGCTCCGGACTGGTGGCTCAGTTCATTGGGGGGAGGTGGTGCTGAGCGAGGTGCCGTGGTCCGAAGCGCTGGCGAGGCATTTCGACGAGGAACCGTCGAAGGGACGCAGCAGGAAGACACTCCTCAAGCTGGCTGGACTGCTTCACGATATCGCCAAGCCCCAGACGAGGTCCGTCGAGGAAGACGGGAGGACGCGCTTCTTCGGGCACGCCAAAGAAGGGGCGCTTGTTGCCGATGATATCATGAGGCGGCTCAGGTTCAGCGCCCGTGAGACGGATATGGTGGCGAAGATGGTGGAGTATCACCTGCGCCCGGGGCAAATGGGAGGGGAAATGCCGACCCGCAGGGCGATCTACCGCTACTTCAGGGACGCTGGCGACGTGGGAATCGATACCATCTTCCTTAACCTCGCCGACCATCTGGCGACGAGAGGACCTGACCTGGAAATGGAAGGATGGAGGGAGCACGCACGGAGCATGGCCTATGTTCTGGAGGAACGTTACAGGGAAGAGAGCGTTGTAGCGCCGCCAAAGCTCGTCAATGGCCACGACCTCATCGATATCTATGGCATGGTTCCTGGTCCCGGGGTGGGCGGACTGTTGGAGGCGGTGCGTGAGGCCCAGGCTGCCGGCGAGGTAGTCACGCGTGCCGATGCGCTCTCGTTTGTCGAGAAGCGTCTCAGCGAGGGTGGCAAGGTTGACATAACTGGGGTAGGCCAAGAGGAATGAGCAGAAGACAGATAATCACTGTGGCAGTGATAGTCGCGATCGTTGCGTTCTCTATTGCGGCGCTGGTCACCAACATGGGCGGTCGCGAGGGGTTGGTACTGGGGTTGGACCTCAGAGGCGGCACCAACCTTGTCTATGAAGCTGACTTTACCGATATCGAGGAGGGGAGGGAAGCCGATAGCCTCAGGGGGGCGAAGGATATCATAGAGAGGCGAATCAACGCCTACGGGGTGAGCGAGCCGGTTATCCAGATAGTGGGCAGCAACCGCATCTTGATCCAGTTGCCCGGGGTTAGCGACATCGAGGAGGCCAAGGACCTGGTGGGCAAGACCGCCGAGCTTGATTTCCGGGAAGAGGCTACCGCCGGTAGTACCGTCCTCATAGCGGGGGCGGCAGCGGGAAACACCAGTATCGTCGTGGCGGGTGTCTCGGGTTTCCACACCGGTGATGTGTTCGTGATTGGCTCGGCGAACTCCACTGAAGCTGAGTCTGCGATAGCCGGAGAGATAATCAGCGCCAACAACACGATCATGTTGGACAGCCCGCTTGACTATGCGCATCCCCTCAACGAACCGGTTACCAATGTGTGGATTGTGAGCACGGGGACCATTGAAGGGGAGGATATAGCGCTCACCGGCCAGTATCTCAAGCCGAATGCCTTTGTCGATATCAACCAGCAGACCGGCGAGCCGGTGGTGCGCTTCGAGTGGGATGAGACCGGGGCCAAGCTCTTCTCCCAGATTACCGGGCGTCTCATCGGGCAGCGCCTGGCCATCTTCCTCGATGAGGTGCTCATATCGGCTCCGACGGTCGAAGCTCAGATAGGCGCCGCCGGTATCATCGAAGGACTCAACATCGGGGAGGCGGAGATCCTGGCAATCCAGCTCAATGCCGGTGCGCTGCCTGTGCCTCTCAATCCCATTCAGGAGCAGACCGTTGACGCCACCCTCGGCGCTGACTCGGTTCGCATGAGTGTGATCGCCGGCGTCGTAGGGGTGATACTGCTCCTTCTCTTCATGATCATCTACTACCGGGTGTCCGGCGGTCTGGCCTGCCTTGCCCTGGCTGTCTATGCGGCAATAATGCTCATGATCTTCAAGATGGTCCCGGTCACGTTGACGCTGGCCGGGATTGCCGCTTTCATCCTGTCGCTGGGGATAGCCGTCGATGCCAACATCCTCATTTTCGAGAGAATGAAGGAGGAGTTGAGGGCAGGAAGGTCATTGAGGCTGGCCATTGAGGCGGGCTTCAACCGGGCCTGGCCGGCTATCCGCGACAGCAATATCTCTACTCTTATCACCTGCATAATCCTGTACTGGTTCGGCAGCAGGATGTTCGGTGGGGCCCAGGTGATGGGCTTCGCCATGACGCTGGGCATAGGGGTGCTGGTAAGCATGTTCTCCGCCATTCTGGTTACCAGGACCTTCCTGCGGGTCACGGCGTTGACTACGCTGGCAAAGACGGTTTCGCTGTTCCGGCCATGACCATGAGGGAGAGAAGGTTTGTTTGATTTCGTTGCCAACAGACGATGGTTCTTTCGCGCATCGGGCGTGGTTATTCTCATCGGCCTGATATCCATGCTCTACTCCTTCATCGCCTTTGGCTCGCCGGTGAGGCAAGGCATCGAGTTCACCAGCGGCTCGATGATGACCATCAGGTTTGAGCAGCAGGTGGACCAGGGGGCGCTGCGCGAAGAGATGGCATCGCTGGGGCACGACGAGACCATCATCCAGCGAACCGGCGACGGTGACTACATGGTCCGCACCAGGGAGCTGGCGCCTGAGGAGAGGGACCCTGCGACTGGCGAAGTGATCACGCCATCGGAGAGGGCGCAGATAAAGGAGGCGCTGGAGGCCAGGTTCGGCGCGATGACAATTCTGGATTTCTCCTCCGTCACCCCCACTGTGTCCACCGAGACCAGGGATGTGGCCAGCATCGCCGTGGCCGTAGCTGCGGTGGGCATCCTGCTCTACATCACCTGGGCCTTCCGTAAGCTGGTGCGGTCCTTCCGCTTCGGCGTGTGCGCGGTGATTGCCCTTCTTCACGATGTGCTCATCGTTCTGGGCATCTTCTCGCTGCTGGGGGTGATTATCGGCATGGAGATAAATGCCATGTTCGTGACGGGCATCCTCACCGTCATTGGCTACAGTGTCAACAACACCATAGTGGTCTTCGACCGTGTCAGAGAGAACATGGCCAAGGGCTTCGGCGGCCCGCTGGAAAGCATCGTCAACCGGAGTATCAACGAAACCCTGCCCCGCTCTCTGAACACCAGCTTGACCACGCTGTTCGTCCTGCTGGCGCTCTTTCTTTTCGGCGGTGCGACCATCCACAGCTTCGTTCTCGTCCTCCTGCTTGGCGTCGTTGTAGGCACATACAGCTCGATGTGCGTCGCCAGTCAGTTGGTTGTCGTTTGGGACCGCAGTGGGTTCCGCGGGTTCTTCCGTCCGCTCAGACGCCTGATGCCCCGCCGGGCGACTGCCTGAGGTCGACGGGTGCGTGAGAGCCTGAGCCTCTACTTTCATATCCCTTTTTGCCGTTCCAGGTGCCACTACTGCAGCTTCAATTCCTACAGCGGCCTGGACTGGCTGACGCCACAGTACCTGCAGGCGCTCACCAAGGAGATGCGCTCCTGGGCTCGCCAGGAACCTGTTGATACCGTCTACCTTGGAGGGGGAACCCCGACCCTCCTCGACAGCGGACAACTCGACGCCGTTCTTCAGGCCTGCGCCCGTTCCTTTGGCGTGTGCGGTGACGCGGAGATAACCATCGAGGCCAACCCGGGCGACATCGACCGACCTTTCCTTGAGGAGTTGCGGGCCCTGGGAATCAACAGGCTGAGCCTGGGAGTGCAGAGCTGGGATGATGCCGCGCTGAAGAGGCTGGGCCGCCGCCATTCCGCTGCGGAGGCCGAGGCGGCGTACGGGCTGGCGAGGACTGCCTTCGACAACGTGAACATCGACCTGCTCTATGCTGTACCCGGTCAGACGTTGGAGCAGTGGCGGCAGGCGCTGGAGAGGGCGCTCAGCCTGGAGCCTGATCACCTGTCCCTCTACCCGCTGAGTGTGGAGGAGGGCACCGCGCTGTCCGCCGATATCGCGTCGGGGAGGATGGTCAAGGCGGACCCCGACCTGGCGGCGGAGATGTTCCTGATGGCTGAGGAGGCACTGGCTGCCTATGAGCACTATGAGATATCCAACTGGGCGAGGCCGACGAAGAGATGTCGCCACAACCTGACCTATTGGAGGAACCTCCCTTACCTCGGCTTTGGCGCTGGAGCACATTCCTCTGTTGAGGGTCGACGCTGGTACAACGTCCTCTCCCCAATCGACTACGTTCGGAAGATCGATGAGACCGGCTCGGCGGTTGAGGGTCAGGAGGACATCGACGAGGCGTTGGAGATGGCGGAGACGGTAATCCTGGGGCTCAGGCTGGGCGACGGGGTCAGCCGGGACGCGTTCGCCGGTCGCTTCGACAAGGATATTGACATCGTCTACGCGGAAGAGGTCAGTGAACTGGTGGATCTGGGGCTGCTCCTGGATGACGGCGGTGCCATCCGGCTTACTCAACGGGGAAGGCTGTTAGGCAACCAGGTCTTCCTGCGCTTCCTACCCTAGCCCAACCGGTGTATCTGCCTCACGGCCTGGAGAATGGCGTCGACAGGTGGCGCTTGCCTCATCGAGGAAGGCTTCCCCAGCGGGTCGACGATGTCGGAAATCCCTGACAGGACGTCTATGGTCACCCCCACGGATGAGGCCAGCGCTTCATAGAGATAGCCCCCTTCGAGGGTGAAGACCAGCCGCCCGTGGCACAGCTCATGGGCGAGACTGGTCAGTATCTGCGCCATGCGGCCATAGCCGGCGACACTCACCTGCATCAATGCCAGGCGGTCGCCCCAGTGACCGTCGTAGCCGGCCGAGACCAGGATGAGCTGGGGCTGAAAGCGCCGCGCCAGCGGAACGAGAATCTCCTCGAACGCTCGCAGGCACTCCTCATCGCCGCACCACGCTGGAAGAGGGACGTTGACCGTCGTTCCCTCGCCTTCACCTGCCCCGGTCTCATCGATGCGACCTGTGCCGGGATAAAAGGGATACTGGTGAGTGGAGAAATACAGGACCTGGGGATCATAGTAGAAGGAGTCCTGCGTGCCGTTGCCGTGGTGAACGTCGAAGTCCGCGACGAGGACGCGCTCCAGCCCGTGGCTCTCGATGGCGTGCTTGGCGGCAACAGCGATGTTGTTGAACAGGCAGAATCCAGCGCCTGCGTTACGAGTAGCATGGTGCCCCGGCGGCCTGACCAGGGCGAAGGCGCTTTCCACCTGCCCCGTCATCACAGCATCCACGGAGTTTATGAGTCCGCCGGCGGCAAGAAGTGCCACATCGTAGGAGGCGGGCGACACTACCGTGTCGCCATCGATCCAGCCGCCCCCAATCTTGGCCAGCGACTCCACGTGAGAGATGTAGCTTTCGGAATGGACTCTGGCCAGTTCAGCCGTCGTGGCGGCACGAAGGGGGAGGGGGACAGTCCGCTCCACCACCTCGGTCTCCTCCAGCAGCTTCATCACGCTCACCAGCCTCCCCGCGTTCTCCGGGTGCTGGCCGGTGTCGTGCTCCAGATACGTGGGGCTATAGACCAGTCCTACGCTCACAGTCCCTCCTTGCCATGGGGCAATGATATCAGACACAGCCTGGGCAGGCAATCGTGCATTGCCCGGCAATAGATGCTATGCTATACTCCTGGCTGGCGGCGAGGAGGGTAAGATGGCTGAACAGAGCGAGACCCCTGAGTTCTACTCGGATCAATTCATGGTCAGCGGCGGGCCCTACGGTCTGGTGATCAACTTCAAGGCAAGCCCTCCTGAGCCTGGCCCGGGGAAGGTCCCCGATACGGTGGCCAGGGTTCGCATGAGCTATGAGCTTGTCAAGACACTGACCTTCGTCATGTGCCGACACATAAAGAAGATAGAGAGAGATACCGGGGTCACCTACCCTGTCCCAGGCAAGGTCCTTTCCGACCTGGGCGTCGGCATGGAAGACTGGCAGGCGTTTTGGAAATCTCCACCTGAGTTCCGCGAGTAGCACTTCATACCGTAGCGCGCAGGCAAGCGCTATGCGTCGAGGAGGCGGTGAATGCCCCTGGACCTGGCTCAAGTGGCGGCCCAGATCGAAGGGCTGGCGGCAAAACTGAAGGCGGAGGAAAGGGGGCGGGTAGAGCGTTTGGAGCATGCCCTCAGACTCCTCCACTCTGTCGATGCTGACTCGCTCAAAGAGAAGATCTCCGCCAGCAATACCACGTGGCTCGTTGCCGGGTTGACCGGGGTGATGACGCGTTGCCATGAAGCGCCCCCTCTCCCCACGGAGTACACCGTGGTTGCCACCGATGGCTCGCACATTGACGTTGACCGCCACACATCGGTGAGGTGTTCGCTGATAAACATCGGCAGCGTCATCATTCACTACGGGGAGAGCCCCGACGCCCTGCTGCAGAATGAGGCCTCCCTGTTCTTTGGCGATGACCTGGTGTTGGGCTTCGGTGGCCGGGCGGAGCTGCTCGAAGGGGCGCTCCTCGGCGTCAAGCGAAGCGTAGCCGAGCTCCGCGCCCTGGTGAGAACCGCCGAGGACATCCCGTGTGAGAGACCGACCCTCGCTCTCCTGGACGGCTCACTCATCCTGCTGGGGCTTGCGGCAAGGGAGTTCGAGGGGCCGAGGAGTTTCGTCAGAGAAGAGCTGTTGGAGCGTGGCTATCTTGAGGCACTTGACCGTATGAAGCGCCACAGCGAGAGCAGAACGCTGGCCCCGGGCAGCTATATCAGCTACCCGCGCAGCACCGAAGTGGTAAACGCACTGCGGGTAGCGCTGTGCCCTCACGAGCCCGCGGACTGCGACCGTTACTGCTCGGAGGATGGTCAAAGGGAGTGCGATGCCGTTGCCGGACTCCTCGACAGAGACCTGTTCCGGGCGCTTCTTGGGTGCGGCGAGCGGTCGTCTGTCTTTGTCAGCGGCTCGCGCTTCGTGCAGAAGCACTACGGGGTGCACCAGGTGCATTTCTTCTACGTGAAGCTGGATGAGGAGATCGCCAGGGTCGAGATCCCACAGTGGGTGGCCGACGACGACGAGCTCGTTGACCTGGTGCATGGCCTCCTTCTCGACCAGTGCCGGCGGGGACACGGGTATCCGGTGGCGCTCATGGAGGCGCACGAAAAGGCGGTGGTTACCGCCGCCGACCGGGAACGCTTCTGGCAGTTGGTGGAGATCTCACTCGCCGAGGAAGGGCTGAGCGTCACCGGCTCGGGCAAGCGGAAGAGCAAAGTGTCCCGATGGGTCTAGGATAGCAGCCACATATGAGATACGTATGCACGGGGCGAGAGCGCTCGTACAGCACACCTTCGGGTGATGCAAAGACAGTCTGAAAGGGGTTTCTGATGAGCGAGGAGCAGAAAGCAGAGATTGAGAAGATGGCTGAGGGCATCGTCGATGAGAAGCTCAAGGCCCATGTGGGCAAGGCACTGAGATACATCGGCGATCCCGCGCGTCACCTGATCGTTGCCAATGGCATTGCCAGGGCACGGGAGAACGGCTACGAGGAACTGGCCTTGAAGCTCGCCAAGCTGGCATATAAGGGGAGTCCCGAAGACCCGTACTTCCTGCTTGAGATGTGCAGTACCCTTGGCCGGGCTGACGAGGTTGTGAGCGAGATCAAGAGCTTCGCCGAGAGGGTGGATGTGGACTCGCTTCCGCAGGACCAGAGGGAGAGGATAATGGTGACCCTGGCGGAGGCGTACAAAGATGCCGGCGATATGCCGGCGAGCACAAAGGTGCTGGAGGAACTGCAGAGCGAGCTGACCCGGGCGGTGGAGTTGCTGGCCGAGCAGTACCATGAGATGGGGGAACCCCAGAAGACAATCGACCTGCTGTACGAACGGATCAAGTACATCGGACGGTTGAGCGAGACCATGAGTTACTGGCTGGCGAAGAGCTTTGAGACGACGGGGGACTACGCGCAGGCTGTGGACATACTGGCGCTGTTCCAGGATGACGTGTCGGTGAAGCCAATATATGACAAAGCCAGGAAGGAGTTGGGCCTGGTTGTGGAAGACGAGATGGGCCGGCTGCCCTTCGACCACCCGCAGCCGGAGGACCAGCGTGCCGACGCCGAGAAGGACCTGACCTCTCTGTTCTAGGCGACAGGCCCTGAACCAGGCGGGCTCCGGGATTCTTATCTTTGTGAGGGGAATGGCATGGCGAGTCAGAACCGCAAAGCGGAAGTCGAGAGGATGGTGGCGGGCGTCGACGACGAACAGATGAGGGCTCACGTCGCCAAGGCGCTGCAGTACATGGGGGATGCGTCGCGCCGTCTCATCGTTGCCAACGGCATTGCCCGGGCTCGACAGGGCGGCTACGGGGAACTGGCCCTGAATCTGGCGCGACTGGCGCACGAACAGGAACCTGACGACCCCGACTTCTTGCTCGAGCTGTGCAATTCGCTTGGCCAGCCCCATGAGGTCGTGGATGAAATCACCAGCTTCACCGAGCGGGTGGACCGTGATTCCGTTCCACAGGAGAAGAGAGAGAGGCTGGTGGTGGCCCTGGCGGCTGGCTACCGGGACACGGGGCGGGTGTCAGAGGGCATACGAATCCTTGAGGAGTCGCGGCCCGGTCTGGCCAGCGGCGTGGAGCTGCTGGCGCAGTTGTACTACGAGAGCGGCGAACCGCGGAAAGCAACTGACGTCGTTTATCAGAGGCTCAAAGAGTCGTGGAAGCTGAGCCAGGGGATGGCCCTATGGCTGGAGAGGAGCCTCGATGCCGTAGGCGACTACGCTCCAGCTCTGGAAGTGCTCGGTGCATACAAGAGAGACCCGGTGGTGCGGGTGCTGTACGAGGGTATCCAGAGGAAGATGGGCCTGGTCCCCGACAGCGAGAAGGTGGACAAGAGAGCGGGCGGTGCTCGCTTCCTTGGCATACCCGCCGAGCGGGACAAGGGAGAGCTAGGTCTTTGAGGGAGTGGGACGGCAAACCCATGCCCTTGATGTGACGGTTGCCTCGCTCGGCACAGCAGGTGGTGTTCAGCGAGTGCCTGGGGGCCAGAAGGCGGATGACCATTGTGGACAAAGCCAGAGAGGATGAGACAGAGCAGATCTGCCGTCTCGACAGTGCCGTGCTGGGCGATTCCAGCAGGAGCGATTTCCTCCACGATGCAGTGAAACGTGGCCAGTGCCTGGTTGCCAGGGTTGGCGACGATGTTGTCGGTTTCGCTGTGCTGGACCAGTCCTTCCTCGGCCAGGAGTACGTCTCGCTGCTCATCGTTCATCCCGATCACCGCCGCCGCGGCCACGGGGCGGCGCTCGTCCGCCACATCGAGTCCATCTGTCGCACGGAGAAGCTGTTCACCTCGACCAACGCGTCCAATACTCCCATGCAGCGCCTGTGCCACAGCCTTGGCTTCGTCAGAAGCGGTCATATCGACAACCTGAACTCGGACCCGAATGACCCCGAGATTGTCTTCTTCAAGCGGGTGGGGGCGTGACGTGAGAGAATGCGTTCACGGCTCGTGGCTCGCGATGCGAAGGCTTGGACAGGGGGGGCGTTTTTGTCGCTTAAGATAGGCGAAGTGATCGAGGCATCCACCGGCCAGTTCATGGCGCAATGCTACGAACTGCACCAGCCGGCACCCTTTGGCAGCCTGGTGACGACGCGGGAAGGGGAGGTGGACATCTATGGCGTCGTCTCCGCCGCCGTGACCAGCAGCCTCGAGCCGGGGCGCCGCCCCATTGCCCGTGGCGCCGAGGAGGTCGACGAAGGGGCCGTCTATCAGTCGAGCCCGCAACTGGCCAAGCTGCTGCGCACCGATTTCGATGCTGTGGTTGTGGGGCACCGCAGAGACGACAGGCTGCACCACTATCTGCCGCCGCGTCCGGCGCGAATCCATGCCTTCGTCTATGTGTGCGACGCGGAGGAGGTTGCGGCATTCACCCAGTCACTGGATTTTCTCAGCATACTGGTCAACGTGCAGTGGCAGGCCGATGAGCTGATCGCTGCGTTGCTGCGGCAGGCTGCCGCGGCGCATCAAGACCCGCGCCGTTTCCTGGTGGGGGCGGGGAAGGAGTTGGCGCTGCTCCTGGCGGGAGAGACAAACAGGCTGAACACCATCCTGCGGAGGTTGAGAGAGTGACCGCGCACGACCACGAAGGCAGGCTGGGCATCGTTGTCAGCGGGTCGCTGACCAAGGGGGTCGAGGTCAGGCTGGATGGTGCCGTCTCCGTGGAAGACATCGCCGTGGGCCGCTACGTGACCATTGAGGGTGAGAAGCGCCGTTTCTTCGGCATGATCACCGATGTAGCGCTGGACGCCGTCGACCCCAGGCTGATGATCGCGCCCCCCGATGTTTCCGACCCCCTCATCGCCGAGGTCCTCACCGGGACGAGCACCTTCGGCCGGCTGCATGTGCTGCCGGTGCTGACCATAGGCGACGATGCGATGAGCCTTCTCGAGGGCCCCCAGCCGGTGAAGACGGTGCCGGCCCACTTCTCAACTGTCAGAGAGGCGAGCGAGCAGGACGTCGAGCGGGTGTTCGGCCAGGTGGAAGAGAAGCAGTTCTACATAGGGACGCCGCTGGATATGGAGACCAGGGTGCGCCTCGACCCCGGCGAGCTGGTGAAGCGCTCCAGCGGCATCTTCGGCAAGAGCGGCACTGGCAAGACCTTCCTGGCGCGGCTGGTCCTCATCGGGGTAATCCAGGAGGGGGTGGCGGTGAACCTGGTGTTCGACATGCACAGCGAGTACGGTTGGGCGGGCACCAGCGAGGATGGGAGGGAGGTGAAGGCGCTGAAGCAGCTCTTCCAGTCGAAGGTCGCCGTTTTCACCCTCGACGAAGAGAATGCGCGAAGACGCAAGGTGTCCACCGACTTCACCGTCGAAATCGGGTATGACGAGATCGAGCCGGAGGACATCGCCATGCTCCGCGAGACCATCGGCCTCACCGACGCGGCGGTGCAGGCGACCTATCGCCTGGCGCGGCGCTTTGGCGAGCGGAAGTGGCTGGAGAGCTTCCTCGCCATGGACAGTCGTGATGAGTTGAATGACCTGGCGCAGAGCCTGGGCGAGCATGAAGCGACACTGGCGGCGCTCCGCCGGCGTCTGGAGATGCTTCGCCGCCTGCGCTTCCTGGTGCCTCACGCCTCGGAGAACGCCATCCAGCGTATCCTGGAGACCCTGGACCGAGACATCCATGTCGTGCTTGAGTTTGGCCGCTATGGCGACGACATCGCTTCGTACATTCTGGTGTCGAACCTGCTCACCCGCCGCATCCACGAGCGCTACCGCGAGCGAATGGAGAGGGCGATGGGGGAGGAGGTGGCCAAGCCGCGGCCCCTGGTCATAACCATCGAGGAAGCACACAAGTTCCTCAGCCCCGATATCTCAGGTCAGACCATCTTCGGCACCATCGCCCGGGAGATGAGGAAGTACAATGTTACCCTTATGGTCATTGACCAGCGGCCCAGCGGCATAGATGATGAGGTAATGAGCCAGCTCGGCACCAAGATAACCTGTCTCCTCGACGACGAGCGGGACATCGACAGCGTGCTCTCGGGCGTGTCGGGCAAGAGCGAACTCAAATCGGTACTGGCCAAGCTCGACAGCAAGCAGCAGGCCCTCATCTTCGGCCACGCTGTTCCCATGCCGGTGGTGGTGCGGACCAGGGAGTACGGCTCGCCGGAGTCGTACAGGGAATTCGGCTTCCGCGAGGCGCTGGAGCGCAAGAAGAAGGCGGAAGAGGAGGAAGACGACCTGTGGGGATGAGGAACGATGGCCGGCATTGCCGCATGAGCAGGTCACAAAGTGAAAGAGGGAAACGATAGTGCATACTGGCAGCAGCGCAAGGCGCTACCCGCTGATTGAAGAGGTCTCCAGCCCACTGACCGCCCCGGAGGCTTTCGAGCGTTTCAAGGACCGGCGCGGCTGCTTCTACCTCGACAGCGGGATGGACCCGGAGAAGCTGGGCCGCTACTCGTTCATCGGGAGCGACCCCTTTCTCGTTGTGAGGAGCCGCGGGCCTGAGGTGGCCCTGCTCCATGGCGACTGGGAGGAGCGGGTGACGGGCAACCCATTCGACGTACTGGGGGAGGTGCTGGACAAGTACGCGGTGGAACCCTGTCCTTCGCCCATTCCCTTCGTCGGCGGCGCCGTGGGCTACTTCAGCTACGACCTGTGCCATTTCATCGAGCGGCTGCCGTGCACCACAGTGGACGACCTCAGTCTCCCGGAATGCTATCTCGCCTTCTACGATGCCGTTATTGGCTTCGACCACCTGGAGGGCAGGACCTATATCGCCTCCACCGGCTTTCCCGAGACGGACGAGGAGCGGCGAACGGCGAGGGCGAGAGAGCGCCTCGACGAGCTGAGTGACATGCTGGCCCATTCAGCTTCGGCTGAGGTCAGCCCCAGTGAGAAGACGGTGATGCAGCTTCACTCCAACTTCACCCATGAGGAGTACGTGGATGCGGTCGCCGCCGCCAGGGAGTATATCTGCGCCGGCGACATCTTCCAGGTCAATCTATCGCAGCGCTTTGAGGCCGACCTGCCCATCCCGCCGTATGACCTGTACCGCAGGCTGCGGCACATCAATCCAGCACCGTTCGCCGCCTATTTCGACTTCGGCGACGTGGCCATTGCCAGTTCCTCTCCGGAGAGGTTTCTCCTGGTTCAAGGCGACCACGTGGACACCAGGCCCATCAAGGGGACCCGTCCCAGGGGGAAGACGGAGGAGGAGGATGAGGCGCTGGCCCAGGAGCTTCTCGACAGCATCAAGGACCGCGCCGAGAACGTGATGATCGTTGACCTGGAGAGAAACGACCTGGGCAGGGTGTGCCGCTACGGTACGGTGCGGGTCACCGAGCTGTGGACCCTGGAGAAGTACCCCACCGTGTTCCACCTCACGTCCAACGTGGAGGGGGGGCTGCGTGAAGGCAAGAACCGCATCGACCTGCTGAAGGCGACCTTCCCCGGAGGCTCGATAACCGGCGCTCCCAAGGTGCGCTCCATGGAGATCATCGACGAGTTGGAGCCGACGCGCAGAAGCGTCTATACCGGCTCCATCGGCTACCTCAGCTTCAACGGCGACATGGACATCAACATCGTGATTCGCACCTTCATCATCAAGGACGGCAGGGCGTATTTCCAGGTGGGGGGAGGCATTGTCTACGACTCGGACCCGGAAGGGGAGTACGTGGAGACGCTGGACAAGGCGAGGGCTCTGATTGAGGCGTTGCAGTTCTCGCCGCAACTGGTGGCGCAAACGAGATGATACTGGTAATCGACAACTACGATTCCTTCGTCTACAACCTGGCTCAGTACCTGGGAGAGCTGGGGTGGGAGCCCGTGGTCTTCCGCCACGACGCCATCACGCTGGAGGAGATCGAGGACCTCTCGCCGAGCCACATTGTGATATCGCCGGGGCCGGGCACGCCGCTGGACGCCGGAATATCAAACGACGTGGTGGCCCATTTCGCGGGGAAGATCCCCATTCTGGGGGTGTGTCTGGGGCATCAGTGCATCGGCCACGTCTACGGTGGCCTGATCGTGCGGGAGGTGCCGATGCATGGCAAGACGTCGATGGTGCACCACGACGGTCGGACCGTCTTCGCCGGTCTGCCCAATCCCTTTGAGGCGGGGCGGTATCACTCCCTGGTGATCGAGCCGTCGACGGTCCCCCCTGTGCTGGACGTCACCGCGTGGACCGACACGGGGGTGGTGATGGGGGTGCGTCACAGGGATTTCGTGGTTGAGGGAGTCCAGTTCCACCCGGAGTCTATCCTGACCGACGTCGGTCACGACGTACTGGCGCGGTTTCTCAGCTTCACCGAGCCGGTGTGGGTGAGAGCGCGCGCTTGAACCTGTCATCCTGAGACCCTTCCCCCTCGCCGCGCTCGGGCTGCGGGTGACATTTGAAACAGGTGGGAAAGGGGGAGCCGGCAGTGGCGCAGCTAGTGTATCTGAATGGTGAACTGGTACCGCGGGACCAGGCCAGGATATCGCCTCTGGACCGTGGCTTTCTCTATGGCTATGGCCTGTTCGAGACAGTGCGCTCCTACGACGGGCGTGTCTTCCGTCTTGACCGGCACCTGGCGCGGCTGATGCACTCGGCGGAGGAGCTCGGCCTCGCCTCTCAGCTCGACCCGGCGGAGGTGGAGCGGGCCATCTACAGGACGATGGAAGCCAATGAGACGCCGGATGCCCGGGTCAGGCTCACCGTGGGCGCCGGCGAGGGCGAGCGGGAGCTGTCGTCTCCGACATCGGGCGAGGTGAGCACAATGATCGTTGTGGAGAAGCTCACCGTACCTTCCCGCCTCTATGAGGAGGGGGTGACCTCCGCCACGGTCAATACCAGGCGGAACAGCCAGTCCCCGCTTCCCGCCATCAAGTCGCTCAACTACCTGGAAGGCCTCATCGCTCGCGCTGAGGCTGCGGCCATGGGTGTGGACGAGGCCATAATGCTCAACGACAGGGGTTTCCTCAGTGAAGGCAGCAGCAGCAACCTCTTTCTGGTGGTGGCCGGGCAATTGATGACGGCTTCTCTGGACAGCGGCATCCTTCCCGGCGTTACCAGGGAGGCCGTGCTGGAGCTGGCGCGCGACCTGGGCATCGAGACGGTGGAGGGGCAGATCCCCGCATCGGAGCTGGGTCGAGCCGATGAGGTCTTTCTCACCACTTCGGTGCGGGAGGTGCTGCCCGTCGTCGTGGTGGACGGCAAAGCGGTAGGGGAGGGGAGACCCGGTCCGACCAGCAGGAGGCTGCTGGCGGGGTACAGGGAACTCGTACAGAGGGAGCTGGGAGTCCATCGGGGATGGTGAGGCTGCTCCCCCTCTATGCAGTAGCCTTCTGCGGCCACGCCGGCTTTGGCCTTCTCTTCCCGGTGATACCTCTCTACGCCCAGACCCTCGGCGCCCCCGTTGCCATGGTGGGGTTCGCCGTCGGAGTGTTCTCCTACGCGGCCGCGCTGACGATGATTCCCTTCGGAATGCTCTCCGACAGGTTTGGACGGCGGCGCTTCCTCGTTGCTGGCCTTGTCATGTTCACCGTGGCCCCACTGTTCTACGTTTGGGTGAGCAGCCCGGCTCAGCTGATCCTCGTCAGAGTGTTCCACGGCCTCGCCTCCGCCGCGTTCATTCCCCCGGCCAACGCGCTGGTGGTGGATATGACGCCGCCGGACAGAAGGGGGGAGGCGCTGGGGTGGTTCACCTCCGCCATCATGATTGGCTTCATCGTGGGGCCGATCACCGGCGGTTTCCTTCTCGACTGCTGCGGGTTCAATGCAGCCTTCTATGCTTCCGTTGCCGCCTCACTCGCCGCCCTGTTGCTCATCCTTCCCTGGCTGAAAGGGATGCCCGCGGCCCTGGTTTCAGTGGGGTCTGAGGGCGAAGGTCTGTGGGTGTGGCTGCGCCAGCGCCGTGTCATCGGCGCTCTCGGCACCGTGCTGTTCATCGTCTTCGGCTCGGGGACCATTGTCGCCTTCATGCCCCTTCACGGGGCGGGGATAGGCGTTAGTGCCGCGCAGGCGGGGATAATCATTACCGCCATGTACGCCAGTTCGGCGCTGCTGCGCGCTCCCGCGGGGATCCTGTCGGACAGGATGGGGAGGGAAATCGTCATTCTGGTTGGCTTCATAGTGAGCGCGGCGGCTGTTGCGCTGTTCTCCGTTTTCGGCTCCTTCGGCCTGTTGATGGTGGTCGGCATCGTATTCGGGTTTGGCATGGGGCTGGCGGTGACGGCAGGCTTTGCCCTGGCGGCAGACCTTGCCTCGTTGAACGCGAGGGGCCTGGCCATGGGCGCGGCCAACAGCTCTCTCCAGGCGGGACTGGCCATTGGGGCCACGGCCATGGGCGGCGTTGCCACCGCCCTGGGCTTCGAGTCCATGTTCGCCATTTGCGGCGCCATTCTGGCGGCCGGGCTGGCGGTGGTCTTCTTCCTCATTCGCCGCGGCTCTCACGTGTCCTGGCTTCGTTGACCGCCCTATGGGGCGATGCTATCATGGCTTCCAGCGACGAGGTTTGAATGCAGTGAACAAGTTTGACAAGGCGTTGAAACGCAGCAAAGAGAGCTGGTTCAGCAGAGTGGCGCATCTTCTGGACCGCGCTACTGTCGAGGAGACGCTGTGGGACGAGCTTGAGGAGCTGCTGATATCCGCCGACGTCGGTGTCGCCACTACGACGAAGCTGCTCGGGCGGCTGAAGGAGAGGACGGGCAGAGAGAGAGCCGGCGAAGGCTCCCAGGTCCGCGCGCTGTTGAAAGAGGAAATGGTGGCGATGCTCACGGTGGATGGGGCTGCGCCAGCCGCGCCCCTTGCCGCCGCCCCTCGGCGGCCAACGGTGATACTGATGGTCGGGGTGAATGGGACCGGGAAGACGCTGTCCATCGCCAAGCTTGCCTACGCTCTCGAGGGGCAGGGGAAGAAGGTCATAGTGGCCGCTGGGGATACCTTCCGGGCGGCGGCCATCGAGCAGCTGGCGATACTGGGGAAGCGTGTTGGCGCCGAGGTGATATCGCATCAGGCTGGAGCCGACCCGGGAGCGGTGGTCTTCGATAGCCTGGAGGCGGCGAGAGCCCGCGGCACCGATGTGGTCATCATCGACACAGCAGGGCGACTCCATACCAAGTTCAATCTGATGGAGGAGCTGAAGAAGGTCAAGCGGGTGGCGGCGAGGGACGACCCCGAGGCGCCACACCAGGTGCTCCTGGTGCTTGATGCCACCACCGGCCAGAATGGTCTCACCCAGGCCCGCTATTTCACCGACGCTGTCGGCGTCACCGGTGTTTTTCTCACCAAGCTGGATGGAACCGCCAAGGGAGGGATCGTGCTCGCCATCTGCGACGAACTGAGAATACCCATCCTCTTCGTCGGCACCGGCGAGGAGATAGACGATATGGCTACCTTTGATGCCCGAAGCTTTGTCGAGGCGCTGTTCTCTTGAGCGAAGCGTTTGTCTGGTGGCTCACCGTTGAGCTCCTGGGGCTGATTGCCCTCCCCTTCGCCGTCGTTCTGTTCAAGAGGCTCCCTGACCGGGGCTACGCCTTCGGCAAGGCGCTCTCAATCCTCGTCGTCTCCTTCCTTGTATGGCTGGCCGCCTCGGCGCATATTCTACCCAACGCCCGCTGGGCCATCATTCTGGTCATCGCCCTGCTCGCCTGCGGCTCCGCCTTCATGTTCATACGGCGTCGCCACCAGCTAACGAGCTATGTCAGGGAAAACCGCGGGGTTATTATCACCGTTGAGGTGCTGTTCGTCCTCGCCTTCGTCATATGGGCGGTGGTCCGCGCCTACAACCCGGAGATCCTGTGGACCGAGAAGCCGATGGACTTCGCCATCATCAACGGCATCATGAGGAGCGAGTACTTCCCTCCCCTCGACCCCTGGCTCAGTGGATTCTCTCTGAACAACTACTACTTCGGCCACATGATGATGGCTACCCTCACCAAGCTCACCGGCATACCGTCGGCGGTGACCTTCAACCTCTCAGTGGCCCTGGTCTACGGCCTCGCGTCGATTGGGGCATTCGGCGTGGCGTACAACCTGGTCAAGCTGAGTCGCGGAGGCAACCGGGCGGCGATCGGCTTCGGTCTGGTGGCGGCGGGGTTCCTTCTCATTCTGGGCAATCTGGAGGGAGTGCTGGAGATGCTCCATTCCCACGGTGTGGGCAGCGAGGGGTTCTGGTCATGGATTGGCATTGAGGGAATGACGGCCCCGTACCACAGTGAGCACTGGTATCCCACCGACTTCTGGTGGTGGTGGCGTGCCACAAGGATGACGCAGGTGATCGTGGGCGATGCCTTCCTGGACTACACCATTGCCGAGTTTCCCATCTTCACCTTCATCCTGGGCGACCTGCATGCCCACCTCATGTCTTTGCCTTTTGTCCTGCTTTGCGTTGGCGTGTGCCTCAACGTGGTGGCGACGGATGAGCCCCTTGGGCTCGGCTGGCTGAGGAGGAACCTGGTTCCCTTCGCCATGATGCTTGTGTGCGTGGGGTCACTGGGCGCAATACATACCTGGGACCTGCCCATCTACCTCTTCCTCTTCATCGGGGCGATGTTCCTGCAGACGCGCCTCAGAGGAACGGGTGAAAGATGGTGGAAGGGATGGGGAGCACTGAGCGCTATCACCGTGGTCGGCGTGTTCCTCCTCTATCTGCCCTTTTACCTCAACATGGACAGCCCGGTCTCGGGCATCCTTCCCTGGCTTGGGCCGGATACCCGGCTCTTCCATTCCCTGGTCTTCTGGGGTCTGTTTATCTTCATCTGTGTTTCCTTTGTCCTCACCCAGATACGCAGCGGCCTGAGGTCTGTTTCCTGGCGCCGGGTATGCCTGCTCTGTCTGGCGGTGCTGGTGCCGTGGGTAGTGTGGGCCATAGTGGTGGAGGCAACCGGGGGTGGGGTCTCCATCGGGGGCAAGCTGTGGCCCCTGCTCTTCTTCCTCGTCATACTGGCCCTCGTGCTGATAGTCGCTGTTTCGAGGCTGAAAAGGGGAGACAAGGATGGCCGGGGTGTGGTCTTCGCCCTGTACCTCTTCTTCGCGGCGCTGCTGCTCATCGTGGGCTGTGAGCTTTTCCATGTCGACGACGTTTTCGGCAATCGAATGAACACCGTCTTCAGGTTCTACTATCAGGCATGGGTGTTCTTCTCTGTGGCATCGGCCTTCGCCCTCTACTATGTGTACCGGCACTGGAGGGCGCCGGCGCTGGGCGTTCGGCTGGCGCGGTATGGATGGTGGGGCCTGGTGGTGCTGCTCGTGGCGTGCTCGATAGTCTATTCGGTTGCCGCCACGTGGAGCAAGACCGAGGCGTTCTGGAAGAGTCCTACCGTGGACGGGCTGGCCTGGCTCGAAGGGGGACATCCCGAGGAACTGGCGGCAATCAACTGGCTCAATGCGAATGTCCCTGGCGCTCCAGTGATCGTGGAGATTCCGGGCAACTGCTATACCGACGAGAGTCGAGTGTCAGCGAGCACGGGGCTGCCCACCATCCTGGGCTGGGAGCACCACGAGTGGGTGTGGAGGGGGTCGAGCCGCGATTTCATGGGCAGGCGTATGGACGTGGACTACATCTACACCGGGGAGGACCTGGAGAAGGTGGAGGCTTTGCTGGAGCGATACGACGTCACCTACGTCTATGTCGGCCGGTTGGAGACGAGCAACTACGGAGCCGGGTTGAATGAGCGGTTCGGTGATTTCATGGATGTGGTTTTTGAGGCGCCGGGGAACGAGCCGGTTGTTATCTACAGCCGGGTACAGCCCTAGCGCCGCCACACGGCAGTGCGGCTCCGAAGCGGCGGCCTCTGCGGGTCGTCCGTGTTAGCCTTGACGGCCAGGCAGGGTGCCAGTACCATCTTGCCAACAGATGCGGTGAGAGCGGCCCGACCGGAACCGGAAGAGGAGATAGTGGTCAATGGAAGACAGGAGCGCGGTGGGCACGGTGGATGTGGTCATACCGGTGTACAACGAGGAGAGCGTTCTGCGAGAGAACGTGGAGAGGTTGCGGGACTTCTTGCAGAAGAACGCTGCGTGGACGTGGTCCATCGTTATTGCCGACAATGCCTCCACTGACAGTACGTGGGAAGTGGCTCAGGACCTGGCTCGCCAGCATCCCGACGTTGTTCCGCTGTATCTGGACCGGAAGGGGCGGGGCCGGGCATTGCGCCGCGCTCTTCTTGAGAGCGGGGCCGACGTCGTGAGCTACATGGACGTCGACCTGTCCACAGACCTTGGCGCTTTCCCGGTGCTGGTCCGGGCGATCGAGGAGGGGTACGACATCGCCATAGGCTCGCGCCTCATGCCGGAGTCGAGGGTGCAGCGATGTTTCAGGCGCGAGCTCACCTCCAGAACATACGTTTTTCTTCTCAATCTGATGTTCCGCACGGGGTTGTCCGATGCCCAGTGCGGCTTCAAGGCATTGAGCGGCAAGGCGGCACACGAGCTCGTCCCGCTGGTGAAGAATCAAGAGTGGTTCTTCGATACTGAGCTCCTTCTTCTGGCCCGCAGGAAGGGCTACGGTGTCAAGGAGATTCCGGTGACATGGACGGAGGACCCGGACTCGAAGGTGTCCGTGCCCAAAGTAGCCTTTGAGTACATCAAGGAGCTGCTGAGAATGCGGTTTCGCCCTCCGTCATGATTCGATATGAAGGGTAACGTGCCGGTTGTGGTGTTGGAGTTGTAGCCCGAGAGAACAGTTGTTGATGGCATTCTGACTATGCAGGCGCTTTACGTCATATTCTGGTGGCTGGCATTGGAAGTGCTCGGTCTGGTGTGCTTCCCGCTCGTGTCACGGATATGCGCCAACCTGAAGGATAAGGGCTACTCCATCTCCAAGCTGGTGGGGCTGGTGCTCCTGACCTTCCTCGTCTGGATCCTGTCAAGCCTGACGCGACTTCAGTTTGGCTACGTCAGTATCCTGATTTCCTTTCTCCTGCTGGCGGCCTTCTGCCTCTATTTCGGAAGGAAGCATCTGAAGCCCTCCCAGTGGCCGCGCAAGTCCATCATGGTGAGTGAAGCGGTCTTCGCCGTGGCCTTCGTCGGCTTCGTGCTGGTGATGGCGGGTAAGCCGGACATCTACTTCGGCGGCGCGGACTTCTTCATGGACCATGCTTTCATGGGGTCGATTCTGAGAGGAGGCTACTTCCCGCCAGTTGACCCGTGGTACGCCGGCGAACGACTGCCGTACTACTATGGCGGGCATCTCATCGCGGCAATGCTGACCACGGTCACCCGGGTGCCGCCTTCAATAGCATTCAATATAGCGGTGGCGATGTTCTTCGGCCTCGCTGTCGCCGCATCCTACGGCCTGGGCTACAATCTCACGGGGCGGAAGCTGCACGGCGTCGTTGCCGCTCTCTTCGTCTGTGGCGCTGGCTATCTGACCGGCACCTATCAGCTCATCGGCCATTTCCTCAATGCCGACTTCATGGGTGCTTCCCATATTGGCGCCCCAAACATCATCGAGTGGATGCTCAACTTCGATTTCTGGAGTGCTCCGTGGCTTATACCGTATGCCATGGCGCAGTACCCGTACTATCTGTTCCTGGCCGGTACGCTCCACGCGTTCATGATGAGCATCCCGTTCCAGGTGATGTTCATCATGTTGCTTCTCGCCCTCCTCAAGAGGAGTCGGTTCAGCGAGAAGATTGGCCGGTCTGACACCTTGCTCGACATCCTCGTGCTGAGTCTCAGCCTTGGCTTCTTCTCCATCGTGAACACCTGGGAGTATCCGGTGTATGCGGTGCTCACCGCGGCCGCCTTCGTGCTCCTGCGCATAAGGCGGAGCATTGGCGGCACCGTGGCTGTCGTGGGCGGCATCTTCGTTCTGAGCCTGCTGTTCTATCTGCCCTACTACATGTCAAGGGGTATGGGTGGTGTGGGCTGGTTTGGGTTGGTGACCGACAGGACCGACCTCGCCAGCTTCTTCGAGGCCTGCGCGCTGTTCCTTTTCCTCCTTTTCTCATTCCTCGTGGTGCTGCGCCGAGCTGAGATGTTTCGGGGACGGGCGCCGGTCATTGGCGGCCTGCTCGTCCTCGTCGCCACCATTGTGGCCGCGGTGGTGCTCGGAATCCCGCTGCTCATCATCCTGGTCCCGTTGATTCTGCTGCCTCTGTACTACATAGTGAGATCCGGGACAAAGGCGGAGAGGGAATTCGTGCTGCTTCTGGTCATAATGGGTGCGGCGCTGGCATTGTTCTGCGAGATCATCTACATAGACGATTCGTACGGCCCGCCGTGGGAGAGGTTCAATACGGTGTTCAAGATGTACGTGCCGATGTGGATTGCTCTCGGCATAGCTTCCGCCTACGCCGTGTACTACATACTCGGCCACGTCAGGAAGTGGATCAAGTTCGCCTGGCTTCCCGTAGCGGTGCTTCTGCTTCTGGCATGCCTGGTTCACCCCGTGATCTCCACGGTGAGCGCGGCCGGCGGGAGGCACGAGGGCTGGGGGCTCAACAGGGGCACTCTTGACGGCATGGCCTATCTCGAGTCCATAGAGAAGGGCGACTATGAGGCCTTGCGGTGGATCAATAGAGAGATAAAGGGGCACCACGTCATACTCGAGGCGCCCGGGGCGGTCTTCCAGTATACCTCTCGCGTTTCGACTTTCACCGGACTGGCTACAGTGATTGGCTGGACATCGTGGGAGGTGATGTGGCGGGGAGACTGGGCCGGGATGGAGGAGAGGGAGAGGGACTCCAATACGATATACAGCACGCTGGACAACGAGGAGGCAATGACTCTGCTCAACAAGTATGATGTGGAATACGTTTACGTGGGAGGCGTTGAGCAGGAGAAATACGAGACTGAGGGGTTGCAGAAGTTCGCTTCACGGCCGGAGGTGTACCAGGTGGTGTACGAAGCGGAAGGGGTCACCATCTACGAGGTGAAAGGGGAGTAGTGGAACGCTCGGAAAGGGCAATCGCGGTGCTGGGGCGCCACTTGCGCCCGTATCTAAACTGGGAGGTAGCCGCGTATGTGTTTCTCTTCGCTGTCTCCCTGGTGATGCGCCTGTGGGACCTGGGCGCTCGTGGGGTCTCTCACGATGAGAGCCTCCACGGCATCTACAGTTGGTACCTGGCCAACGGCAATGGCTATCATCACAACCCGATGATGCACGGCCCGTTCCTGTTCCACGGCACGGCCGTCAACTTCCTCGTCTTTGGCGATAGCGACGTCACCATGCGCTTGCTTCCCGCGGTGTTTGGCGCGGTACTGGTGGTGCTACCCTACTTCCTGCGCCGCCAGCTCGGCAGGTGGGGCAGTCTGTGCGTGGCAGTGTTGCTTGCCTTCTCTCCCGGGCTGCTGTACTTCAGCCGCTATGCCCGGAACGACATCTTCATCGCCATGTGGAGCCTCCTGCTCCTCATCTTCATGTGGCGCTTCTTCGAGGCGCGGAAGGCACGCTACCTCTATCTGGGTGCTGCCGTACTGAGCCTCAGCTTCTGCACCAAGGAGACGAGCTACATCACCGCCGCCACATTCGCTCTTCTCCTGTTCGTCGCTACGGCACGGGAGCTTGTGGGCCGGGCGAGGAAGAGATTCGACCTGAAAGACCTGTCGGCGTCTGCCGAGTACTTCGTCCTCATCGCTACCCTGGCGCTTCCCCTCTACTCGGCATTCATCCAGATAGTCCCCGGGGTCGACCTGCCCAGTGGCCTTCACTGGCTGAAGGTCCTCGTTGTGATAGTGCTCTTCGTCATCTGTGCGGCGATCGGGATTCGCTGGAACTGGCGACGCTGGTTGTGGTGCGCCCTTATCTTCTATGGTGCTTTCGCTCTCCTCTACACCTCCTTCTTCACCAACCCGTCGGGCTTCGCCAGCGGCCTGTGGAACTCGGTTGACTACTGGGTGGAACAGCAGGATGTGGCAAGAGGAGGGCAACCGTGGTTCTACTATCTGGCCATCCTTCCCATCTACGAGTTCCTGCCCCTGCTCTTCGGCTCCGTGGGCGCTATCTACTACGCCATAAAGGGGAGTCTCTTCTCCCGCTTCCTGATTGGCTGGGGACTGTTGAGCGTAGTCCTCTATTCTTACTCGGCGGAGAAGATGCCGTGGAACTACCTCCATATTGCTCTCCCCGCCATTGTCCTCGGCGGCATGTTCATCGTTCGTTTGCTGCAAGCCTTCGACTGGGAGGGAGCGAAGGCCTGGGCGGTAAGGGGCGCCACAATACTGGTCTTGCTTCTCCTCTTTCCGTTCACTGTGTATGGTGCAGTCCAGGCGAGCTACGACAAGAGCGATGACACTCCTCAGATGCTGGTGTACGCCGGGATATCCTATGACGTGCCGGCGGCCGCGGCCGAGATCGACGAGCTTGCGGAGCAACGTGGGGAGGGAGAGGAGATGAGCATCACCGTGGACACCCCGTTCACGTGGCCGTGGTACTGGTATCTGAGGGACTACAAACGTGTTGGCTATGACAATCTTGCCTCCATCAAGGAGCCTCCCAACGGAACGGTTGTCCTCGTCGAACTCAGTCACGAGTCCGCGGTGCAGCCCTATCTGGAGGGCTACAGCGAGCAGCGGAGGTTTCGCGAGCTGCTGTGGTTCCCCGAGGAGTACCGGGACTTCGACCTGGGCTGGTGGTGGCGCTACTTCCTGCATCGAGAGACGAGGGGACCCTACTGGTCCTCGGAGGGCATCTCCTACTTCCCTGCGGGCTCTCCTTGAGCAGGCGCATCGACTCGAGTTCAGTTCGTCCCCCGTCTCCTTGCCGGTCAACGGACCTGGTGGAGTCATGTGACCGCAGCCCGGGACGCGCTATCGGGTGCGGCGTAGTCGTGGTTGACGCTCGATCTCGAAGCTGGGGGTTGATTGCCCGGGGGAGTCGCCGTGCAAATGCGCACTATGGACAAGAAGACTCTGCTGCTGTACGTGCTGTTCGGGCTCCTCGTTGTCGGGGTCCTGTTCAAGTACTCTCCCGCGTGCGTGGAGGTCCCTGGCAGGGATTCCGGACTGTTCCTCTACGCTGGTGACCGGGTACTGAATGGAGGAGTCCCCTACCTTGGCTTTTGGGACCACAAGCCACCGCTGATCTATTTCATCGATGCTTTCGGCCTTCTCGTTGGAGGAGGCTCCATCTGGGGTGTTTGGCTTCTCGAGTTCGTGGCAGTCTACTCCGCTGCGCTGGTGGGATTCGTGCTCATGAGGCCGGCGTTTGGAGTGCTGCCTGCGTTTCTGGCCACAGTGACATGGGTTCTCAGCATCAGTCTCGTGTTGACGGGTGGCAACTTCACCGAGGAGTTTGCACTCCCCTTGCTGTTCGCCGCCCTGTACCTGTTCTGGCGATCGGTTGAACAGGGCTCCTGCGGTTGGCGCGGGTTCCTGATCGGGGCGCTGTCGGCAGTGTGCCTCTTGCTGAAACCGAACATGGTCAGCATACCGCTGTCGATAGTCATTGTCTTGCTGGTCACCGGGGTGCTATCGCGCCGCTGGCGCAGGACCGCGGTGGACCTGTCCCTGGTTCTTGCTGGTGGGGCAGTCGTCATTCTCGTCGGTGTGGTATACCTTGCAGCGAACAACGCGCTGGGAGCATTCGTCGACCAGGTTATCGGGTACAATCTCGTCTACCCGGCGGCATCGCTCAGGTCGAAAGCGGAGAGCGTGCTTGCCGGTCTGTACCTCCTGTCCGGGTCAGGCATCTCGGTGATTGCAGCGGCGGCCTGGGTCGCCGGGATTGTCCTTGTGTGGCGCCGCAGCCGCAAAGTCGAGGGTATGAAGCCGCTGCTCTACGTGGCACTGATTGGCCTGCCAATTGAGTTGCTGCTTTGCGCCATACCGGGTAGAAGGTTCGGGCACTACTATGTCGCGTGGCTTCCCCTTCTCGCCCTTCTTGTGGCCTTCTTCACCTACGGTGTCATGGCGACCTGGTCCGATCATCGGCGAGTGTTTGAGATAGGGAAGGTGGTGGTAACGCGGGTGGGCATATGTCTGTTTGCCCTGCTCATCGCCATGAGTATGCTGCCGCTACTATCGGCGAGCCACCAGACTGCGAGTTGCATCGCCGGCCGCGGCGAAGAAGGGGAGTTGGCAACGTGGTCTCAGTCCGCCGAGTACATCACTGAGCACACGGTGGAAAGCGACTACGTGCTGGTGTGGGGGGCGGAAACGGTTGTCAACTTCCTGGCGCACCGGCAGGCCCCCACCCGCTACGTGTATCAGTGGCCGTTGTATCACCCCCGCTATGCCAATGAAGATATCACTAACGAGTTCCTTGGCGATATCATGTTGAACAAGCCTGCATTGATCGTCGATACCTCGCCAACCAGCACACCAGTACCTCCGCTGGACAGCATTGCGAGGCAGGAGTGGGCATATGACCACCCGTACCTGCCCGAGATGGATGAGGTATTCGAATACATCGCCTCCAACTATCGCTTCGTCGGCGCTGTCGGGCCCGGCCAGTGGCTGGTCTACAGATACACCGGAGAGGATGCAGCCGACCGCTGAGGCACGGGCTGGCGGCGGTCGATGGTAGTGGACTGGGCATGAAGTGCTATGGTATCTTCGGACTCGTGACTGATTGCCCGACGCGGTGGGAGTGCAAATGCGCAATGTAGACAAGTGGACGGTACTGCTGTACGTGGCGATGGGGCTCCTCGTCGCAGTGGTGTTGGTCCAGTACGCTCCCGCATGCGCCAAGGTCCCGGGACGAGACGCGGGAGTGTTCCTCTACATTGGCGACCGGATACTGAATGGAGGAATCCCGTACCTTGACGTTTGGGACCACAAGCCACCGGTGATCTACTTCATCAATGCTTTCGGCCTTCTCGTTGGAGGAGGCTCCGTCTGGGGTGTATGGCTGCTCGAGTTCGTGGCACTCTATTCCGCTGCCCTGGTGGGGTTCGTGCTGATGAGGCGGGCGTTTGGGGTGCTGCCAGCGACGGTGGCAACAGTTGTCTGGGTGCTCAGCATTGTCATCCTGCAGGCCTACGGGAACCACACCGAGGAATTCGCCCTGCCGCTCATATTCGCCGTCCTGTACCTTTTCTGGGAGGCCGAGAAACGAGGCTCGTACCGCTGGCGCGGATTCCTCATTGGAGCGCTGGCGGCGGTGTGTTTTCTGTTGAAACCGAATCTCATCAGCGTGCACCTGTCGATCGGCATCCTGATGATCATCGCCTTTGGTTCACGTCACAGGCGCAGTGCTGCGGCAAATCTCTCCACTGTGGTACTGGGGGCGGCATTCGTGCTCGCTGCGGTGGTAACATATCTAGCGGCGAATAGCGCGCTCGGCGCCTTTGTCGAGCAGGTCGTCAGATACAACCTGGTCTATCCGACGACAACCCTGTACTCCAAGCTCGACAGCCTGTTCGTGGGCTTGTCCACCCTCTCCGGGTCGGGGATGTCGGTGATAGGACTTGCAGCCTGGGCCGCCGGTGTTCTTCTCGTCTGGCGCCGACGAGAGGATGTGGAAAGCGTGAAGCCGCTGCTGCACGTATGCTTGATCGCTCTGCCGCTCGAGTTCTTGCTTAGCGCCATCCCGGGCAGACCATATACCCACTACTTCTTCACGTCGTTGCCAATCCTTGCCGTTCTCGTGGCCTTCTTCAGCCGCTATCTGACGGCCGCTGTTGCGCCTGCCGCGAAAGCATTCAAGGTGGGAAGGGTGACGGTAACACTGGGAGGCTTGTGGCTGTTGGCGTTGCTTGTCGCCATGAGTCTGATTCCAGCAGCAGGCATTGGCTACCTGACGGTGAGGTGCGTAGCTGAGGCTTGTGGAGGAGAGGGCTACTACGCCACATGGTCAGAGGCGGCAGAATACGTCGCGAAGCACACGGTGGAAAGCGACTACGTGCTGGTATGGGGAGCGGAAACGGTCGTCAACTTCCTGGCGCACCGGCAGGCCCCTACCCGCTACGTGTATCAGTGGCCGCTGTATCACCCCCGCTATGTCGACGAGGATATCGCCAATGAATTCCTTGGCGATATCATGTCGAAGAAGCCACTATTGATCATTGACACCTCACCGACTAGCGGAGCAGTACCTCCCATAGATGGCGGTGCGCGGGAGGAATGGGCGTCGACTCATACACTGCGCTGGATGGACGACATATTCGAGTACGTTGCCTCCAACTATAGCCTCGTCGCCACTGTCGGGCGTGACCAGTGGCTGGTCTACAGGTACGCGGGAGAGGACGCCGCTGACCACTGAGGCAAGGGCTGGCGGCAGCCGACGGTAGTGGACTGGGCTTCGAGTGCTATGGTATCTTGGAAGTCGCCGCTGATGAAGAGGGAGAACGTGAATTGCTGAAGAGCGTCCGCTTCTGGATTGGGGTTGGAGTCACCCTCCTCTTTCTGTTCCTCTTCATCTATCAGATTCGCGACGACTTCGGTGCGATGGGCCAGGCGT
>Ga0180433_10001584_pt1 | contig 37678 bp, 36 predicted proteins | sample SS_ome_8_FD_132980 | JGI IMG/M metagenome (GOLD analysis project Ga0180433, IMG submission 132980) | Hypersaline lake sediment archaeal communities from the Salton Sea, California, USA - SS_1_D_1 metaG | ecosystem: Environmental > Aquatic > Non-marine Saline and Alkaline > Hypersaline >... | reverse complement strand
GGACCATAAGCCGGTGTTCTGATTCGGTGACTGGTCCCTCGTCCTGACCTGATAGGTGTACTGTGTCTCAGGTGTCAAACTAAAATCACTATAGCTGGGACTTGCCTGCCAGAAGCTGTCGTGTGACGGGCCACATGTGGTTTCATCAAAGAAGTACTCTACGCCGCTTGGGTCGGTTGCCGTTGTTGCGGTCATGCTGATTTGCCATGGATTATCAGCAGCAGGCGGCGAGGACCATGTGGCTGGATTGGGTGTTGGCGCAGTTGTGTCTTCAGGGTCAGTCGTTGCCGAACAGGGATCCGACCAGGCCGTCATATTGTTATTTACACTCTGGTCACGTGACCTGGTCTTATAAGTGTACTGTGTTGACGGACTCAAGGAATAATCAGTATATTCCGGGCTTGTCTGCCAGGAGCTGTCGGTAGCACCGCTATGTTCGGTGGTTTCGTCAAAGCAATATTGAACACCGCTGGGATCGGTAGCGGTGGTCGCCGTCATCTCGATTGTATATGGGCTGATAGCGGCCGGTGCCGAAGACCATGTGGCCGGGTCGGGAGCGGGCGGGTCGGTATCCGGTGGGCCGCACAGGTCTTCGACGGCTTCCATTTCTGCTGTTGTCAGAATCCTATCCCATATAGCAAAAAAGTCTATTTGGCCGTTCATGTCCGGAAAGAAACCCGATCCTTCATCACTTCTAATCGTTGCATTACGAGGGGCACCCAGGCGCGGTGTATAATCTAAAGCTTCATTCCACTCTGCACTCCATTCAACGGTGCCGGATCCATGAGAGGCTCCGCCTGAACCGGTCTGATGGTAAAAGGTATAGGTATCGGAAGATGCCTGATATGTTAATATCACCATATGAATAGACCCGTTAGCATAGCCAACTCCGCTTTGAGCGGAATTAAAACCACCAGAATACCAGTGGTCTAAACTTTGCCCATCATCACCCGTTCCGAAGTTAAGGTCGCCGGACGCCGACTGAGAAGCAGGACCGACAGAAACTATCATGCTGCCGCCCTCACCTATCTCAGTGCTCGTACAAGCATAGGCAACGGCGATCGTGAAGTCATTCAGGGCATCAACGAGTGGATTAACAGAACCGAAGGTAGTGGGACCGATATCTGCATAGTCTCCATTGCCGTCAAGGTATAGTATGCCGCCGGAGATATAGGCATCTCCGCCTAAAACGGCGGTATGCCCATTTCCGCTGTCGTCAAAGAGGTCATCGAAACAATGAGCTACGAGAATACCATCTTGCACCGCTGCATGAGCTACGCCAATTGTGAAACTCAGAAACAAAAAGACCAGGAAAAACAGGTTCATTTTTTGCATTTTGTTATCCTTTCTTTTGTGAGCAGGGAGACACAAAGACACTCCCTTGGAGTTAAGCATTGTCTTATCCTCCTCTATTTGTAGTTCGATGCAGCTCCGTTATATCGTTTGACATAAAATAATTGAATTTTAACCGAATTTTAACAATCATCGGCTGAAATGTCAAGGAAATTAACCTTATAGGATATTCTTTATAATTTTTTATGCTATTATAGGACAGTTGCAATCAAACAATAGAAGGCTGGATTTATAAAATATATATCATATTACCAGTAAGTTATATTGTTACAAAAAACAATAACTTATGTTCTTTACGGCCGAAGGATTTTGGGTAAAATTTCGCCATCGAAGATAATTTTGGAACTTTTTATAGGAGCTATTGATGAATACTATTGGTTTTATAGGTAGCGGCAACATGGCAGAGGCTTTGATTAAGGGTATTATCGCGGCAGATGTTTATCGACCCGAAGATGTTATGATTGCGGACGTTCGCAGCGAGCGCCTTGAGCAGTTGGCATCTGAGTACAATGTTAGGCCGGTTGAAAGCAACCCGGCCCTTGCCGCCGGCGCTGATGTGGTGGTACTGAGCGTCAAACCGCAGAATATGGATGCGGTGCTTAGTGAGATTAAGGATTCGCTGAAAGGAGATTCACTGGTCGTCTCTATCGCGGCGGGGATAACAACAGCCAAGATCGCCGGCTTTTTAGGGGATGTTCCAATTGTCAGAGTAATGCCTAATACGCCTGCACTGGTCGGTGAGGGTGCAAGCGCGCTATTTGCCAAAAATGCCGGTTCTGAGGCGATGGCCCTTGTAATGAAAATATTCAGCGCGGTCGGCAAGGCGGTGGTTGTTGACCGCGAGGAGTTAATCGACGCAGTAACTGCGGTGAGCGGTTCGGGACCTGCGTATTATTTTTTACTGATGGAGGAGATGATAAAGGCGGGTGAGCAGTTGGGCCTGGATGAAGCGACCGCAAAAGAGCTGGTCCTGCAAACAGCCAAGGGAGCCGCCCTGCTCGCTGAGCAGGCGGACGGACGCGGCGAAACACCAGCCGAGCTAAGACGCAAAGTTACATCGCCCGGCGGAACAACAGAAGCGGCGCTGAAGGTATTTGCCGAGAAGGATTTCAGTGATTTAGTAACAACGGCATTAACCGCGGCCCGCGACAGAAGCAGGGACTTGTCGGGATAGTTTGTCCAATGATAACGGCTATGATGAGACAATCGACGGGGACAATTCAAGATGTTTTTCTGGAAATTTCCACAGGTGATGGTATAAAGAGAAAAAACGGCCGGGTTTGCCACACACAACCCAACAGTCGCTTATGGCTGCTCGGTTCCCCGCCTGACCAGGTTCGCGTGTTCGGCTTGCATGGGACCCGACCGCAGGTATTATTGACGAGAAAGTAGGGATTGTCAAGGTTAAAAATAGCGGGTTGAGATGTCATATACGGTATTAGCAAGACGATACAGGTCGCAGAGTTTCGATGACGTGGTTGGCCAGGGGCCGATTGCACAGACGCTCAAAAACGCCGTCAAGACCGGACATGTGGCCCATGGTTACCTGTTTACGGGAACAAGAGGAGTGGGCAAAACAACGATGGCCCGAATCCTGGCCAAGGCGCTTAACTGCCTTAAATCGGATGAGCCTACGCCGGAGCCGTGCTGTAAGTGTGATAGCTGTGTGTCAATAAACACGGGTGACGACATAGACGTCATCGAAATTGACGGGGCATCGAATCGAGGTATTGATAATATCCGCGAACTACGCCAGAGAGCGATTTACCGTCCCGCCCGAGCCAGACATAAAATCTATATCATAGACGAAGTTCATATGCTTACCAATGAGGCTTTTAACGCGCTTCTGAAGATTCTTGAAGAGCCGCCGGAGCATATCAAATTCATCTTCGCCACCACCGAGCCGCACAAGGTTCCGGCGACGATTCAATCGCGGTGCCAGAGATTCGACTTCAACAACATAAGCAGCAGCGATATTGCCGGACAACTGACAAAGATACTGAAAGCCGAAAAGATTAAGTATGATGAGGATGTGGTGGTCCACGTATCCCGGCTGGCAAACGGCTCGATGCGGGACGGTCTTAGCCTGCTGGACCAGTTGATAAGCACGGGAGTAAAACGGCTGACGGTGAATTTGCTGGAGGAGTTTCTGGGACTGCCCAATCGTGAAAGGATTTGCGAGCTGCTGGATTTAATCGGCGACAAGAACGCCGGAGGTGTTCTTAAAAGCCTCGATAGTCTGCTGTCAACCGGACAGACCTGCACGCAAATCGGCGATTCTCTTATTGATTGTATGCGGGATTTGCTGGTAATGAAGTCCACGGACAAGCCGGGCCAGCTTGTGGTTCTGACCGAACAGGAACGGCAAAAGATGACCGACCTGCTGCCGAAATTCGATGTTGCAGCGTTTATTTATAATATCACTACACTTGAAAGACTTCGCTGGACGATGAAAAACAGCGACAATCCGCGGGCGCTTTTAGAGGCATCGATGCTGAGGCTTGCGCTTAGCGAGCATTTTATGGACCTGGACCGGTTGCTTGAACAGTCGGAAATTGCAGGAACTTCGATTAGGCGCCAGGCCGGCGACTCTGTAAAAAAAAAGCAAATAGAACCTCCCGCAAAAACTAAAACACGTGCTCCTGCAAGAGAGGCTGAACCTGCCAAGCAGTCCGATGCGGAACCCAAAGAGCAGGCTGAACCGGCCGAGCAAGTCGGTATTGAACTGATAAAAAGTAACTGGCAGTCGATACTGGAATCTGTTAAGGGCAAAAAAGCAGCGACAGGTGGCTTTCTTGATTCGGCTGAGCCTGTGGGCTGGGAAGATAATGAGTTGACGCTGATTTTTCCTCAATCAGCGGGCTTTGCGAAACAGATGTGTGAGAAACGCAAGGGGCAGATAGAGCGGCTTTTAAGTGATGCTGTCGGGCTTGAAATAAAGGTTCGTATAGAAACCGGAGCCCTGGAGGCTGACGAGACACAGGTTGTGGCGCGGGCACAATCAGACAGAAAAAATCAAGACCAGGCCCTGAGTGACCCTGCGGTCAGGACGGTGCTTTCGGGTCTGAACGCAACGGTTACCGGTATTGACAAGGTCAAAGAGTGATATATCCCCGATAGTGGATGGTATTTGGGTATTGGATAATGGATTCGGCTTATACTGATAGTATGAATGAGCTTATCGACCAATTCGGCAAGTTGCCGGGGATAGGGCCAAAGACCGCCCAGCGACTGGCGTTTCACATCTTAAAATCACAGACAGACGAAGCTCTGGCGCTTGCAAAAGCAATCAGCAGGGTCAAAAGCAGTATCAAACAATGCAGGATATGCTTTAACCTTACCGAGTGTGATACTTGCCGAATCTGCTCGGACCCGAAACGGAACCACGACATTGTCTGCGTGGTGGAACAGGCCAAGGACGTGATAAGCCTTGAAAAAACCGGGATGTGCAGGTGGGTTTATCACGTATTGGGCGGGCATATCGCCCCGCTGGAAGGTGTTGAGCCGGGTGATTTGACTATAGATTCTCTAATGAAAAGGGTACGGACAGGTTCTGTTAAGGAGGTGGTGATGGCCACCAACCCGAATATCGAGGGGGACGGGACGGCGCTTTATATAAGCTCGCTTCTGGGGTCTTTAGGCGTGAAAATCACACGATTAGCTCGTGGTCTCCCATCGGGAGGCTCGATTGAATATGCCTCAGGTTCAATCCTGACAGAGGCGATAATGGGCAGGGAAGAAATGCAGTAAGGTGCGATACATCGCACCTTTAAGCCAACCGGATTTGTTGGTTACATTGCAGGATATTTTTCGTATAATAAGCCTTGAGATTTTTAATACAGGCAGCCTTAGTAAATAAAGGGTGATGCTTTTATGAAGATGTCGATGACACCACAGATGCGTCTGGAGCAACGGATGAAGCTTGCTCCGCGGATGATTCAGTCGATGGAGATTCTGCAACTGCCGCTGCTTGCGCTCCAGGAGAAGATAGAAGCCGAGCTTAACAGCAATCCGGTTTTGGAGCAGGCCGAAGAACAAGGCGGCGAAGACCGGCAGACATCGGATAGTGAATCACCACAGGACCCCGATTCGGAACAGACCGATGAGCAGGAAGAGTTTGTTGTCAACGATGACGCAGACAACGTTGAGGATTTCCGGCGTCTGGACAGTATCGGTGATGATTTCGATGACTATATGGATTTGGCCGGGCCGGTACGATATCAATACAGAGGACCTGAGACGGATAAGAAACTCGAGGCCCTTAAGAACACCGCTGCAAACGATGTTTCGCTGAATGACCACCTCAAAGACCAGTGGCGGCTGGTTGAAGCCGAGGAGCCGGTCAAAAAAGCGGGCGAACTTATCATTGATTACATCGACGAGAAGGGCTACCTGACCGTACGATTAGAGCAGTTACATAACAAGGACAAATACAAATTCGGCATAGAGCACCTTAAGCAGGCACTGGAGCTGGTGCAAAAGCTCGAACCGACAGGAGTGGGCGCCAGGGATGTTCGGGAAAGTCTTCTGATACAGATGTCCCAGTTTCCCGAGGATATGTCGTTTGAAAGTGAGCTTGTGTCGAAACACTGGGACGCACTTCTGGAGAACCAGCTTCCACAAATTGCCAGAAAGATGAAGTGCAGTGTTGAGCAAATCAACAAAGCACTTGTTCATCTGAGCAGGCTTGACACATCACCCGGACTTCAGGTGGGAAGAAACGACAATTACCCCCTCTTGGCGGATGTAACGGTCGAGCCTAACGAGACCGGCGGTTATTCGGTGTCGCTGAGGGACACTCACATTCCCAATCTGCAGGTGAACAACTTCTACTCCAAGATGGCCAGGGACCATAAAATCGACACAAAGACGCGGGAATTCCTGCAGCAAAATATCCGTTCGGCGCAGTGGCTTATGGACGCGATAGTCCAGCGCAAGAATACGCTCCTGAAGGTGGCCGGCTCTGTTGTGAACCACCAGAGAGAATTCTTCGAGAAAGGCAAGCTATACCTAAAACCGCTTCCGATGGCGACTGTAGCGGACGAAGTCGGTGTGCATATCGCGACTGTGTCACGTGCAGTTGCGGGAAAGTACATTCAATGTCCACAGGGAATATTGCCTCTTCGCAGCTTTTTCAGCGGTGGAATGGCCGCCGCGGACGGAAGCCTGCAAAGCTGGGACGCGGTAAGGGCCAAGCTTCGGCAGATTGTGGATAAAGAAGACAAAACCAAACCATTGAGTGATGATGAATTACGCAAAAAGCTCGCCCAAGCCGGAGCCGGAAATATCGCCCGCCGAACCGTTGCAAAGTATCGCAAACTTCTGAATATCCCAACAGCCCGATTAAGAAAGAAATTTTAGTCCTTTCGAAACAGCCTCTTTTAAGTTGTTGCCGGACAGCAACTTGGACAGTTTTCTTCACTATCCGGCGAAGAAAATATTTGCTTTTTTTGGACCGGGTGTCGGAATTTATCGTATATAAGCTGATATTTTATATCGGTTAAAAAGTTGTCGGGGCCCAAGTGGTTGGATTTAATTGACAGGTTGATTAGGAATTTCGATTAAAATCCTATCCAGTCGATGAAAGGGAAGAAGACAAAATCGGTTGTTGGCGCACCGGTGTTTATGCCGGTGCGTTTTTGTTGGAGTGCCGGGAAATGATTCCTGTGTTTTATGAGATGAAAAACGCGGTAATCGGCATCGCGGGCCTGGGTGGTTTAGGCTCGAACGTTGTCGTTGCTCTGGCGAGAGTCGGTGCAGGTAAACTTATCATCGCCGACTTCGACGTGGTCGAGCAAGGCAACCTGACCCGCCAGCACTACTTTCTCGACCAGATAGGACAGCCCAAGGTACAGGCTGCCGCACATAATCTGGCCGGAATAAACGATGACACTGAAGTTGTTGCGCACAGAGTAAGGCTGACGCGTGATAATATTCCTGGGATTTTCTCTGAAGCTGATGTGATAGCCGAGTGCTTCGACTTACCTGAGCAGAAACAGATGCTGGTCGAGACGGTGCTGACAAAAATGAAACGTGTTATTGTCGTTTCGGCCAGCGGCCTGGCGGGGTACGGCAACAGTAATGCAATTAGGACAAGACGTATCTCAAGGCGCCACATTCTCGTGGGTGACGGCACGAGCGCAGCAAAAGCTGGTAAAAGATTGACGGCTTCGCGTGTCGGCGTGGCTGCTTATCATCAGGCCAACGCCATAGTGGAGGCTATAGTTGATGGAGCATAACAATCCGAAACAGGAGGTGCCGATGCTAAAAAAAATAAGAGTCAACGGTATCGAAAGGGAATTTGACGACCTGAAGCCGCCGCTTACTCTTACAGAGCTTTTAGAGCGGTTGGGTATTGATAAGGCCACGGTTGTTGCAGAAATTGACGGCCGGGTTGTCGAGTGCGAGCGGTTTGCTGAAGCAAAATTAAGCAGCAATTCTTCCGTCGAACTGGTTTGTTTCGTACCAGGCGGCTGAATCGCCGGTATCGTCAAAACTGCCGGGTGAACGTTCCACCTTGTCTTTTATATAACGGGCAGCTACCCGGGATAACCGGCTCAAGCTCGAAGTTACACACCAGTCGTATATTCATCCCTGCTGTTGCGGGCAAATCGCCAAAGGCTCACTACTACTGTGTCATGACTAACATTGTGAGAATACGAGCGATTTTTATTATTCCTTCGTAATACTACGTCCGTGAGGGCGTAGATGGAAGTACCCGACAAAGTCGGGCGAGCTTTAGCTCGTCCCGAAAAATGCCACATCCGTAAGGGTGTGGAAATTTACTTGCCTTGGGTTTCTGGATTCCCGCTTTCGCGGGAATGACAGCATATAGCATGTTGGGTCCATTCTCACATAAATAGCATTGACGGGATACTACCTTCTCGGTCGCTGTAAAGACTTGATACCTGAGACTACGGTAACAAGCAACATAATCGCAAATGTTACAACAGTGAACCAGTCCCCCCAGGGCCTGGAAACAAATGCCCACTTAATCATTACCGTGCCGATACCGAACGATTGGACGAACATCTTAACCTTGCCTGTAACGGTGGCCGCGAAACTTACACCCCGGGCCTCGGCTATATGACGCAATATCGTTACAAAAACCTCCCTCGCTATAATTACAATCGCCGTGGTCCATTGAATCAGCGTTTCCGTGCAGGGGCTGAAAATATTTGTAAAAGTCGGCTGCCTGACTATGACGAAACAGATAAAGGCGCCTCCGACAAGAATTTTGTCCGCCAGAGGATCGACCATTCGCCCGAATTTGCTTGTTACGCCGAATGCGCGGGCGACGGGTCCGTCAAATATATCCGTTAGCCCCGCTATCACGAAAAGGGTAAACGCCACCATTAAAAAAGCCGCCGGTTTTTCGCTGCCGGTATGCGGCGAATAAAGAATCATTGAAAGAAAGACCAGCGTCAAAACCAACCTTGATAGCGTCAGCCCGTTTGGAATCAGCCGGACTAACCTGTTGTCGTTTTTCGTATCCACTCAACAAAGCCACCCAAATTCCACAAAATTCAAAGGTAAACTTTACAATATAAAGTTTTCTCGTTCAATCATAAAATCGCCCGGCAAACCAAATCATAATCCCTGCCCGCGACAACCTTTGCCCTGATAAAATCTCCCGGCTTCACGCTAACGATTGCGGGGTAGGCCCTTTTTTGCTTAATATTTTTGTCAATTGCCGATGTTCCGGTCGCTGCGTCCTCGATGTAACAGATGCCGTCTATCTGGGGCGCCTGGCCGTAGAAACGTCCGAGCACAAAGCGGTCGTCCTCCAGGCGGTCAATCAGACATAGCAGTTCCTGCCCGACATGCCCCCGGCCTTTTTCAAATGCAATCTGCTGCTGCGCCAGCATCAGCCTTTCGACTCGTTCGTTTTTCACATTCTCCTCTACCTGGCCGGCCATCTTTGCCGCTGGCGTGCCTTGTTCGGCGTAGAAGGAAAAACAACCTAAGGCGTCAAATTTCACGGCGCGTACAAAATCCGACAGCTCCTCGAACTGTTCATCGGTTTCGCCGGGAAAGCCCACAATCATCGTTGTCCGAAGCACGACATCGCACATCGCGGCACGCAGCTTTTCTATGAGGTCAATAATTTTCGCCTTTTGCCGGCCCCGACCCATATCGCTCAAGATACGGTTATTTATGTGCTGAAGGGGCATATCAATATAATTAACGACTTTTTGGTTACAGGCAATCGCCGCAATCAACTCGTCATTAAGGCCGGCGGGATACAGATACATCAGCCGAAGCCATCTTAGCTGCTCAACTTCATTTAACCGCTTTATAAGCATTGACAAACCATTTGTCAGCCCCAAATCCTTCCCGTATGATGTGGTGTCCTGCCCGATAATAATTAGCTCGACGGCACCGTTTTTGACCAGTTCCCTCGCTTCATCAATAATCTTTTCAGGCGGTTTGCTCCTGAAACGCCCTCTTATCGAGGGAATAGTGCAAAATGTACAGTTCCGGTCGCACCCTTCGCTGATTCTAAGGTACACCGAATGTCGCGGTGTTATCAAAAGCCTGCCTGTGTCATCGTGAATGAGATTATCCGGGGATTCAGGACAGATGGCAGTCTTTTGCCGACGGCCCCTTTCTGCAAGGGAGCGGCTGATTATATCTGCTATATCGTCTCGTGCGCCAAGGCCGACTATGGCGTCTATGCCTTCAATTTCCCTCGCAAGGTCGGCGCCCATCCGCTGCGCCAGACACCCGGCTACGATAACCTTTTTAACATTGCCGCGTTTCTTTTGCTCAACCGCCGCTTTTATCGCCTCAAACGCCTCATCTTTGGCAGGTTTGATAAACCCGCAGGTATTAATTACCACGACATCGGCGTTATCAGCATCTTCAACGAGAATAAACCCGGCCTGGCCGATAACGGCTAACATCTTTTCACTGTCCACGATATTTTTGGGACAGCCAAGGGCAACAAAGGCCACGGTTTTACAGTTTTTGTCGGATTTGTCTCGCATCGTCAGAGTAGATTAACACAGATTAAGCGGCAAGTCTAATAATTTGGTTCTTTGCCCTGTAGAAAATCTGCGAAAATTATCATTCTGGGTGTAACGCTCGCAATTCATCCTGAATAAAGCATAAGCGAAATGAAGAATCTCTTCAGCGGGAAACAGCGAGATTTCTTCTTTCGAAAAGCTTGTTCTCGAGCGAAGCGAAATCATTGGCACAGGCTGGTTTTGCCTCATAATGGCATAAATAAGATTTTATGAAGAATATGGCGCGGTAATTACAGATAAAGCTTGACAATTGACGAATAATATAATATGAAGGTATATTATTGAGGTTTATCATGATAAAGACCATCAAATCCGATACTGACCCCGCGAATGAGGATAGTTTGATTTTCTGGTGGTGTATGGCGCTGGCGGCGGTGATTTGCATCTCCGGCTGCGGCGACTTTTTCGCTGAAAAGCCCACCGAAATCGAATCCAGAGCCATACTCAACGAGCTTGGCCAGGTCCGACAAAGCCCTCACATCGACAATCCCCTGCCCGAAATGTACCGGGGACCGGCAAAAAGGGTAGAGGTCAAAGACGGAGTGAAACTGTTCTACTTCACCAAGCACCACACAGTTGATAAGCTTGCAGTCCTTATAGCCGAACAATTAGGCAATAAACTCAGCCAGAGCGGCCCAACAAACCAGTTAATCGTTCACTGCAAAGACGATGCCGATGCCGATAAGGTCCTTGAATTCCTCGATAAGGTCGATGTACCCCCTATACAAATAAATATCGATTGTCTTATTCTCGAACGTTTCGGCGATGAAACGATGGACTGGGAAACCTCGATAATGATTGAGAACTTCCTCGGCCAGGAAATAACAATCGGTGAAGCCAGGGGCACATTTGACAGCGGAGTCTTAACTGGCCTCGAACCGGCGTTTCCGGGGGCTTCCCTTCGAGAAAGTCTTCGCTCCACCTTCGGTCTGGATTTCGGTTACTGGATAGATAAAGGAGTCCCCGGGCACCAGGTCCGGGCGGTTGTCGATCTTCTCATATCAAGAGGCTACCTGAAAATCCTTTTGAACCCGACGCTGGAGACAATAAACGGTCAAGTGGCCACGGTTTCTATCAGAGACTACGCTCCCATCGAAAAGATTGTATCAAAAGAAGGCTTCGACGAGCCGTTTGGTTTGACAGATTATGTCTGGGTGGAAGATACATTGACTGTAACTCCTTCTGTCTTTGCCGACGGCTCCATCGGTCTTAAGACCTCGATAAAAATCGGTTCAAAATCCAAACCCGAAGGTGTCGTTCAGACCTCCATCATTACCGAGCGGTCTATCGACGTGGCCGAGAACAGGATAAAGCCGGGTGAAAGCCTGGTCATAGGCGGAATGAGAAAATCGGAAAAGCGTTCCGTTGTCCGAGGTGTTCCCTTCTTCAAAGATATCCCGATTGTTGGCATCCTGTTTTCGAGCAAGGACTTCGAGGAAAAGGCTACTGAAATCATATTTATCCTCACTCCAAGCATATCTTCGGGCAGTGTCGAACACGCCGGTGTGGTTGAGGAAATAAGGAAAAAACATGCTTCTCCAAGCTACAAAAGCGGACTGAACCAAATCCTTGGCGACCCGTTCGGCACCGATATTTATACAGACGTTATCGAGCGTAAGGCAGTCGAGGCCGAAACCGCCCGCCTCAAAGCCCAGATTGAAGCAGAAGCTATGTCGAAAGAAGTCAAAAAGGTCAAAGACGCCCTTTCTAAAGCTCACCAGCAAATTGACGCCGAAAGGTCCAGAGTCCAAAGGGCAAAGGCCGAGAAAGAAAAGGCCATTGCAGAGGCCGGGATAGCCGCTGCAGAAGCGGAAAAAGCAAGGCTGATAGCCGATAAGGTCAAAGCCGAGGTCAAAGCGGCACAAGCTGCTGCCGAGGAGGCCGAGAAAAAGGCCCGGACCCTCACCGACCAGGCCCAAATGGAAAAGGAAAAAGCCCAAAAAGCGGCCGATGAGCTTAAAAAGATAGAATCTGAAGCCAAAAACAAGAGTATAGAAGATACTCGAGATAGTGAACAGTAAACCGATACCTCCAATCCTACAGGTTTTCAGGAAACAGTACCCGATTAAGCTTGGATAGTCTCGTGCGGCAGATGCTCTAAAGGACAACCTTCACACCTCGGCTTCGGTCGGCAGTATTCTTTGCCTACTCGAACCAACAAGGCGTGAAACTCGTTAAACAGCTCGACGTCTGTCGGCAGATTACTTTCAAAAAACTCCCTTACCTCCTCGTAGCCCGCACCTTCTTCAATAAGGCCGTGCCTGCACAAAACCCTGCAGGTGTATGTATCAACGACGAAAACCGGCTTATCATAAGCATACAGCACAATCGAATCGGCGGTCTCGGCGCCTATGCCTTTTATCGAAAGCAACTGCTCCCTCATCTCCTCCGAGCCCAGGCACTCAAGCTGTTTTAAGCTGCCGGCGTAATTGTCGAAAAGCCAATTAAGGAAGTTCTTCAATCGTGCCGCCTTGATATTAAAGTAGCCCGCCGGGCGAATAAGTCCGGCCAGTTTCTGTACATCCATCTGGTGGAGATTTTGGGGTGTGAGGCAGCGGGCCGACCTTAAATTGGCAATGGCCTTTTCCACGTTTGTCCAGTTGGTATTCTGAGTCAGTATGGCCCCCACGATAATCTCGAATCTGGTCCTGCCGGGCCACCAGTGCTGCGGGCCGTACCGCTCATAAAGCAACTCATATATCTGCATCAACTTTTCGTAGCTCATCAAGTTTCTCCTTGGGGCGATTAAACGGTGGACCTTGGATTTTGTCAAGTGCCTTTAGTACCTCGTAACATGTGCCCCTGACACTTTATAATCCCGGCCAAGCCTGCCCTGAAATAGCCTTTAGCCCCAAGTGGAGCCGAAGGGCAAGCCGAACCAGAGCCGGTATCCAATCGTTCCGGATGCCGGATTCAGAATAACAGGTCAACTTATGTTGCTGCAAATAATGCGTTTATAGTTGGTGCCCGGCCCGGCTCGGTCAGTTTTAATAATTTGTTCTGAACGACTTGCGATAGGCTAAGGGGGTTGTTTTCATTGTCTTTTTGAAGGTTACCCCCAGGTGGGTGGCGCTGGAGAAGCCTGACTTTTGTGCTACCAGGCTTATTGGAAGGTCGGTTTTAAGCAGCATATCAGCAGCCAGGGCGACGTGCACACGCTGGATTTCATTAAGTATGGATCTTCCGACGGTCCTGCGAAAGCGGCGTTCGAGCAGCCGTCTCGATAAGGGCGTCGAGTTTACAACATCATCCACTCGTATTATTTCACCTGCGCTGTCTTGAATGAAGCGTATTGCCGCCGAGACTGCGGTGTCCTGAATCTTAAGGATATCAGTTGATTTCCTCGCGACCACACCTCTGGGTTCGGCAATAACTATCCGTTCAGCCGGCTTTTCTCCCGCCATGAGCCTGTCGAGCAGTGCCGCCGCCTCGTAGCCGGCCTTGTCTCCGTTCAAATCGACACTTGAAAGCGGGGTGTCCAAAAGATTGCACAGCAATTCATCGTTATCCACGCCGATAACCGCTATCTCCTCGGGTATCTTTACGTCGGCAAGGTGAGCGGCCTCGACTATTTCGCAGCTCCGCTCATCGTTGCAGGTCATAAGACCGGCTGGCTTTGGAAGAGACTTCAGCCAGTCAGCCAGGGCAATGCGTTCCTTTTCCCACACATTATCTTTCTTCAAACTCGGTTCCGGATAGATATGGCATTTCAGGTTTGCTTGTCGTATCCTTCGGCAAAAACCTTCCTTGCGCTTCCGGGACCAGCTTTTGCTTGGCACCCCGCAAAAAGCAAAGTGCCTCAGGCCTCGTTCGAGGAAGTACTCTGCGGCTATTTTTCCTGCCGCCGGCGAATCCGTTTTTATGATGGCGGTACCGTTTGAGTTTTCTTTCTTTTCGGGGAGGTGGTCTTCAAGTTCGTCTTCGACAGTGACCGCAGGCAATCCGCTATCAATGATCTTTACCGCCGTTTCTCTCGAATAAATGCCCGCGGCGAAGATTCCCTCCCCCTGCCAGCGTGCGATATGTGGCAGGCCGATATCGTATGTGTTCCAGGAATCCATCCCGAGTGACCACCGTCCGTGGAGGCGGGCATACCGAGACAGACCAACAAGCAGGTCGCGATTGAAGGACCGGGACGGGTCCAGTAATAATATGACTCTTCGAGCGTATTTAATATTCATCACCTCCTCAAGGTGAGTGCACAGCGCTAATAAAAGACACTATATATTAAACAACAAAACAGTCGCAAAATCAAGAAAAAATTTCGCAAAATCGGTTTTTTCTCTAAAAACGCTATTTTGACCTAATTATGCCCCTACTACTTCTCTGATATTAATGCCTAAGTAATTTATGTCATTGAATAATTTGGTGATAAAGGTTATACTGACAGTTGTAAGGATTTTTAATGTGCAATCCCGCAAGAAAGGAATGTATTGCTATGGCAGATTTTGAAACGCGTATGCAATTGGCCATTCCGAGTCCGTCAAAGCTTTTTACACCGGCGGTAACAACAATACTAATCCTGATGATTGCCGGGTGGACGATAATAAGTTACGCTCCAGACTTCACTTTGAACTGGCTGGCCTTAAGCAGTCAAGGCCTTCTCCGTGGCAGGATATGGCAGTTGTTTACTTATTCGTTCATAAACGGGTGCAGTTGCAACCTGATTTTCAACGGATTAATGGTGCTTTTCATTGGCAGTGCTATAGAGCGTGAGTGGCGGACGGGCTCGTTCGTAGCACTTTGGCTGGTTGTTTGCATGACCTGCGGTGTGATGTTTTTTCTGGTAAATCTCATTGGTGGCTGGAATTATGTCGGGATAGGCACCGGTGCCTGTGGCTATGGAATAATAGGGGCCTTTGGTTTGCTTTTTCGGCGTAAAAGATTCTTAGCCCTTTTTTGGTCTGTAGAGGCACAGTACATTGCATGGCTGCTTATCGGGATTGGACTTGTCTTAGGTATAGCCCGTCCGATAAGTTGGATATGGGTGGCAGGAGCCTTGGTGGCGTATATTTATGTAAAAATCAGATGGAGAATCCAATCCAATAATATGTACAACCGACCCGCGGCGGTAGAAGGTCGGCGCGGTGGTTTTGTTGATGTGGATTAATATTATGAATCCGGCAGCACACAAGAGTGCAGGTGTTCGTGCGAAGATGGCGGCCGAGCAGCTTCGATGCTGCAGATTGTGTCCGCGGCGTTGTGGGGTGGACCGTACAAAGGGCGAGACCGGCTTCTGCGGGGTGGATGATTCTGTCAGGTGTTTCAGAGAAATGTTGTTTTACGATGAAGAAGTGGGGCTTAATCCCTCCCACCAGGTTTACTTTGCCGGTTGTAATTTAAGGTGTGAGTTTTGTGCGGTCGCTGAATGGAATGAATACCCGCAGCAGGCGGCAGGTATAGATATAAATGATTTGGCACAGAAGATTGCCGAAAGAATATCCGAAGGTGCGATTAATCTGAACCTGCTTGGAGGAGAGCCGGCGGTCAATATATACGGTATTTTGCAACTATTAGCGAGGCTTGACCCTTCGATTTGTGTTATCTGGAACTCGAACATGTATTATAGTGAGTCGGTAGGTGAGTTGCTTTATGGTCTGGCGGACATTTATCTGGCTGACTTCAAATGCGGCAATGATAAATGCAGTGAGGCTTTGTTGGGAGCAAAGGATTATGTTGGCGTGGTAAAGCAAAACATTTGCCAGGCAAATGCACATGGTGAAGTGATAGTGCGTCATTTCGTGATGCCGGGGCATATCGAGTGCTGCCTCAAGCCCATACTTCATTGGCTCAAAACAGATGCACCTGGCGTTAGGCTTAGTCTAAGAGCTGACTACGTGCCGCCGGCCGGGGCGATTCGGGCGCCGCGGGATTACGCCTGCCAAAAGGATATGAAAATAGCGGTAGATTTGGCCCGCCAGTTAGGCTTGAACCTAATAAATGAAAGGCAAACCGTACAAACGCAGGCCCGGTGATTTCGAGATACGGGTATTAAAAAGCGGGCGTGTTGTAATGATAGCGCCTGACGAAGCATTGCTGGAAGCCGCCCGGGCGGTTGCCCCGAATAACAGTGAATTATCACCGAGAACGGAGAAAAACAAAGATGACCGAGACAAAAGCGGAAAAAACAGTCAAACAAGTTGAAGGTAAGGCGCCTTCCGGTCGGCGGCAGTCTGAACTGGAGGTCCTGATTCGTGCCCGCTACCCTTTGGTTTATGTAGTTACATGGGAGGAGCAGCGGCTGCTTAAACAGGTCTTCAAGATAGCTTCGCGCCTGAACAAGAAGGTGTTCGAATGGTCGATAACAATGGGGCTTGTCCCGGCTGGAACCTCCATCCAGTCCCAGAAACAAAAGGATTCGGCGACACTGGACCCGCTGGTGGCGCTGGATAATGTCATCGAACATGTAGAACCGGCCCTGTATGTATTCAAGGATTTCCATCCATTCCTCAAAGGCCAGAATATGTCGGTGGTTCGAAGGCTTCGCGAGATTGCCGAATCTCTTAAGAACACCTATAAAACCATCGTTATAGTCAGTCCCATGTTTCAGATTCCACCTGAGTTGGAGAAGGACTTGACGGTTTTAGATTTCGATCTGCCGAGTGAGAAGGAATTCGGTCTTTTGCTGAATCGCATAGTTGAAGAAGTCAAGGACAATCCAAAACTTAACGTCAAAATAAGCGAACCGACGCGAGAGCAAATAGTACATGCGCTTCTTGGTCTAACTCTTTCCGAAGCCGAGAACGTTCTGGCCAAAACGCTGGTCAAAAACAGAGGGCTGGACGAAAAGAGTGTCGAGGTAATCCACGAAGAAAAGAAGCAAATCATTCGCAAGAGCGGTTTGCTGGAGTATTATGATGCTGAAGAAGATATTGGTTCGGTTGGCGGCCTGGATGCCCTTAAGGCGTGGCTGGTAAGACGTGCGGTGGCGTTCACGGACAGTGCCAGACAGTATGGTCTGCCGGCGCCAAAGGGCGTGCTGCTTTTGGGTGTGCAGGGCTGCGGCAAGAGCCTTATGGCCAAAGCCATAAGCAATACCTGGCAGTTGCCGCTGTTGCGATTCGATATCGGTCGAATGTTCGGCAGTTTAGTAGGTTCATCGGAGGAAAATATCCGGCGTGCAATCAAGGTGGCGGAATCCGTCTCGCCTGTTGTTCTTTGGCTCGATGAGATTGACAAGGCCTTTCGAGGCTCCCGCGGAAGCGGCGCCAGCACGGACGGTGGGACTTCGGCGAGGGTTTTCGGCACCTTTCTTACGTGGATGTCTGAAAAAGATAAGCCTGTGTTCGTAGTATCCACGGCGAATGACGTGTCGCTCCTCCCGCCGGAATTACTGCGTAAAGGTCGTTTCGATGAGATATTCTTTGTGGACCTGCCGTCAATCCTGGAACGTAAAGAGATATTTCAGGTTCACCTCACCAAGCGCAAGATGAACCCCTCGGCTTTTGACCTGGACAAACTTGCGCAGGTATCGGCAGGTTACAGCGGTGCCGAAATTGAAGAAGCGATTGTAAGCGCTATGTTCGATACGTTTTACGAAAAACGTGAATTGATTACGCAGTGTCTGGTGGACAGTATTTCTCAGACGGTGCCGCTTTCCAAGACGATGAGCGAGAACATGGATAAGCTTCGTGAATGGTCCCAGGGGCGAACCCGGGCTGCTACAAGCGGCGGACTGTTGGCGGAGCCCGGGGCCGACAAACGTAAACTTGAAATATAGTCGTTATTGATTGTGGAAAGGAGTGTCTTTATATGAGTGCAGTGGTGATTTTAACTCCCGTTGTCATAAGTAGCTGGCCGGCTATCACCGCAGCAGTAGCCGGTGCAGCCGCCGGACTGGGTATGGTGGTTAAGGAAACGGTCAAAGAAGCAGTCGAAGCAGCAGAAGTTAATGTTGAACAGTCTGTGGAAGTTGAATTGGCTGACAGCGAAGTACTTGCCGAAAGCCTTGCCACGGGTAAGGAAATCGTTGTTACAAAAGCGGACATGGAAATTCGTGTCGGCCGGGATGAGCGCGGCCGTTGCACCGTGTGTGCTTCGGGCAAAGGAAAAAGCAAGGTCGAGTTGAAGCAGATTGCCGAGGACTTCGCTCAAAAAATGACACAGTGTTTCGTTTATAACCGGGTCATGAGTGAGGTAAAAAGCAGGAACTTTCAGGTTGTCAACGAAGAAGTTATGGACGATGAAAGCGTCAGGATTCATGTCCGGCGTTGGGTGGATTAAATTATGGCACAACACGATGTAGAAATTACGATATCACAAACCGGTCAGGTGAGGGTTCACGTCAAAGGTGTAAAGGGCAAGGGGTGTCTGGAATACACAAAATGGCTTGCGGGAGTAGTCGGCCGGGTGAAAGATGAACAACTGACGAGCGAATATTATGAGCCTGAAACCAAGTCGCGAATCGATCTGAAGCAGGACCTGAATATAGAAGAGTGACTGGATATGCGCTGCGGCAGGTGCCAATTTGAGAATATGCCCGGACAGAGTAGGTGTTTAAAGTGCGGCTCTACTCTTGTACAAAAAGCAGACTCGGTTGATGTAAATCCGCCGCGAATGGCAAGATGGAAGAAGCCTTTGCGGTGTACCTTCAGATGGTTCAGGGCGTTTCACGTAACACCTTCATATAGTGTCAACATTTCCATCCCGCCGTGGTTGAGCCAATTTTCCAGGGAAGGCCTCTTTGGGATTTTGTTATCAATCATTCCCGGTTTAGCTCATTTATTGCAGGGCCGGTTCAGAGAGATTCGCTGGTATGTCCTGGGATGGTTGGTCTCGTTGGTTTTAGCGTTGTTTCTTTATGGAGGATTTTGGGGACTCTGCTTTTTTGGGTTTGCAATAGGCCTGCATGCGTGGATTGCAATTCACAGCGCTCTTATAAAACAAGTAACAGGTTTTGGCCACAGAGCCTTTGCCTTTGTGTTGGTGAGCCTGGGTATGCTTGTGGTTTACAGAAACTTAGGCGGCCTGATATTCAGGAACCTTGCGGGCGGCTACAGCAATATTACGGTTCCATATTACAGGATTGAAACGGGTGATTACCTGCTTGCCGGCAGAAGCAGACTCAGAAATAAACCGTTAACCCGCGGGGTGTTGGTCCTGGCATCTCTTGAAGGCACTGGTCACGGTGGATTTTGGCCCTGGTCGCAGCGACGCCGTGATATGGGAATAGCTCAGGTTGTGGGCCTGCCCGGTGAAAAGCTCGAAACCAGGGGCGGAGCCTTTTGGATTAACGACGAGCAACTGGATGCGGAAAAATACCCCCTGCCCGGATGGTTGCGTAGAATAAAGATGTCGGTTACAATCCCAAAAAGCAGTTACTTTATTAGCGCCGATTACAATGTTGCGGCTCACGGCCGGGCACTTAACAAGCTCGACGTAACAAATGTATGCCTGGTCGGCTACGATAGTTTCGAGGCAAAGGCATTTATGCGATGGATGCCGTTGATGCGGCGAGGCTTTATCAGGGATATGGAATGAAACGATTTACAAGTCTCGAATTTGGTGATTCAGAGGGTGCGGACCGGCGCCAAGATAGGGGAGAGCAGATTCGAGACGAGGCCTTCTTTTACGAAAGAGCCGTAACGTGCTGGCTTGGGGGCGACTACGAGCTGGCCCTTAGAAATTATTCCAGAGCGCTTGAGAAGGACAGCAGTTTTTTTGAGGCGTGGAGCGGCCAGATACTGATGCTGCTGGAGTTGGGAGAATATCCCGAAGCAATAGTATGGGCGGACAAGGCCCTTGAGTTGTTTCCCGAAAATCCGGAGCTTTTCGCTGCTAAGGCCATCGCATACATCAGAGACGCAAGATTTGACAAGGCGATGGCTTTTTCCGATAATTCGGTTTCCAAAGAGAATATTACATCGAGGGTTTGGCTTGCCAGGGCCGAGGTTTTGATGAAACGTAAGAGCCGAATAGCGGAAAACTGTGTGAGCAAGGCAATGAGTATCGCCGGAAATTCCGCAGACGTTATAGGTTTGGAGGCCGGTCGGTTGTTAAGGCGCAGCGGTAAATATTCAGCCGCTTTGGAATATCTGAACAGTTCGATAAGGGCATTTCCAAAATCTGCTCTGGCGTGGTATGAGCTCGGCTGCTGCCAGGACAGTGTCGGGTTTTTCGAGGCTCAGGTGTCCCTGAAAGAAAGCCTGAACCTCCGTCCTAAGTGGGAGCTTGCTGAATCCCGTCTGAAAAGTTGCCAAGGCAAAGGACCCCTAAAGCGAATATTTAACAGGATTTTCTGCAGTTAGATTATGGCTATATCGGCGGAAATACAGCGTATTTTATCTCTTGCCCGGCGCGCAGATGCATCGGATATTCATATCGTTGCAGGCCTGCCGCCGTTGTTCAGGATAAACGGGGAAATTATTCTTGCCGATGCACCGCCTCTTAACAGGGACGACACGAAACGGTTATGTTATAGCCTCCTCAACGAAGAGCAGCAGAAGGTTTTTGAGCAGGATTGGCAAATATGCTGCAGCGTATTCGATGATAAGTTCGGGCGTTTTAGAATATCCATTTATTACAAGGCGAACAATCCTGAAATGGCCCTGCGCCCCGTAACCGACCACATCAAAACGCGCAGCGAGTTGCATCTGCCGGAACAGATAGAAGACTTTACCCGCTTGTCGAGCGGTCTTGTACTTGTAACGGGTCCGACCGGCAGCGGCAAGACTACGACAATGAATTTTATGATTGACCTTATAAACAGTGAGCGCCGTTGTAAAATCATCACTATCGAAGACCCTGTTGAATATTTGCATCCACAAAAAAAGGCGGCTATTGTTCAGCAGGAATTGTATATTGACGTAAAGTCTTTCGCGGCAGCATTAATACATGTTCTTCGCCAGGACCCCGATGTGATATGCATAGGAGAGATGCGCGATCTGGACACGACCGCCACAGCTCTTACGGCGGCGGAGACGGGCCATCTGGTTATCGCCACCTGCCACACGCCGAACACATTCCAGACAGTAGAACGCATCGTATCGGTGTTTCCCGACAACCAGCGTTCACAGGTGGTAACACAATTGGCAAATTGTCTAAAAGGCATTTTAGCCCAGCGACTGGTGCCTTCGGCTGATAAGAAACGCCGGGTACTTGCCACAGAACTGCTTCTGGTCAATGCACCGGCCAGAAGGCATATCCGTGAAAATGAGTTTCATCAGCTTGTAAGTGTGATGCAGACCGGCCGGCGCCAGGGAATGCACTCGATGGATGATTCACTTTTCGAGCTTTATGAATCTGGCGAAATAACCTACGACGCAGCCGTTAATAATGCGCAAGATTCAGCCCAAATGCGCAAAAGAATACACAAAGGTGATGCCGACGGCCGGGAATATACCGATTAGGATTAGCCGAACGAGTCAAAAATCCTGTGACCGCCAAACTCATCCCCGCCAGAGATTGTCAACCCAGTGAAGAGAGGGGGGCGGTGAGCGGGTAACGGTCGGTTTGAGTAAAATAACAAATCAGTGTTTCCGTGACATCATCAGGGCACCAAGAGCAAGGATAGCGATAGTTGCCGGCTCCGGAATAACCAATACCATACGTATCGAGTCGTTAGCCGGTATCCAGGTCGCTCCGCCGTCAACGGAAAGCTCGGTGAAGACGTCGAAAAAGCTTTCGATGGAATACAATCCGCCACCGATGTCGGAGATTAATGTCTGGCCGAGCGAAAGTAAGCTTGGGCTTTCGCGTATGAGAAGCGATATTCCCTCGACCTGACCGGCCAGTTCCATCGATAATATCTCACTGTCAAAGGAGCCTGTAGTAGTATCCCACTTTTGGTGTGTCAAAATGCTTGCCGGGCCGGTCAGCTCTCCGATGCTGCTGACCGATGTTGAACCGGCGAGGAAAATATTAAAATCGGCGGTAAAAATCGAATCGAACGTTTCCAGTTCATCTGCACCGACCTGAGTTCTTACTGCGGTAGCTGCAAGCGGGTCGAATAAATGCTCCGTTGCGATAATGTCTAATCCCGGAGCGGTGTACGTTGTGATTTGCTGCTTCGACAAGTATGCTCCCGTGTCGGGGGGCAGGAGGGGATTTGAAGTAATGACCCCATGTGCTTCGGGAACTATGCCCGGCCCGACAGTTAAAACTACAGATAATATAAAGAACAGATTTCTGATTGACCCAGTCATAAAAAACCACCCAAAGATCCGCGCCCGATAATTTGCAACTGTTTTCCCGAAATTTGGTAGTAGAATACAAAATTTTACCCCATTTACAGTGGCATTATTATAGCAAAAATCGGCGGCAATTTCAAGGATAAAGCCGCCAAAAATCGCTTCAGGGTGCAAATAAACGCCCGTTTTTCCGCGGCACCGGCCACACCTTATCGACCCGGATTGTTTGGAGAAAAGTTGAAGGGGGAAAGGGGGTTTTTTTGCCACCTCCTGCGAAAAAGTAGTATAATATTGTTCAGTTGTTCCGGTAGCGGATGTTTGTTGTTTTGGTATATCTAAATGGGGCAGAATTTTTAGGAGCGAACAGTCATGAAAAGGTTACTTATTTCAATTGTGGTGCTGATTTTCTTATTTGACTGGTCAATCGGTTTTGCGCAGGGCAAGGGCAAGGGCAAAGGCAAAGGTGCCGGTGCTGGAAGGGGTGCTCAAAAGTCCCAGCATGCAGAGAAAGGCAAAGGTGCCGGCAAGAGGAAGGAAGCTCGCCGCCGGGCCGATAAGCCCAAGCGTCAGGATGTGCAGAAGCAACAGCAGGAGCGGCAACGAGCCGGGCGGCGCACTCGACAGAGTGATATTAAAGGCTCAAAGGAGCAACAGCAGGAGCGGCAACGTGTTCGGCGGCGCACTCAGGAGCGTCAGGCTGAGGCAAAAGGCGGGGGTGCTCAAAGAGGGGATCGCGGAGAAAAAGGCAAAGAAAAAAAGGCCGACGCCGAAGAAAAAATTGCCAAAGGCAAGGGTCATCAGCAACAGCTCAAGGCCTTTGAACAGCAGATGGCCCGTGAAGAAGCCAAGCACTTAAAGCGGTCGGCACGCCTTGAGCGAATTGCGGAGTTGGCGCGCGAGCAGGGTAATGAAAAAACATTGGCCCGTGTGAACAAGCTGATTGAAAGAGAGCAAAATCGCTACGACAATAAGCTCAAGCGTCTTGAGCAGCGAATGGGAAGGGCCGGCGAACTCGGGGCAAAGTCCGGCAAAGAAGAGTCGGGCAAAAGCACCGAAGCTAAAGTCAAAGCCGAAGATAAAAAGGAAAAGGCCCAAGCGGACAAAGACAAGGATAAAGGCGGGGACGATGATTCCGATGAGGCCGAAGATGACAGTGATGATTAGCTACGGGCCGGTTGACGTGATTCATTGATAAGTTGTGAAAGATTTTAAGGGAGAATCAAAAATGGCAAAAAAAGCATTGGTTTTGATTATTCTGGTTATGGTGATTTTGGTTTGCCTGCATGGGTGCAAAAAAAGTTCGTCCCAAAGCGCTCCTGCAGACCAGGGCGGCAAGACCGCAGTCGATTATGAAGCCGAGGCCGAGAGTGAGATAAACACCGAAAATATGGGCGATGAGCTTGACAGGATAGAAGGCGAACTGACACAGGAAGAAAGCGAGATGCCCTGAGCATCAGGCCCGGTTGAGGTCGTGTAAACAGACGCAGACGCGTTGTACGTGATGCACGGGGACAGGCCGAATACTACAACGAGAGTCGCACAAAATCTTGTGATTATTGCTGGATATAAAGGAGGCGGCGGAAGGTTTATCCCGCCGCCTCTTTTTGCTCTTCGCTGATTAACGAAGCGCTTCGAAATCAGTCCAGCGTCGAATCAAACATAATAAGGTCATACTCGAACAGATACTCGGTCGGATTCCATCCAAAAATCATCTCTTCATCGCAGTCAATATCATCCGACAGAACGAGCCAGATTTTCGCACCTTCGTTGATGTCGGTTTCCGGATTGGGCAGATCGCCGGTATCGACCACCTTTTTGATATGAACGTTTCCTTCTTCATCGGCCCTGTCGCTGCCGAGGCAAATAATGTCGGCCCTGGGCCATGGATTGCCTTCCTTGTCGGGATAGTAGATCAGTGTGTAATCCTGACCCGGCACCAGGGCGTGGCTGTTGAAAACGAATCTGAATTTCGGCGCCGTGGTTCTGTATGTCATCTTGCCCCAAGCTCCACCTGCAACGGCCGGCCAGTTGGGATCCGCAGGGTTCTTTTCAACAAGATACAGATGCCCCATTTTTGAATTTCCGGCAACACGGCTCGGCCCCTTTGCGACAACCGGTACCACCGCCAACACCAGACACAACACCAATGCCAACAATATTAGATTTACTTTGTTTCCAGACATTTCAGTTCTCCTCTTAAATGATTATTTTCCTCAACCTGCCCGTATATATCCCGGACCGCAGACCATCCGCAGCAGAGGGCAAAGGTTTTTTCAGTCCCTTGAATGAAAGATTGTTAAATTGCTCCGACCAACGTTAAATTCCACCCAATATTTGTGAAAAGCAATTTTACTCGTTTCTGATGAAGGGGGTCAAAAAAATCCTGCATTTTTTGAAATATATGCAAAAAGAATAAGTATAAGACCTGTATTTCTGAAAGGATTGATGGGTTTTTGCCATACATAGGCCAGAGGCAATCCGAAATGGCCCGCTAAACGTCCCTATTCAACTTTGGGACAGTCATCTGGGGTTGTGGAGTGCATCTTTAGTTTGTAGGTGGATTTTTTACAAGACGGCGAAATTCTTAATAAAGGCTTATGTCGCCCTTTCAGGGCTTAAAATAAGTGTTTGGCTCGATGGCCCAGGGCTTGCGCCCTGGGCTATATTATGTCGCCCGTTCAGGGCTTATGAGGTTATGAATTTTTTTTACCCACAAACGTCAGATGCACCCGGGGTTGTGGTGTTTTTTCTTTACATTTGGTCGTTGGAGCTTTAAGTTCATAGGCCATGGCATCTGTCTGTTTTGTCATTCCCGCGCAAGCGGGAATCTATGTACTAATGATTAAATACTAACAACCAGATATTAAACAATGACTGACAGAACGAAAGATAAAAACAAAGACAGCGCAAGTCAACTGTGCACTTTCTTGCGGGACTCATACCTTGACCGTACATCGCGACCAATCTATGCCCTTGCGTATCTGGCGTTATTTATCTTTTTATACGAAATCGGCACAATCTTAATCAGTCCCGCCCAACTAAGCGAGGCCCTTGCCCGGCCGCAGATAAGGGTTGTGGCTTTTGTATGGGTCCAAAATCTTCTTGAGCTTCTCGGATTCTCAGAGCGTTTGACGTGGCTGGCGACACCTCTGGTGGTAGTGATAATTTTAGTAGCTCTTCAGCTAACATCCCGGATGCGCTGGGCGGTAAGCGCAAAAGATTTTGTACCGATGACGTTAGAGTGCATCCTGCTTGCAGTCCCGCTGGTAGTGCTCAGCATGCTGGTAAATCACTCCGCCGATTCGGCGACCCTGCAGGCAGCCGGGGGATACACCGCCGGTACGCCTCGATTGCTCATTGATATCATAACCGGAATTGGGGCGGGTATTTATGAGGAACTGGTTTTCAGGCTTATACTGATTTGTCTGCTGATGGTGCTGTTTCAGGATTTTTTGGGCCTGAGCCGGATGCGTTCCGTTGTACTTTCCGTTTTAATCTCGGCGGTGCTTTTCAGTGCGCACCACCACATATTCTTCGTCAACGGCAGCTTCGGTTTTGGGGAGGTTTTCACGCCGGGAAGGTTTATATTCCGGGCACTTGCCGGCGTTTATTTTGCGGTTCTTTTCGCTGTCCGTGGTTTCGGAATAACGGCGGGAACCCACGCTTTTTACAACATTATCGCCGCGGTGGTTAACGCTTACCTGATAGAAGCGGGTTGACGGTGCAGGCAGTAAAAATTTGTAAAAATATTTTCCCGCTCTTAGTCTTTTATCAGGCCAAACTTGCGAAAAAATCGTCCGATAAGGACACCGAAAATCCATATCAGTACTGATAATCCACTTGAATTTTACACCGCATTTGTTGTATAATAGGGAAAACGTTATTTGACCTTAAATTAACAGGACTTGTTTATGGATGCACCGAAAATCAATCTGGCTATCAGCGAGTTGTCGTTCTCTTTGTATCAACGCTCGTTGCATCCGGAGTTGTTCAACATTTATGCTAAACGGCACCTGCGAACTCAGAAGTACGAGGCACTGATTTGGGCGACCGGGTGTTCGCACGTGATAACTGTATTGGCAAGTGATACATGTCTTACCGAGCTTATCGCCCTGCCGGGCCAGTTACTGCCTAAAAAGGGACTTATCGAGCGTTTTCAGTTCCGAGGGCAGCGAAACCATAAATGCACGTTGAACAGGGCGATGAGCTACATGACCGATTTTCAGGTTGAAAAAATGAGCGCAAATCTGTATCGCCAGAGTTTCACAGACCTGGAGAGATTTGCGCATAATCGCGGTGTGTTTGTAAAGTTCCCAGGCCTGGCGGTGGGCGGCCTGGAACCATTCAGCTACCTTGACTTTGAGGCTCGAAGCAAAGACCTGCATGTTCACACATTCCACGGCTATCCCGACCAGATCACTATCATCAAGACTCAGTCACTATTTGACTTTCATTGACAACCGACGGCACCGTTTGTCTGAACCACGGTACACAACCTCTGCATTAAGGATTCTGCTCTTTAATAATACCGATTGCAGGCAAATATACATTTGGCGCTCGGGTGGACATTTCAGAAAGTTCGAACAAGAAGCTGCTTGACTGATATGACCATAGCTGGTAGGCTAATGGGCAAATATGGAAAGGATAATTGATGGAGCTATCCTGGAAGGTTGCACTTAACACGTTTGCTGCAATAGGTATCGGTGTACCGATAGTGCTGAGCTTTTTCGGTGTTCCGGTGCTGACAAGATTAAGAATCATCGGGTCAATGGCTACAGGTGCGGTGGTGACAGGGCTTTGGGGCTGGTCCACGGTCAGACCGACAGACCCGTTGGGGGCCGTGACGCTTTTCGGCGGCGAGTTCACCATTTTTGAGGTTTTCAACTGCGGGCTGCTTGCATTTTTGTCCGGTGGGGCCGCGTACTTTTTGTGCTATCCTTACGGCCGGAAGATCGCCCCTCTTGCCGGGCCAACCGGCCTTGCAATATGGGGTATTCGCGGCGGTGATATGACCTCTCTGCTTCGGGTCAATCACACACTCGCCGACCGTCAGGCTCTTTACGCAAGCCTGCGATGGGAGGGCTTTTTCTGGGTTTTAATCCTTGCAGCCAGTTATTTCGGCGTTCTTGCGGCTGATAGATTGGCTGGACGCAAGTTTGAAGATGTTCGAGACAACAACAACAACGATAACTCCCTTACAAATAAGCTCTTAAGTATAATAACGGCAATCGTGCTGACCATACTAATCACACAGTTTTCCATTGGAATGCTTGCGCAGGATGTCAGAATGTCCGACAGCCAGATAGGCTCGGTAGTTGGTCAACCAAGTGTCGGCCAGATAGCATTTGCGGTAGCCTTTTCCTTCGGGATTGCCGCTTTCACAGCCAAGAAGTTCCTGAATGTCGGCTATGTATATCCTGCGGCTTCTGCGGGATTGCTGACGTTTTTCACATTAACGTTTTTCGCCGCAAAGCAGGATATTCTCGAGCATATGGTCCGGACCTGGCCTGTGCCGTTCTTCACCCGGGCCACCTGTGCCGTATTGCCGCTACAAATGGTCGCATTTGCGGCTGTGGGGTCAATATGCGGCTATTGGATGGCCTTAAAATACAAGGGCCGAAAGCACTATGAATGAGCGTTTGGGAGCTGCAATCAACAACAAAGACATCTTTTTTACGTCTTTTTGCATTTTTTAAGTAATTGTAAAATAAAGACTTATGCATTAAAGGGTCCTATAACATCACTCGAAGCACAACAGAGCGCCAAATTTTGATTGCTCGGCGAACGGAAAATGACCGAAACAATATAGGTGCGACATAATATTGCTCACAGGTGTGGAAATATGTAGTTTATTTGCACACAAGGCAGCAGATAGTTCGTATAAAAGTTATGGAATAACTTGGTCAGCAGCGTATAGATTTTGGATATACAGCGATGCGGGCCGGCCAGCAGACAAAGGAGTCGAACATGTTGGTCCTTAGCAGACAAAAGGATGAGTCGATAATAATCGGCGATGATATCGAGATCACAATTGTGGATGTGCGGGGCGATAAGGTTCGCCTTGGGATAAACGCACCTCGGGAGATTTCGGTGCACCGCAAGGAAATTTATGAAGCCATTCAGCGGGAAAAAGCACAAAAGGCCGCCGAAAGCCAATCCTCCGGGAATGATTGATATTTAGCTGGGCTTTAGCCCCCCCTCCACCTGCCTGTTTCTATCCGGCTATACAAGCCTCCTGCCGAAATCTTGAGCTTATTATAGTCTGGTTATAGAAAAAAGACACCGTAAAACCAAATGTTTCTTGACACCAAACACACCAAGAGGGAAAATCCATATCAGCGCTGAAGGTTGTTGATTGTTGACTTGAGATTATTTATGAAAGGCGGGATAGTGGCAGACGGTAAACTTGCTGTTGACCTGGCGAAGCTGCTTATAGCTGCGGCCTGGGTGGACGGCAAGTTGCAGGCGGAGGAAACCAACTCTCTTAAAGACCTTGTCTTTACACTCGGCGAGTTCACCGGCAGCCAGTGGGCACATCTGGAAATATATATGGATTCGCCCGTCTCCGACCAGGAGCGCCGGATGCTGCTCGATAATGTCCTGGCCGATATCAAATCGGAGGATGATAAACAGTTCGTCCTGAAAAGCCTGCGGGAGCTGTTTTGTGCGGACGGGACTGTTGGCGACAAGGAGATGCCGGTCCTTGACGAGCTTACGCAGGCGGTGTCAGGGGTCAGGACCGGTGTCTTTTCAAGGCTTTCGAAGATGTTAAGGCCGGCCATCGCGCGCAGACAGAGTTCGTATAATTCAGGCACGCAACGCGAAAGCCGGATTGACGATTTTATTAAAAACACCATTTTTTACCAGCTCGAATCCGAGGGCAAGGCCCCCGCCGACCTCAGCGCCGATAAGGTAAGGCAGCTCTGTCTTGCCGCCGGTCTGTTGGCCAGGGTTGCAAACGTCGATGAGGACATCTCTACCGCGGAAAGAGACGCTATTAAGGGCGTGCTTTCAAGGTCATGGGGCTTAAGCGAACAAGAGGCCCGGCTTGTTACAGATATCTGCTGCCACAGAATTCTGAAGGGACTGGATTATTTCCGCCTGACGCGGGGCTTCTTCGAGTGCACCACTCTTGACCAAAGAAGGAGTTTTTTAGTTTGCCTCTTTAAGGTTGCCAATGCCTCGGACAAAGTCTCAAACGATGAAATTGAGGAGATTCGCAAAATTTCCGACGCCCTGAAACTAACCCACAAAGACTTCATAGCTGCAAAGCTGACCATTTCAGACGAAGACCTCGGACTAACGTAAGGCCGGAAGAGTTTTCTACGAACAACAACTGCAAGAAGTGAAAATTGACAGATGAATGCAATTATCCTATAAGAGCTTTGTTAAATTGAAGTGTGAGCCTGCTGTTTTGGCAGGAATTTCAGGGAAACTCCGAATATGGCCAAGTATATTAAGGAACTGTTTTACATTACGCATATTGACAATGTACCTTCTATTTTGAGACAAGGCATATTGTCCCACGAAGTCATCAATGCACAAAACCTTAGCTTTACACCTATATATGATGAGGATATCGTTTCAAGGCGCTCGCTCAAAACAGTTCCAGGTGGTCAGAGTTTGTGGGCTTTCGCTAATCTGTATTTTCAGCCCCGAAATGCTATGCTTTACAGAGTCATACACGAGAAAACGTTTGAGCGGATTGTCGTTATTGGAGTACGTAAGGATGTAATGAGCTTGCCGGGCGCACTCTTAACTGATGGAAATGCTGCGAGTTCACCCACAAAAATTATTCCAAAGCCTGAGACCCGAAAAGCAGATTGGGATGAGATTATTAGAAATACTCAACGAGAATGGTGGAGTGAGGCAGATGGATCCAAGCGGAAAATAATGGCTGAGTGTCTTATACCCCAAAAAATACCTCCTGACTATGTGCAGAATATATATACTGCGAATTTGAAAATTAAAGAAAAAGTAGAAGGAATTATAAATACGGATGATATAAATGTAATCCCTGAGGCGAACATGTTTTTCCAACCATCTTGGACAAAACAACTTACCAATAATCTATCCTTAATTGAAGGAGATATGTTCTTTTCCAAACAACAGACTCTTACGGTTAGTGTTAACTGCGTTGGGGTTATGGGTAAGGGTCTCGCATCAAGAGCCAAATACCAGTTCCCGGATGTATACGTACACTATCAGGATTTATGCAGGCAAAAAAGACTTCGATTGGGTACACCTTCACTCTACAAACGGGAGTCTTCTCCGGATATTGAGCTGGCAGATGAACCAGGCAGCATGAAAAACGGTACTTCCGAAGCTTGGTTCCTGTTGTTCCCTACAAAAGATAACTGGCGCAATCGCGCTGATATCAAGGGCATCAAAAGGGGTTTGCAGTGGGTATGCGACAACTATCGAAAAGAAGGTATAAAATCACTTGCGATGCCGGCACTTGGTTGCGGCCTTGGATGGTTGGACTGGAGTGCAGTTGGCCCTCTACTCTGCACATATCTTTCAAGAATTGATATTCAAACATGGGTGTACTTGCCGACAGAAAGGAGGCTACCAGATGAGTTGCTTGGCGAACGGTTCTTGCTGAACAAGAACTTATGAGTGAGGTTATAAATTATATTCTTTAATTTTTCTGTATAGTGTTCTTTCGCCGATTTCCAGAATTTTTGCAGCCTCGGCGCGGTTGCCGCCGGTCATCTGCAGGGTTTGTCTGATGTGTTCTTTTTCGACCTCGTTCAAAGGCCTTCCGCCAAGGTCGGCGGCCTGTGCCGCTGAAACCCGGCCGACTAATTGCTTTACCCTGTGAATATCAGTCGGTATATCGCGAATATCCAATGTGTCACGGTCGCACATTACAACCATTGTGCGAACAGCGTGGCGGAGCTGGCGGATATTGCCGGGCCAATCGTAACTTACAAGCACCGTCATTGCAGCCTCTGTTATCCTGTGAACGTTGCGCCCGATGTCCTCGCAGGCCTGTTTTAAAAAATAGCCGAACAGCTCCGGGATATCCTCAGGCCGGCTTCTGAGAGGAGGCAATGTAACACTCACTCCCTTGACGCGAAAGTACAAATCCTGGCGGAATTTCTTTTCTTCGACAAGTTTTGTGAGGTTGTGGTTCGTCGCACTTATCAGTCGGACATCAACCCTGAAGGACTTGTTTGAGCCGACGGGGATAACTATACCGTCATCAAGTACCCGGAGCAATTTGGCCTGCATTGCCAACGGCATATCACCGATTTCATCGAGAAAAAGAGTGCCCCGGTCGGCAACCTCGAAAAGACCCTTTCGCTCAATGTCGGCACCGGTGAAGGCACCTTTTGCATGGCCGAAAAGTTCACTTTCAAGAAGTGTTTCAGACAGGCCCGCACAATTCAAGGGCCGAAAGGCTTTTGTCCGCCGGGGAGAATTGTTGTGTACGGCGCGGGCGGTCAGCTCTTTACCCGTGCCGGATTCGCCCTCGATGAGGACGCTTATATTCGTAGGTGCGACCCGGCGAAGGACATTGAAAACACTTTGCATGGAGTGGCTTTTGCTGCGGACACCATCGAACATGAAGTCCTGCACACTAACCGCCAGGATATTAGACGGCAGAGCCTTTGAGACCATCAGGCGGAGCTGGTCAACATCGATGGGCTTTACAAGGTAGTCATAAGCTCCGCGGCGGATTGCCTGCTTGCATGTGTCGATAGTGGCGTATGCGGTGATAAGGATGACCGGTGTAACGATGTTCTTCGCCTTTACACGGTCGAGGATGTCGATACCGTTGGTATCGGCGCGGAGGTTAAGGTCGGTGATAACCAGGTCGAAGGTTTGGCTTTCTATAAGTTCGAGGGCTTCATCGGCGCTGTAGGCTGCGACAGCTTTTGCGCATTGTTTTTCGAGCGCTTCGACAAGGACGTCGGCGTGGTCTTTTTCATCGTCAACAATCAGAATTACGGCATCTGTATTCATCACCAGGCCAAACTCAATGATTGCCCTGAATGGGCAGGCTAATCGTAAAACACGTTCCTCTGCCAACCTCGGAATCAACACAAATCGAGCCGTTATGAGCCATCGCTATCTTTCGTGCGGTTGACAGGCCCAGTCCGCTTCCGCCGGGCTTCGAGGTATAGTAGGCGTCGAAGATTTTATCTGTTTTGTCCGGCTCTATCCCACAGCCCGTGTCGCTGATTTCGATTAAAGCGCTCTTCTTCAGTATTCTGGTCCTTATAATCAGTTCACCACCTGACGGCATTGCCTGGACAGCGTTGATAAACAGGTTAAGCACAAGCTGTTTTACCATATCACGGTCGATTTTGCAAACAAGGGGCGTATCGGCCAGGCCGAGGCGGATTCTAACGTTGTTTGTGCGGGCCTGTGGTGTGTAGAAATCGACCATCTCGCTGATAAGCTCATTCACATCAACAGGACTTTTCTTCAGTTCGTATTTTCCGATATAGCACAAAAAATCGTCGAGAATCTGAGCAAGGCGGTCGGTTTCTTTCTGAACAACAGCGATTTTTCTGAGCCATCTGGGTGAATCCTGGTGGGCCGGTGGGGCCTCTTCGGCGATTAACCTGAGATTGACCTTAATGGTTGACAGTGGATTTTTGATTTCGTGGGCGAGACCTCCGGTAAGTCTGCTCAACTCCTCAAGCCGGCGTTGATGCTCGGCGTCGGAACTGTTCAGTCGCTTCCTGTTACGGCGGTAAAACAGCACAAGGGCGGGAAATGCAAGAATCACCGCCAGGATGAAACCGGATACAAATGGTAACATGCTTACTCCCGAACCACCGGCTATATCCACCCGGCTACCATTTCTGCAGGAACTGAGGTTGAAACCGTGCTGCGTTTTTCTAATGACTGTCGGACTTAGCCCCGGATTTGTCCGGCTCGCCGGTCGTCTGCCCAAGTTCCACCAGAGCAGCCCTTCTGGATAGTCTGAGTCTTCCCTGCTGATCAACAGCCAGCAGCTTTACAGGAATCTGGTCGCCAACTCGGCAGACATCCTCAACATTTTTGACGTATCCGTCACTCAGTTCGCTGATATGGCACAAGCCCTCGATACCGGGACCTATCTCGACAAATACGCCGAAATCCTTTACCGAGACAACCTTTGAAAGCTTGTAGATTCTCCCGACCTCGGGCGGTGTTACCATCGCTTCAATGATATCCTTCGCTTCAAGGTGACCGTCGCCGCCGACACAACTAATGGTTACGGTACCGTCCTCTTCTATCTCGACCTTGGCGCCCGTCTGCTCCTGGATGCCCTTGACCACGGCACCACCCGGACCGATGATTTTGCCGATAAATTCCGGATCAATCTTAATTATAGTCATTTTTGGAGCATACTCGCTTAACTCGGCTCTCGACTCGCCGATGGTCTCGTTCATTATATTTAACAACTCGAGCCGGGCGGTTCTTGCCCGCTGGAGAGCTTCAACCATAATTTTGTGCGGCAGACCCTCGGCCTTGATGTCAAGCTGAATTGCAGTGATACCGTCAGCGGTTCCGGCAATCTTAAAGTCCATATCGCCGAAGTGGTCTTCATCACCGACGATATCCGTCAGCAGCTCATACCTGTCGGCCTCGCCGACCATACCAATGGAGATGCCTGCAACCGCTTTTTTGATAGGCACACCTGCATCCATCAGGGCCAGGCTGCCCCCGCAGACAGATGCCATAGAACTGGAGCCGTTCGATTCGGTGATGTCGGACACGAGCTTTACAGTGTAAGGAAATTCCTCAGGGACAGGTCTTACCTGCTCAAGGGCCTTTTCAGCAAGTGCTCCGTGTCCGATTTCCCTCCTGCCCGGCCCCCTGATAAATCTTACCTCCCCAACCGATGACGGAGGGAAATTGTAGTGCAACATAAACTTCTGGCCGTACTCTTCGAGCAGCCCGTCGATTGTTTGCTCGTCACGCACCGTTCCAAGCGTTACCGATATAAGCGCCTGTGTCTCACCTCGTGTAAACAGGGCTGAACCATGCGCCCGAGGCAGGATGCCGACTTCGCATGAAACAGGGCGAATCTCGGTATAGCTCCTGCCGTCGGGCCTTTTACCTTCCAGCAGCAGCTTTCGGACAACCTCTTTCTCAACTTGACCTAATATGCGTTTGAAAACACCGGGCGTACATCTCGGCTGTACTTCGCCCTCGGAAGGAAAGTACTGCTCTGTAACAGCTTCTCGAATTTGGGTAACAGCCTTGCTGCGCTCTGATTTGACCGGCATGACGTAAGCGGCGGCAATTTCGTCGGAAATCTTGTCTCTGACCTCGGAGAGAATATCTTCATCTATTTCGACCAACTCAATCTCTTTTTCAACCCCACACTGGGTCTGCAATTCGTTTATCAGGTCACAGACCTGGCCAACTACTTCGTGAGCGACAGCCACCCCGTCGGCTGTAACCGCTTCAGAGACCTGTTTTGCATCGACCTCAATCATATTGATTGCCTCTTTGCGCCCGGCCAGGATAAGGTTGAATTCGCTTTTTTCACGCTGTGCGTGCGTAGGGAAAACTATAAACTCACCGTTGACCCGGCTCACCCGGCAGGCACCAAGCGGCCCGAGAAATGGTATCTTGCTTATTGCCAGTGCCGCACTTGCTCCAATCATCGCAAGTACATCAGGGTCGTTGTCCTGGTCTGCACTGAAAACATTTGCCAGGACCTGCACCTCGTTAAAGTAACCATCGGGGAAAAGCGGGCGTATCGGCCGGTCAATCATTCTTGCTGTCAGGGTCTCCTTTGTACTTGGTCGGCCTTCACGCTTGATAAAGCCTCCGGGGAATTTGCCCGCGGCGCTGTACTTTTCACGATAATCCACGCTCAGGGGGAAAAAATCGATGTCCTCGGACCTCGGCGGCGCGGTAACGGCGGTAACCAAAACAACCGTCTCGCCATACTGCACTATGACCGCACCATGCGCCTGCTTTGCGATTTTACCGGTTTCAATTGATAAAGTACCGGCCCCAATTTTCTTTTCCACTCTATAAGTCTTAAACATATTGTTCTCTTTCATAGCTCAAAAACCCCATCAGCGTAAAATTTCCATCACTTTGGACGTAACTATGAATTTGAGAGGCTAAAAAGCGCTCGTGGGCTTACGCTTCTCAATACCAATAGAAAACGTCCGGTAAATTATTTGCGTAAGCCAAGCCGAGAAATGATTTTACGATAGCGTCCGATGTCTTTATCGCCTACGTATTTCAGCAATGAAGACCTTGTGCCGACCATCTTCAACAGACCACGCCTCGATGCATGGTCCTTCGGATGAGTCTTCAAATGCTCGGTCAGCTCATTAATTCTGCTTGTTAACAGCGCGATCTGCACTTCCGGCGAACCGGTGTCGGCGTCGCTGGTCCTGTAGTCGCCTATGATTTTTTCTTTCTTTTCCTTCGTCAACATCTTCCAAAGATATCCTTACTTACACATACCGGCGTATCTGCCTGCCGGCTCTACACTTACATATTCCCATCTTTTTACAATCTATATTATTATATTGTTATTGAGCCATTTTGCAATAAATTTTTCAAATTTACCGCATAATCCGCCCTAACCGCCCTTTTGAGCCAAAAAAAGCACAATTCAACCCGTTCGGACAGAGTCAATTCAGGCGGTTAAGCTGACGAATTTCCTGTCGGTTACTAATCCAGCGGTCGTATCCAGATGTTGCGATAGCGCACGGGATTTCCATGATCCTGCAACTTCAGCGGCAATTTGTCCGGATGGGCTTCGTATCCGGCCCGCTCACTGTGAGCCGTTGCCCCTTGAATCGTCCAATGGTCCTGAATGAGAACGCCGTTTTGTAATACCGTTATAGTTGCGGGCCTGACGAGTTTGTCGCCATCAAAGATAGGACGCCGGAAGATAATGTCGTAGCTTTGCCACAGGCCCGGCGGCCGGCAGGCATTGACCATCGGAGGCTTTTGGCCATAGACAGCGCCGGCCTGCCCGTCAGGGTAGGTATCGTTATCATAGGAATCCAGAACCTGAACCTCATATATGCCCATTAAAAAGACACCGCTGTTGCCTCTGTCCTGGCCGTTTCCCTTAACCTCAGCAGGTGTGGCCCACTCAATATGCAACTGGCAATCGCCGAATACACGGGTTGTCTGAATGTCACCGGTCTCAGGCACCACCTCAAAATAGCCGCGTCCCGCCTTCCACCTGGCAGGCCCGCCTCCGGCTGACTCCCACTCATCCAGGTCCACACCGTCAAACAGCACAACCGCGTCCGACGGCGCCTGGCCGAGCTGCTCGCCGGGCGTTACCACCGGTGGGCGCGGACGGTTTATATCGTGGACTGCCCACCGATACTCACCCGGCTGCAGGCAACCAGCCAAAAATATAACTATCGCTGATACAGCACACTTCACCTTCAATTTTACATACATTAAAATACCCTTTCCAAACTCTACTATGTCAACGAACCAAGTCCCTTAACCTTCCATTATAAACAGCCCAACGAATTTCGCAATCCCTGGCGTCAAAGTGAATTGGCAAAAGTGCCTCTGTGTTTTGCAGGTGGATTTTCTTTCGGGCGGCTTGCGCCGCCGCGCTTCTGTTTTTTTGGTTTGTGCCGCCGCGCTTCTGTTTTGGTGATTCGACAACATTTATAGAAACCGAGCCGTGCGATAATACCAACAGAAGCCGAGCCGCGCAAGCGGCCGAACCAAATGGTGGAATAATAAGATTGTCCTTCGGGCGGCTTGCGCCGCCGCGCTTCTGTTTTTTTGGTTTGTGCCGCCGCGCGTCTGTTTTGGTGATTCTATTGTCATGCCGGATTTAATCCGGCATCCAGTTAATTTAGCCCCGCGTTTGACGCCGGGTCGTGCCGAATCTGTAGGGTGCGATGAATCGTACCGGAATTTCTGGATACCGGCTCGGAGGCCGGTATGACAAAAGCGTCGGGCACAGAAACCGAACCGTGCAAGCGGCCGAACCAAATGGTGGAATAGTAACATTGTCTTTCGGGCGGCTTGCGCCGCCGCGCTTCTGTTTTTTTGGTTTGTGCCGCCGCGCTTCTGTTTTGGTGATTCTATTGTCATGCCGGATTTAATCCGGCATCCAGTTCATTTAGCCCTGCGTTTGACGCCGGGTCGTGCCGAATCTGTAGGGTGCGATGAATCGCACCGGAATTTCTGGATACCGGCTCGGAGGCCGGT
>Ga0180433_10001583_pt1 | contig 37711 bp, 30 predicted proteins | sample SS_ome_8_FD_132980 | JGI IMG/M metagenome (GOLD analysis project Ga0180433, IMG submission 132980) | Hypersaline lake sediment archaeal communities from the Salton Sea, California, USA - SS_1_D_1 metaG | ecosystem: Environmental > Aquatic > Non-marine Saline and Alkaline > Hypersaline >... | reverse complement strand
ATTAAAGCCCCGAAGGGGCGCAATAATACAGCCCAGGGCGAAGCCCTGAGGGAAAGGAATAATAACAAAAATTAATTAAAGCCCCGAAGGGGCGCAATAATACAGCCCAGGGCGAAGCCCTGGGGAAAATGAGGTAGGGTGGGGCCTGCCCCGGCATCCAGAAATGTAAGGTGGGCCTTTTGTCCCGCCATAGCCTTGGCGACTGCGGATGGCCCACCGCTTCCAGAAGCCCCGAAGGGGCGCAATAATATAGCCCAGGGCGAAGCCCTGGGGGAAAGGAATAATAACAAAAATTAATTAAAGCCCCGAAGGGGCGCAATAATACAGCCCAGGGCGAAGCCCTGGGATATAGATCGCCACACAAAACAAAAAGTCCCAACGGGGCGAAACCGGTAGGGTGGGCCTGTGGCCCACCGGTTTCCTCTTACAGACAGACAGGTAGATAATATGTTTGGATTGACGGATATGGCAGCTTTACATCGCAGCGTTGCGAGTTTACAATACGGCACTGTAAGGCTTCATCGTGAACTTCGCATCCTTAGTGGCCAAAGTTGTGTTGTAAAAGAAAAAAAGATTGGCCACAGGCTTGTCCCCGCGAAGGCGGGGTTGACGCCGAGAACAGAGAGCTTTTGACAGGATAGACCGGGCAAATTGTTAAAGAAAAACAACATAAGGTAATTAAAATGTAACATCCATATCGTAAAAGGGGTATCTGAATATGAAAAATGTATTGTTTTGCATTCTATTTCTTATTCTTACCATAGGTTGTTCATCGGAGCGTCCCGCTAATGATGCCGATGATCTCATCCGTGCAGTTTTTCGAGATGACGTTGCCGCACTCCGGGCTTTGCTGGAAAAGGGTGTCGATGTGAATACGAAATGTTATCACCATGGCGCAACGGCTTTGTGGGCGGCGTCTGTGGGGAGCCATCTTGATATTATCAAGGTTCTACTGGAAAGCGGAGCTGATGTGAACACTAAAAATACTGACGGCGCAACGGCCTTGTATGTTGCGGCACAGAATGGTCATTTGGAGAATGTCAAGCTGTTGCTGGAAAGCGGAGCCGATGTGAATGTGAAACGTAAAACCGATAGTACGACGGCTTTGTGGATAGCGGCTCATAATGGTCAATTGAATATTGTCAAGCTGTTGCTGGAAAGAAAAGCCGATATGAATGCTAAAGCAAGTAAGGATGGTAAAGATTATACGCCTTTAAGCATAGCAAAGGAGATGGGCCATACACAGACAATCAAGCTTTTAAAAGAATATGGCGCTAAAGATTAACGCTCTGCAACCTGTGATCTGCAAGGTTGGCGGCTGGAATTGTGGCAAAAATGATTTACATCGCGGCATTGACGGTTAAAATCAGCAGTTATGTTGTATTACGATAATGGATAATATTGTTAACCACGAAGTTCAGGAAGAACACGAAAAGAGATTTTGTTTTTTAACCTTAACTTCGCAAACTTCGCGACCTTCGTGGTGAAAGTGATTTACGCAGCGGCTTTGAACCCATTGAAAGGGCAAAGTGGCAACTGAAAAGATTAACTGGACCGCCCAGCAGAAACTGGCCGCAATACTCAGCATAGTATAGCAGCAAAATCACTTGACTTTTCCACTAACCCCCCTTACCTTGTTATAATAACCAACGGCGATACTCTCGGAAATTTCTTTACTTGACCAGCACCGAATAAACCGAACCCGAATAGCGTGTTTTAGCAATAAATAAAGCAGGTGAAGGTTCACCGAGTAATACGGCGATGGTAGTTTTGTAATGCATTTTATAGACTTTATAATCATTATTGGAATGGAGAAAATGTGATAACGACATTCATACATTTGGTATCATTATCAATATTAATGGGAGTTGCCTCATTATTTGGTATTCACCTGTGGATATGGCTTCCTGCTGTATGTACGGTAACAATAACAATGCAGCTTCTTGCCATGAATTCGCAGTGCGGTAGACTTATGGAAGGCTTTCTTATTAAGTACGCAGATCAATTTGATGATCCTGAGGAAATAGGAATGATGAAAACAAGCCCGGGTATATTCATTCCGCAAGTTTATTTTTTCACAAACTTTGCCAGAACAGATATGGCTGCTTCTTTAGGCTGGGTTAGAATTTTATCCTTTATTACAATAGTTTTGGGTTTGGTATTTGGAAATTATGTCGTTGGCATAATCGGACTAGCTGTCTTTCTGATATACCTATTCACTCGAATTGGCGGGATGTTCTATTGTAATAACCCAGAAGCGGATATGTTTGGAAGTGTTAGAAGATATTTATCAAAAATTAACAAGAATGTGAAATCAATGACAGATTTAGAACTGCAATTGTATGCACAAAAATATCAGGCAATAATTGAGAAGCTTAGGATGATTGAACAGTGACTATTGTTTTTGGAAATTAAGCCACAGAGAGGGCACAGAAATGGGTTTAGCCGAAGGAAAAAGAAATGCAAATTTTAGGATACGTTGGTTACACCATTTTGATCTTCTTCGCCATAACTTGGACATTGGGCGTTAGAGTTAAACTTGGAGCGGGCCTCTTTACAATAATGGGCGCATTATTTTACATGGTTTCCGCAATATTGTTGGGGGTATTTGGAATAAATAAATTGCACTCATGGTGGCTACTGCCGTCGGGTTTTATCTTTGTCATGTTATGCACATTTATATTAGCTCATCGTGTCCCATTGTTATACAGTCTCGTTAAAATCTTTGGGTCGGTTTATGCTGGGATTGTCAGAATTGGTATCCCGTCGGAAAAAATTAGAAACGAGCAGCTCCGTGATGCATATGAAACAGTATATGGGCTAACAGACGATGCTAAATTGATTCAAGCCGTAAAAGACGGTGACCTTCAGACAGTTCAGCACTTACTGACTAACGGAGTTGAGGCTAATGCAAAGGTTAACGATGGCAAAACGGCTCTTGGATGGGCAGCATACAAAGGCCAAACGGAAATTGTCAAAATCTTCCTTGAGAATGGTGCTGATGTTAACGCGAAAACCAACAAAGGCATAACGGCCTTGATGCTGGCAGCAGATCAGAACCATATGGAAATCACCAAGCTCCTACTGTCAAAGGGTGCCGATATAAATGCTAAAACAATCTACAGCCAAACAGCTTTGATGACAGCAGTAGCGAAGAGCGGCCACGCAGCAGTTGTTAGGCTTCTGCTGGAAAATGGTGCTGAGGTCAATATCAAGAACAACAAGGGCGCAACGGCTTTGATGGTAGCTGCATGCACAGGCGATAGTGAAATTGTCAACATCCTATTGGAAAAAGGCGCTGACGTTGATACGAGTACTGAAAATGGAATAACGGCTCTGTTGATTGCGGGACAAAATGGTCATACAGAGATTGTTAAACTCCTTGAAAAAGCTGCCACAAAGTCGGCATGATATGAGGCATAGTAAGTTTACATCGTGATGTTGTAAACGGGCAAAAAAGGCGTGTAAGCCATTCATTTTAATGGAGTTAGGTGAGAAAACCGCAAAAAAGGCGAAAGTTAATAAAAGGAGAAGAAATTGACAGGTACTGAAATAGCAACCTTAATCACTGCTATGGTAGGCGCTGTAGCTTTAACGCTTAGTCTCTTTAATACATGGGTTCAGTTTAGCAATAGCAGAGTTAAACTAAAGGTGATTCCAGAGATCGGTTACAAAGATGAGGAAAAAGATAGTTGGGCGGTCTCTGCTATTCCCTTTCCGAAGACAATGAATGCTGTAAAAGAAAAACAACACCGGTTATGTGTCAGGGTAATAAACTTAAGCAATTTTGCAGTTACTATTCAACAAGTTGGATTTGGTAAATATAAATTGCTCAAAGATGGCACTGTTATCCCTTTTCCTGGAGTTATGAAAAAAAAGGACTGTTGGCCACTTAAACTTGAATCGAGAGAGTCCGATTTGCTCATGTCGAGTACTGGTAAAGATCTTGTGATTGATCTTTTAGATAAAAACTGTGCTTATGTAATAACTGAATGTGGTCATATTGCATACGGCGACAGTCATGTGTTCGATGCTTATGTAGAAGAGTTGAAAAAAAAGAGAAAAGAAAGTGAGAACTGAAATGTCAGGAAATTACGATGTTCAACAAGTTTGTGAAAATGGTCATCAAATAACCGGTTGTTGTAATCTTTGTCCAGAGGAAAAAAAGGAGTTTTGTAAAGATTGTGGTGCGCCCACCATAACTGCTTGCCCGAGTTGCGGTAAAGAAATCCAAGGCACTCAGATTGAGGTTCTTCAAACAAGTTGGATTGATGCAAGACAGGGGGGTGGAGGTAAAATGGTGCCCGGGAGGCCCGCTGATGTTCCTTCTTACTGTGAAAGATGCGGCAAGCCATATCCTTGGACAGAAAATAAAATTATGGCAGCCATTCAAGTATTTGCAGAATTAGGCATTGACGAAAATGAAGAAGATACAATTGATGATGACATGCATAACATTGCCAGGGATATACCACAAGCTAAGCCTTCGGCAATAAGAATAAAACGGATTTGTGAGAAATTGGGTCCGCTTGCTTACAATGTGGTAATGGAATTCGCAACTAAGACAACAGCAGAGATATTAAAGGGCAATATGTCGTAGAAAGTCTCCCGCAACGTTTAGGTCAAAGGTTTCGATATAAAATGATTAAATGGACAAGCCAGCAGAAACTGGCTATTAACTCGGCCGGTAAAGAGGTTCTGGTAACAGCATCAGCCGGGACCGGAAAGACCGCCGTCCTTGCCGAAAGATGCGCTAATATATTGGCTGACACAACTGAGGCGACCGACATCTCGCAGATACTCGTTTTGACCTTTACAAATGCTGCCGCTGACGAGATGCAGGCCCGCATCGCCGAAAACCTCCGCGACCGGTTCCAGAAAAATCGCAATAGCTTTTTACGCCGCCAACTGCTTACCCTCGACGCCGCTCATATAAGCACGATTCATAAATTTTGCAGGCGGATTATCACCGACAACTTCCACCTGCTGGGGCTGGACCCGACATTCGGAGTTATAGAGCAAGACGAGCAGGGCCTGTTGAAATCCGAAATACTCGAAGAAATAATTGAACAGGCATGGGAGGACAATTCGCTCGCACCCGGCCTAAGTAAACTCTTACAGGGTCGAAATATCCGGACCGGCACATCCGGTTTTCTCGATGCAGTAATCGCCTGCAGCAGGTTCCTCGACAGCATCGCAGGACGCAACAAGTGGTACGAAAGAGCCGCTGCTCTTGCCGACGCCGCAGGCTCCGAAACATCCGAGCTTGCACAAAAACAGAAGCAAATGATTATAAGCAAACTTAAACAGTGCAAATCGCAGCTCGAATACTCGAAGTTACTCGACCAAAAAATCACTCACACCGGCCATTGGACAGACCAGATAAAGACCGATTTCTTAGAGCCGGTTAGCAACTGCATCGAATACCTGCAAAAAGATAATCTCGACCGTTGCGCCGATACAATAAGAAATTTTGTAAAACCAAAGTTCGCAAACAAGCCGAAGGATATGCCGCCGGAGATAGCAGAGCTGATAAAGGCCCCGGCTAAAGAGGCGATAGAAACCCTAAAAAAAATTGCCGACCTTGCGTTTCTTAATCCGGATTATGAAAAGACGCTCGCTCGGGCTGCAAGTCTGCAGACCAGGACTATGATTGAGCTTGTCAAAAGATTCGACAGACGCTACGCCGAGGCAAAAGCCAAACTCAACTGCCTCGACTTCGCCGACCTCGAACATAAGATGCTCAAGCTTTTGGCTCAGTCCGATTCAACCTCCGCTGCGCTGCGCAAAAGATTCAAATTTATCTTCGTGGACGAGTACCAGGACATAAACCCCGTCCAGCAAGCCATCCTCGAAAAGATAAGCCGACCCGACAACGTCTTCGTGGTCGGCGATATCAAGCAGAGTATCTATGCATTCCGACAGGCCCAGCCGCAGATTTTCTTAAACCGCCTCCGGCAGGCAACCGAAAAAGTAACGCCGCTGAATACAGAAGCCGAGCCGCGCAAGCGGCCGAACACAGAACCCGAGTCCGTTAATACTGCCGGACCGAATAAAAAAGCCTCACCTGAAAGTGCCCCTCTTCGTGTGGATTTAAGCGGCAACTTTCGTTCACGCAAAGCCGTTCTTGATTTTGCAAACACCGTATTTGGTCGTATAATGACCGCACCAGCTTTTTTGGTTGACTACGATGAAAAAACATTCCTGGAGGCCGAATTTGAATACGAGCCGCCCGAAGAGACAATCGCCTCCAAAAAGCCGTTGGTACAAATGTATATACTCAATGAAGAACCCGCCGGGCAAAACGAAAATAACCACGATGAAGACCAGGCCACACCCGGCATGAATTTCATAAGCTCAACTCAGCGCCAAGCCGCTTTTATCGCCGGAAAAATCAGCGAGATGGTCGGAAAAGGAACCGGCAGGCCCGAATTCAAAATATACGACAAACAAACCAGCGAGTACCGCGACGTCCAATATCGCGACATCGTCATCCTGATGCGCTCACCGGCCCATCGCGCAAACCAATATGTTGAAATGTTCCAGCTTGCCGGCATACCCGTAACAAGCGCCGGTCAGGCCGGTTACTTCGCCGCCACTGAAATCTCCGACTGCCTCTCGCTCCTGAAAGTGCTCGACAATCCGCAACAGGACATCGAACTAGCCGCCGTTTTGAGAAGCGCCTTTTTCAAACTGACCGATATCGAACTGGCGATGCTTCGTAAACACGGAGACTCCGACACCAGCCGGCTCAGACTCAGCTTCTATGACTGTGCTCGAAAATATTCACAAAACGGTCCGGACCTACCCGTGCGCCGAAAGCTCGCCGAAATACTTGAACAAATAGAAAGCTGGCGGCTCCTGGCCCGCCGGCAGCCTCTGGCCGACTTCCTCTGGCACATATACCGCCAGACCGGCTTTCTTTCATTTGTCCGGACACTGCCGAAAGGCCCGCAACGAAAGGCCAACCTCCTGAAACTCCACGAAAGAGCCGTCCAGTTTGAAAATTTTACTGCCGCTGCACAGCCGACATCGCTCGGCAGGTTTGTAGAGTTCATCGAAAAACTCCTCGAGCAGGGCGCCGACTGGTCGCCCGCCGAGCCGGACAGTCTGACCGAAAACGCCGTCCGAATCATGAGCATACACAAAAGCAAGGGCCTCGAATTTCCCGTCGTATTTGTCGCAGAACTGAATTGCCCCTTCAACAAGACCGATTCTTACGGCGATTGCCTCATCGACCACTTCGGCCTCGGCCTGCAAATCATAGATTCAAACGTCAAAATAAACACCGCCGAATACGACGTAATCGCAGAAAACAAACTCAACGCAATGCTCGCAGAAGAGATGAGAATACTTTATGTTGCTCTGACGCGGGCAAGGGAAAGACTCATCCTGACCGCCTCGAAGAAGGCAAATAACTGCCGAAACATCCTCGCACCCCTCAGCCTGCTGCCTCGTGAGGATATAAAAGACTGGCAGCTCAAATCCGCAAAATCCCACTTCGAGTGGCTCCTGTATGCACTTGCTAATCGAAAGAAACTCCTCGATTTATTTGAACTTGAATCTGCAGGCAACGCTATTGATGACGATTTGTTCGGAATCGAACTGCCGGACCCGGCCGAACTCGACGGAATCTCGGATAAAATCATCAACCAAAAACACGAGTGGCGAAAAAAACCCTCTGCCGGGGCCACCAAAATCAACAGCCAAACCCGACAGCTTCTCGACCGGGTAACCGAATCTTTGAATTGGAAATATCCCCTCGATGATTTGACAAAACTGCCCGCCAAAACATCCGTCAGCAAACTGACACACCCCGCCGATGAATTTGCAAAGGACGATCTGTCAAACGCCTTCGAGCGCCGACCGAAAACCGTATCAACAATTTCAGGCTATACCGGACTTATCGGCACCGCTACACATCTTGTCATTCAAAATCTCGACCTCGATTGTAACATTACCAGCGAATCAATCCGGGCGACCGCCCAAAGGCTTGTCGGTGAAAACAGGATTTTGCCGGTATTGGCTGAAAAAATCGATTGCGATTCAATAGTGAAATTCTTCCTCTCCGACCTCGGCAAACTCGTCAAAAAGCACAAAGATAATATTTTGCGTGAATGGCCCTTCACCTTCGCAATGGATGCGAACATACTCGGTTCAATCCGTCAGGGCCGGACCTGGAAGGCACCGATCGGCCAAACCGTCATCCTCCAGGGCATCATCGACATGATTATAAAGACACCAGCCGGCCTGGTGATAATCGACTTCAAAACAGACGATGTAACCGCCGATTCCGCCGAAAAATACGCCGAAAGCCGAGGCTACTGCGAGCAGATGCGGTACTACACCACCGCCGCCTCAAATATACTGAAACAACAAATCGTCGCCTCCCAACTCTACTTTCTTAAACCGGCTGTTACCGTCTATGTACCAAACTTAACCCGCATTTCTCACAGCTTGTGATTTTGGGAGGTTTTAACAGTACCCACAGGATGACTGTGGGGCACTCAGAACATATTCGTCGCTCGTCGCTCGAGTCTCGTATTGAGTGATGCGTGATGTCTAAGGCCTGATTCGGCCGCTTGCGCGGCTCGGCTTCTGTGCTCGACGCTTTTGTTATACCGGCTTTCGATATTTGTATTCTGTTCTATGTCCGCCGGCTTGCGCCGGCAGGCTTGTGTCCACCGTTCACCTTCCTCCGGCCTTCGAGCGGGTATCCAGTCGTTCTGGATGCCGGATCAAGTCCGGCATGACAGAGGCGGGTTTTCTGGACGCCGGATCCCTCCTGCGCACAAGGCTACCGAAGACAGGCAAGTACGGCATGACATGGCAGAGTAAAAGCCTGCCCCGAGCTGTCCCTCGCTTTGCCGAAGGAGCATAACCGAACGGCTTCGGATTGACGCAGAGAGTAACCGGCCCGAATCAACTTAAGTTGATATTAGTTATACCAGAACAAGGAGTTTTTTTACAATGACTCCGTGAGAAATGCAGGTTAAGCACAAAAAAGTCTCGAAATTGAGCCATCGCAGAAATATTCTCCTTGCCATAAGCAGGTTTTTGTGGTATTTTGATCGCTCAAGGGCATAGTAAAATCCCGGTCTTCCGGGGTTTTGCTGAAAGGATTTAGACAATTTTGGAAAGGGTAGATGATGGATACGAACCGAACAGATTCCGAAAATCCCGACATAATTCCCCTTACTAAAACCGATTGGATCAGGTTTGGAGCGCTTAAGATTCAGGCCAAGTCCAAGAGGACGTGGCAGCTAGTTGCGATTATCGCAATTTTTGGTCTTGTGGCGGTAACCGTAACAGACGGCTGGCTCTTTATGGAAAGAAAAATCCGCACCGAGCATCTTAAGAACGAGATGGAGGTTCTGACAAATCAGAACAAGATGCTGGCGATTCGTCTCGGTACGTTCAAAAAGGCTATAAAAGAATACGACCGTTTAATCAGTATGACTACAAATGAGAAGAATCAGTTGGCCGTTGAAAAGGGGATACTTAAGGCGCAAACGGAACTTCTCATGAGTCAGATTGAGGCCCTGGAAGCCTCAATCAAGGTCTCCGATTCGACACAACCGAGTCAGGGGGATGCCGAATCAGAACAACAGACGCCGGAAACCTCGCAATCGTTACAAACTCCCACGAACAGTCAGCCGACACAACGGTCCAAGGCCACACCGGCGATACAGCTTAAAGAAGAAACAGAAGTGTCGTACGTGCCCGTAAAATAGAAACACAGGCTTGTTTTTAAGCTGATTCCTTCTTGGCGCGGCGGCTTGCCTTAAACAAATCAGCCTCACCGTGAACGACCTCTTTGGTAACAACGTATCTGCCGGGTTTTTGTTCCTCCGGTAACTGATACATCAAATCGAGCATTAATTCCTCGGTAATCGCCCTGAGGGCGCGGGCTCCGGTGTCTCTCTCTATCGCTTTCTCCGCCAACTCGTTCAGGGCATCATCCGTAAACGTAAGCTGTGCATCTTCCATCTCGAAAAGCTTTTGATATTGCTTCACAAGAGCGTTTCTGGGTTCGGTTAATATTTTCACAAGGGCATCGGCATCAAGGGCGGAAAGAGTTGTGATAATGGGAAGTCGCCCGACAATTTCCGGTATCATTCCGTACTCAATAATATCTTCGGGTATTACCTGTTTTATCATGTTGCTGTAATCAGCCTTGGTATCTTCTCTTGTGCCCTGCTCGCTGTCGAATCCTATCATTTTTTTGCCTAAACGTTTCTTTACGATATTTTCCAATCCGACAAACGTCCCACCACAAATGAACATTATCTGTGAAGTGTCAAGCTGAATATAAGACTGCTCCGGATGTTTTCTTCCACCCTGGGGCGGGATATTTGCGGTGGTTCCTTCAAGCATTTTCAACAGAGCCTGCTGAACACCTTCTCCGGAAACGTCTCTTGTGATTGATACATTTTGATTGGTCTTTCCTACTTTGTCAATTTCGTCGATATACACTATCCCCCGTTCGGCCTCTTCAATATCATAATCGGCAGACTGAAGCAGTCGCAGCAGAAAGTTCTCGACATCTTCTCCGACATACCCGGCCTCGGTTACGGTCGTGGCGTCGCATATCGCAAACGGAACGTGCAGCACTTTAGCCAATGTTCGCGCAAGCAGGGTCTTGCCCGAACCGGTGGGCCCGATGAGAAGGATATTGGACTTTTCTATCTCCACATCATTGTCCTCGGTATCTGCGTGAGCCAGCCTTTTGTAGTGGTTGTGTACCGACACCGATAGACACTTTTTCGCCTGTTCCTGTCCTATGACGTACTGGTCCAGAAACTCCTTTATCATTCGCGGCTTGGGCATATCCTTCAGCGACACTGCCGTACCCTGGCTTCTCCTTCGCTCCTGCCTGACTATGTCATAACATAAGTCGATGCACTCAGGACATATAAAAACGCCGCCCGGTCCTTCCACAAAGGCATCGACCTGTCGCTTGGAACGTCCGCAGAAACTGCATACCTGTCTCTTACTACCCGTTGAACCTGTTCTCTTGGCCATAATCCGGTCTCCAAATATTTCAAGACTACCCGCTCATAAATATATTTTACACAAAGCCGCCCGATATTGCAAGCTTTCACTGCTCAACCGCGGCTTTAAACGCCTCAAATCTCCCCGCCCAGAAAGGGGGAATATCGGTGCAGGAGTGCTGCAGGACCTCAACGGCATGGGCTACTTCGGTATCTGTTGTATCGCTTAACCTGCTCCAGCACTGAATCTCATAAAACTTCGCCCGCCACCATTTCCAGCTTTTCTTACCGGTTTGGGACTTGTTGGCGGCCCGAACCCGACCCCATGCCCTTGCGGCATCGGCAAATTGGTGTTTCGCCATTAAAAATCTGGCTTTGCATCGGAGCCGGTCAATATCATTATCGAGACACTTGACACTTAGTTTACTGAGAATCCGCTCGGCCTTATCGAGGCTTTCATTATTATCTTCCCCGGCCAGGTTCTTTCTTGGGCAAAGGATAGCTACCTCTGCACGGATTAAACCCGCCTGCACCTGCCACCCCGGCTGGGCACAAGCCAGACAATGCTCCGCCAGCCGGTCACAGGCATCAATGTATAACATAAAGTCCGACATATAGCTCTTGTGTTCGTCTATACGATTGCCCAAAATAGCCCTGAGGACATCAAGGCCCTCAATAGCATACTCACAGTTGTCAAATTTGGCAGCAGTCAATAACTCATTAACCGCTGCCCAAAATCTGCCTAACTTCTTCAAAGCCGCTGCTCTTAAAATATGCGACCTTTGAATACTCATTCCTTCGGTTCCTTCAATCAGCCTCAGAACCTCTTGAGCGGATGTTTTATCGTCATTTTCCAAAAGAAATTGACAATATAAATCCACAGCTTCGGCCTTCACTGTTCTGTCGTGCTCGTCTTGAAAATCAGGCGAATTGATTAGACTTTTCAGTTTTTTCGTCATCTCGTATCGAAGCTGAAGGTCATCCGGGTCTTCCTTAAGCGCCTGTACAATCAGATCCAGCCGGGCCTGAGATGCATATTTTCCTGTTCCCCGTGCGATTTGCTCCAACAACTCATTTGCCTTGCTGCTTTGCCCTTCATCGCTTAACCAACAACTGTAAATATACTGGATTGTCTCATCGACACCGTCCCCGGCGAGTGCGCAATAAAAACCTGCCATATTTAACGCAATTTGCCTCTCCGCCGGCCGCTCGTAATACACCCTGTGCGCAAGCTGAACTCCTTTTTCTGCAATTTCGACCGCCTCCAATTCGATGTTTTTGCTTTTTTGTTTGTGTTGAGCAAGCGCCGAGAGCCGATAGTATTCAACAGCCTCGACCGGAGCCGATTCGGACAGGGTCTCTGCGGTAACATAAAACAGCAAAGGGGTTTGAAACCTTTCTATTTTACACAATTGGGACAGGATTTCTTCGTGCTTTTCTGCTTGCTTTTCCCCAGCAGCCCCGGCGGCGAGTTCAACTTCAAAAACGGTAATGTCGCTCAAATTTTCCCCGTCCGGCGCCCCGGCAGTTCGACCGGCCAACCGTTGAGCTATTCGAGACAGTATGACACTTCCGACAAAACCTTCGGCCTCGGGCCACCCGGCAACAAGATGCTTGAGCAAACCGGTCTCTGAGAACCGCAGAGCCAAAAACGCCAGCTTCAGGTTCAGTTCAAAGTCATCGGCGCATTTGCTCCGCCTGAACCTCCCTGCAAGGTCTTCTGTTTGTCCCGCTTCGGGATTTTGGGCCGTTTTTATTTTCTCCAGCTCGGCGGCAAATCGCGCTTCATCCGTCAAATCCTTAGCCGACAAAATCGATTCAAGCTCGGCGATGGCCTTTTCTTTGAAAACTCTCTCGCCACGCGCCATAAGTCCAAGTGCCCGCGCCTTCAAAAGACCTGCGGTGAGCCTGAAAGCAGGCTCGGATAATTTGCATACATCTATAACATCCTGAAGGATTTGTCGCTTCTTTTCCGGTTCGGCCGTAAGTGCAACATAATAGTCAACCTGAGCCTTCATCAGGCGGGTTCTTTGGGCATCAACGCACACCTTCCGCCACAGGCCCGTCTGGCCGTAAAGCCTTTCCCAGTCATCTCCCTCGTAATCCTCGATACGTTTTCGCATCACCTCCTGAGCAAGGTATATCTTTTCAAGGTCCAGCCCGGCCTGTTTGGCAAGTTCACTCAGCTTCTCTGCGTCTTTCGGGTCGAAAAAGCAATCCCTGTACTCCCAAGCAAGCCTCGGCTCAATACTTTCGCGATTGAATCTTTCGAACCTCCGGAGCGAGCCTTTTTCCTGAGCCGAAATATCGTCACCGCTCGGAAGCACCAACGACGAGCAAAGGGTTGCTTGGACATGTAAAATGTAGGGTGGGCCTGTGGCCCACGCGGTGTCTATTAGTATAAAGCACAAAAACAGGTAGCCAACTTTATTTATCGGCAGGTTCATTAACTTGCCCGGTCATCTGAAATGTAATATCATTTATGCCCGCCGCCTGCAGGACATTATAAACCTTCACCAGATTGTCCCAACTGACCTCATCGGCGCAGCGAATCTCTATCGGATCGCCTGAGGTCCTTTTCTGCTGGTTTAGTACCCCTGCAAGCTCACTTGCAAGCTCGGCAAGCCCTTCGGCATATCGCGACTGTTCCACTCGAACGCTTGCAAGCTGAGCGATTTTCACCTCGCAGCCCCCCTCGACAGCCGAGATGTTTATTATAAGAGGCTCTATCGGCGCGATTCTTTCAACACCGGCCTCGGCGGTGGGCAGATGAATCGGAAGAAACTGCTCCGGCGTGCGAAATTTTGCCGTCAGCACAAAAAACGTAAGCAAAAGGAAAATCACATCTATCATAGGAGCCATCCGCAGCCCTAAATGGCGATTGGACCCACCAACGGTTCCGAGCACCTCAGCAGGGGTACCTTTGAAATGGTCTTTTAGCTGCTCCACCTTAAAATGCCCTTGTTATTTACCACCACAAAACTATCAATAATAAAATGGTAAATACAATCCGCTCAATTGTCAAGATTCTCTGTTTTCTTTCCCGGCCCGGGTGTCCTCTTTAGAACGTCTGACAAAATGAACACTTGGCTTTCTATAACCCTCTGGATTCCCGCTAAAGTTTATGCCCTACGGAGTTTACCCCGCACCTGATGCGGGGATACGGTGCTGGAAAATGCGGAGTTTCACCACTTGGACGAGTACTAAAATCAATACTCTCTTTAAGGATTTTGACGATGGAAAAGAAATTTTACAGGAATTTATTCGGGGTGGTGGTTTTTGTATCTATGGTGGTTTTTGTTTACATTGTTTATTCGCACTGCCAGATACCTTGCGGTATCTACGATGACCCTGCCCGGTTTGACAAACTTTCCGAGCATATCCTTACTATTGAAAAGTCCATGCTCCGGATAACCGAGCTTTCCAAAGAGGATAAGCCCGATATGAATCAACTCGTTCGTTGGATTCAAAACAAGGACGAACACGCCCACCAACTGAGCCATATTGTTACTTAATACTTCATGGCCCAGCGGGTAAAGCCCGTAGAAAGGACCGACGGCAAAAAATATAACGAATATGTGGAAAAACTAACGATACTGCACGAAATGCTTGTTTACTGCATGAAAGCCAAGCAAACGACAGACCTTGCAAACGTCGAGAAACTCAGGAGCTGCCTGAGCAAGTTTCATAAGGCCTATTTTCCCCAACATACCCACAATGATTAGGAGTTGTTAACGTTTGGCCGTCCAGAGTGAGCCGGGTGGAGGGAACAACAGGGCCAACAAGCGTAAATGCCTGTCGGCCCCTGTGTTTTCTATTTGCGAATAGTACGGCTTCACAGCTAAAAACAAAATCGTTATAGCAGGTTTATTTTAATAACCGTATTGTCCGTAAGTGTTTTATTGAGCCAGATGATTCGTCTTGATTTTTCCAGGTTTGTTACATGCCCACTGTGATAATCCTTGCCCTCCGTCAGTAACGAGCCGTTCAATCCGATTTTGGTCTTCATTTCATCTCCCAGGCGGCCGTCGAGTATCAGGGCCGGATTAATCAGGGGACGGTCCCTGTCGGCCGTGATATTGACTTCAATCTCATCGGGTCGCTGTTTGCTGTTTATCTTTATGACATATGCCCTTTCGGTCGAATCATAGCCCTGGTAGAGTATTTTATTATGATTTGAAACCAGCTTTAATTCGGGAGCATCCAGCCATGATTTTGCCAGAGGTACAAGACTTTGAATATCATCGCCCTTTTCCGTCATTCCATGCAGGAGCACCTTGGTAAAGGCATCGCCCCGGCGTTTATGTACCGGAATATTTGTTATATGAAAAAACGAGCCGTGCGATGCTTTTCTTCCTGAAGCATTACGTCCGACTACATCCTCCATAGTTGTCGGCCAGTGATCGCGCCAGCGAAAACGCGAACCGTTTTGACAGCCTTCATATACATCCATATCACACCCCTGAGGCGAAATTACGAAGGGTTTACGAGCAGACCTGACGTTCATCATCGCGATATTACTACCCTCTGGAATATCGATATCAGGCTCTCCGGGCTTGTTCCAGGACCATATTCCTTTTTCGCCGTTCATATTTGCCACATGAACGGCATCGATATGGAGCGCCTCTTCGGGCATGGTAAAACCACTGTAAACGATGATCCCCTCATGCCATTCATGCCCGAGGTCATCGGTATCACGTTCGTCATCGCCGAAATGTGATGTGTGTAGTGTAATTACACGTGTACCAACAGCATCAGGATAAATGACATAATATTCATCCGTCCAGTCACCCCATCCTGTCATTTTGTCAGGCCAGGCAATCTTGTAATCCACATCATTCAATGCGTAACGCCAGTGTACTACTACACGGGCCGGATGACTTTCAATGATTCGCACGTGCGAGTAACGACACTGCTTATCAGACATCGGCTCACTACAGCCCCGGGTCGGCCATGTTTCATTGAACTCGTTGTTGTACCAGATATCGTTATCCGTTACCCAGTGCGGGATATAGTTGGTCCCACGCCAGAATATCATATGATGCCTGCCATCACCAAACCGCACAACCACATCAGCATCCGGACCGATACGCCATTGCTTATCCCACTCAGGATAGTATTTAAGCCTGGTGTAATACGCACCGAAAGCGGCTTCTTTTTCGCCGGCTTTCGGCAGTTGCATCGGATTAAGGAGATTGACCTTGTCTATTTGCGTTTGAAGTCCGGAAAGGTGAGCTTCAGACAATTTTGAAACTTCAGAATCACTCACTAATTCATCATACATATTAAGATACTGATTAACGGCTTGTGAGAAATCCTTCCAGGCGGGATTTTTGAGTGCTACCTTTTCAATATAAGTTTTCTGGTCTCGAAGAAATTTCGCCTTTTTAAATAAGATGTCCCGTTGCTCGAACATTTCGCCGGCCGAGGCGGACATAGCCGACATAAATACAAGGACAAACAAATAAGATTTGAGAAGCCTGAACATAATATAATCTCCTTATTTTGGGACAGTTACCAATTTGGATTGGTTTTTGCGCGCTATTGTCATTCCCGCCCCGTACAAGGTGCGGGATAAACTTCAGCGGGAATCCAGTTTATCCGGATGAATTTTACAAGAAGATAACCACCTTGAAAAGACTAAAATTCCTCAACCTGCATATCGGTTTTGAAATTCGGCTTGAGGGAGACGTTTTTGATTTGTGTGTCTTCGTCCGGGTCGGCTGAGGTGCCCGGGATAAAGTCAATTCTGGTTACCAGCCATTTGTGTTTTGGGCTGACCAGATGGTTTGCATTGAGCATTGTAAAGGCCAGTTGGCCTGTTCTGCCGCGGTCGTCTGTAACCTGGCTGGTAGTAACAACAGAGGTGCCGTGTGGTAGGAAGCTGGTGCGCACAATGCTCACGTCTTCAAGGTCGTGCCATTGCTTCAAGTCTGAAATTTGCTGCAACGCGCCCGAACCCGGTTGAACCATCAACTTGAGGCCCTCCGAATCGGCCTTTACGGCCGCCGTGATGAAAACGCGAAATGCAGCGTCAGCGGTTTCGTGAGCGGGCGCAATACCGAGGCTTTCGAGCCGTTTGTGCCGGCAGAATTCTACGTGGCCGTCGAGAAAGAGAACATTCGTAGCTTTATCGTCAGGAAGCATCTCGTTATAGGCCATTACTGTTTGTGGATTGTCGGCAGATGTCTTACCTTTCCCCACGTATTCTACATTGCCGGCAGAAATCCACCTATGAAGCTTCATCTCTAAATACGGCCTTAACTGCTTCAGTGTATCCGGGAATTGACCTTCGTAGTCATTGGCGTACATAATCATGGCCAGGCCCAGAGCTTTGAGATTATTGAATGACTTTTCTTTTGGTGAAAGCGATTCCTCAGCTTCATTTTTGACCGCTTCTGCCGGAATAAACCGTTTCGGCTCAATTGGTTGATCGATAACTATATTCCTGTGAGTTTCGGTAATCGAACCTTTCGTTTGTGAAGACATCTTTCGGCTCAATTTAATTTGTTCTCTGGATTGCTGGACGGCCTCATCAGTTACCTCGACCCCTGCCATCTCCAATGCTTTTTTGATGTCCTCTTCCGATAACTCAGAGATTTCAAACTTGCCTCCTAAAATCTGCTGTTTTTGCCGGACCAAAAGAGTCTCTTTGGAGACCCAGAACTTCATAGTCGCACCTAACATTTTGCCGGCGATAACACAACACAAGTCGGCTTCTATCGGTTCCTCAGCTTCCAGTCGGGCTTCTTGTAATTGCCCAAGAAAGCTCGTAGGAGAATCAAAGAAAAGTAAGGGTATGGTATTAGCTGCGCCTCCCGAAACACCCGTAGCCGAAGCTAAAGCCTTTCGTCTGTCTTTAGGTGATGTTTTTCGTCCCCAATTGAGCAGGTAATGGACATCGCCTGTTGACCAAACGGCGCCGGTATTGGTGAAGGTTTCATGGACCTTTTGGCTCCATTCAATACAATAAAGATTCGGCCTGGCTAATTTCACACTGAAAGTATGTTTGGATTTCTGACTTTTTTGGAGTGCATCCTGAAACTCCTTGCTTTCTCGTAATTTTTTCTTCGTTTCATCTGATATACCAGGCACAATATCAGCATCAACACCGGACATATCCATATCTGTAACAATATCACCTTCAGACGAATACGAATCAAGACCGGCGTATTTGGCCACTACCTTGTTAATAATCTCAACCGCTTCAGGATCAGATTCTGCAACATCCACTACTGCCTCAACCTCCACATCGGTTTTGAAATTCGGCTTTAAGGAGACATTTTTAAAACTTACCCACTCATAAGGCCGGGTTTGGAATTGAAATTCTTTTATTTCAGACAAAGGAAAATCGAAAGTGGTCTGCATACTCTCAAGTCCCTCTTTGATACTGCTGGTTGAACCGCTTCTGTGTTCTTTGCCTTCTTTATCAACTGCCACAAAACGTACATTTTGATCAATCTTGGTATGAGCGGTATTTAAGACTGTCTTACCGTTGGTTTCGACAGGAGCATGCCAGATTACATCCCTATACGAATAAACACCTCCAAAGTTGGTTTCCTGTGTCTGCACTGTCTCCCATTGCCCGGCTGCAACACCGACACTGATATTGGTTTCATTGTTTTGTTTGGGCTGGTCAAAAACAATACCATTAAACTTTTGGTCACCTGAGCCGGATGAACAACTGTTTTGTGTACCTTCGATGTTATATCTGAGTCCGATCCCGTCATCGAATCCTTCGACCTTAATGACCGTCTCCAGCACTTTTCTGCCAAACATTTTTGAAACAGCCACATTTTTTATTTCATAAGGCCTTGCATCAAGTTCGCTTCCGTCCGGTCGCCACCACTTTTTGCCTTCGCTTGGATATTCGCACACCCCCATCAGCTCAACCGTTACTCCGTTTGGCAGAAGTCGTGTAAAAAAACTGCCCCAGGTGGGCGGAATAGAATCTGCTTCAACGAATAAATTTACTAATTTTTTACTTTGGGAATTTTCAACATCGATTTTTGCTTCTGATTCGAAATTTGGCTTAAGAGAAATATTTTTAAATGTTAACCACTCATAAGGCCGGGTCCGAAACTGGAATTCCTTGATATCCTTCAAAAGAACATCATCAAACACGAAGGTTTGCTGCTGCATATTATCAACAAAAAGAGAAGCTTGAATATCACCTTTGTACTCTTTGTCATTTTTATCAACCGCAAAAAGGGCTGTTTCTTTTCCCCGATCCAAATCATCCGAGACTGTCATTGTCAGGCCCTCATCGGTCTGGTTGGCGACTGAGAAGATAATCTTTTTTTTACTGAGGAACCGTTTTATTACTTCGAAGGTTGTACCGCCTCCTGTGTGGGCGCCAATAGTTTCCCACCTGCCCGATGCGACACCGACTTTCAGGTTTGTTTTTTTCAAATCCGGCTTGATATGAACTCGGTATGCACTCATTCTTTCAGGTTTAGTAACTTCCAAGCCGCTGCGCTGTTTAGAACCCTTTACGTCTTTAATCCTGAAATTAAAATCCTTTCCTATAAGTTTAAAAACCATTTCATAGCCGGGGTCTTCGGATGTATATCTGCTGCGGTCCTTAGTGTCTATCTCCATATCCAGCCGGCTTCCGTCCGGCCGCCACCATTGTTTACCACCGCTCGGATATTCGCAAATCCCCACCAGCTCAACCATCACACCGTTGGGCAAAATGGCCTTGTATTTATCCTTTATCTCTTTTAGGGGGCCGTATTCAATAGTACAACTATTCTCGTCCGCACCTGCAAATGTGACTCCGTATTTGTTTCCCTCTCGAGTGGTAACAACTTCAACAAAAGGCACATCAAAATATGATGCAGTCAGTGTAACATATTCATTTGAAGCCGGTTCTCCACCCAATCCTGCACCTCTCAAAAAAGTAATCTTATAACAACTCTTTGCCCTATCATAGTAATACAGGATATCTCCTTTGCCCCTTGAAATAAGATCATGATCACTTTCTACATGTTCAAGCTTTACAACTCGTTCGCTTGCCAAATCGAGCACGGGCAAATCCTGTCCATTGATGTCCGAAAGCCAGACATTACAGTTTGGCAGTATAGCCACAGATTCCAAAGAGGATTTAGAAAGAAATTCTTCCGGCCTTTCAGGTTGTCTGTGTGTCAGTGCAATTGTTGTCGGAACTGCAATGATAGCCAAAAGCAGAATGGTAAAAATGGCGATAATTGTTGGTCTTCTATAGAATTTTTTGCCGGGCTTCATTATTGTTTTTATGCGGTCTTCAATGTTCTTAATCGGCCCTGCTATAGCAAGCGAAGGCACCGGCTGGCTGGACTGATACTCGGCTATCAATGTGTCAACAATAGCGGAGCTATACACCCTGGGAGCCGCGCTCAATCTGGCGATAGCCGTTTCATCGCAGCATTTCTCTCGTTCTGCGCGGATGTTTCTATTAGCGAGCCACACGAGCGGATGGAACCAGAAGATAGCCTGTGCGATTGCTTGAAGTAAGTTGACGGCTGCATCAAAGCGGAGAGTGTGGGCAATTTCGTGCATCAAAATCCCCCGGCGGTGCTCCCTTCCGCCGATTTGACCAAAATTCGCAGGCAGGTATATTGCCCCTCGCAACAGCCCCCAAACAAAAGGCTGGCCGATTCCCTCCAATAACCAGATGCGGGACCTTACCCGGATACCAAACCGGTCAAGCAACTCATTAAACTCTTTCTGCATACCCCCAGTTAGGCGTTTTCTCTCTCCCTTGAGTCTGTGGTTAAATCTGACAGCCTTAATCACGACGATTATGAAGTACGAACTCACACCACCCAGCCAGATGACTGAAAACCACGTTTTGGGCCGGATTTGCGCAAGTTGTGCCATAATTGATGGTCGCTGGACTGGAGGTGGAACAGGCGGGACGATATTCTTCGCAGTGCCTGTCCTCGAGCGAAGCGAAGGGCTCAGAATGACCGGCTCGGGAGGAGGTGTGAATTTAGGGATAGCTACTGGTTCTATCAAGGCAGCCGGCTGCGTTTTTTCCGGAAGAATCGCCAAGGAAACGGTAACAAGAGATGGTACGAGGCACTTAGCGATAATAATCAGCCACAGAAGATAGCGCAGATGCGCAGTCTTCTTTTTAAGCCCCAGACAGATAATCGCTACCACCGCAAATAAAACAGCGATTTGCCCGCTTTGATTCAGTAAATAGTCGGTTATATCGGTAAAAATAGCATCCATTTTATTACTCCCATAATCAGGAATCCTCTTTCGCAGTCAGTTGTTTCAATTCTTCCACGTCGGCAGCCGTGATTTTGTCGTGCCTCGCAAGATATTGCATCAGCGGGACCGGGTCGCCGCCGAACAGTTTGTCCAAAAACGTCCCTACCGCCCTGTTTATGACGTCATCGCGCTTTACCGCTGGTGCAAATACATGGGCCTTGCCGACCGTCTCATGTCGCAGGTAGCCCTTCTTTTCCAGCCTTCGCAGCAATGTCTGCACGGTGGCATAGGTTATTTTTCTATCCGCCGGCAATCTGTCACAAACGTTTTGGACCGTCCCACGGTCCATTTCCCACACCAGACGCAGGACCTCCGTTTCTGCACCGCTTAACGGCACAAGGGCTTTCTTAGCCATAACTCATCTCCTATAAAGGACTTATGCTTATTACCAATCAACTTTTACAACTGTACAACTTATTATATCGTACATTTGTACAAGATGTCAACACAAAAATCTAAAAATAGTGAACTTTTTTTTCAGCATTCCACAAATCCCGCGAACCGGCAATCGCAAACCTGCGTATTGGAGGGTGAAGACTTTTATATGAAACCTTAAAAAGTAAAAAAAGAAATCATTCTTCCTCCTTAAAAACGCCAGGTGGCCATGCCAGAAAAAAAAGCAGCGCTGTGGGAAACGGCGCTGCTTTTCCTCTTTATACACGGCTATTGCAAAAAATACTAATACAAATCATAATATTGGTCGCCAGGGTAAAATATTATAATACCCGGCGAACCCGGGCTTGTCCCGAACGTATGATTGATTGAAGAATTTAGCTATTATTGAAAAGGAAATATCGAAAGTATAGGCCTCCTCCTCCTTTTCTAAGGTCAGATGTGCCCCAATGGGGCACCGAAATGGCGCCGCTTTCAGCGGCGCCACTTTCTTTGCACAGGTATCCGGCATCCGTTTTTCAGCCCACCATCATCCATCATCCCCCCTCCGCCCCCTGACCTTGCATTTCAAGATTATCCAACCGTTTCATAATGTGTGCTGGACAGAAAAATACTTGACCCGGACCGAACATTTTGTTACTATGTGAATATATAATCATATAGTAACTTAGTTGGAGATATAATATGTTAACCAAAAACAAACAGCAGATATTTGAAAAACAGGCCCAAATTGCAAAGGCAATATCTCACCCCCTCCGAATCGCCGTTCTGGACTTTCTCCGGGCCGGCCCCCAATGTGTCTGCGACATCGCCGAACACCTCGGCTCTGAAAGGTCAAACGTCTCCCGTCATCTTTCCGTGATGACCAATGCCGGCGTACTTGAATCCCGCAAAGAAGGACTAAAGGTAATTTACACGCTCAAAACTCCCTGCATCCTCGATTTTTTCTCGTGTGTAACCGACGTTCTCAGACAACAGGCAAAGGATAGCACGGCATTATTGCAGGCTATGTAATAAAAAACCACAGGAAAAGAAAGAAATTGATTATGAAGAAAGAATTGAAAATATTCACCGCCCTTGCAGTCATCTTCCTTGTCGCATACACCCTTCCGTTGGGAAATCCAAGGATTCAGACTGCAATCTACGAGGCGTTCCGCCTATTGCAATGGTACGCTCGCAATCACACACTGGCGTGTGTTGTACCGGCATTATTCATAGCCGGAGCGATTATCACATTCCTTTCCAAGGACTCGGTGATGCGTTATCTCGGCCCGAACGCAAATAAACCCTTAGCCTACGCCGTGGCCTCTGTTTCAGGCTGTGTCCTGGCGGTGTGCTCGTGCAGTGTGCTTCCGATGTTTGCAGGAATCTATAATCTCGGTGCAGGCCTGGGACCTGCGACAGCATTTTTATATTCCGGTCCGGGGATAAACGTTCTTGCGATTTTTCTTAGTGCGCGTGTTCTGGGCTTTGATATTGGAGCAGGCAGATTTGTCGGGGCTGTAGTGTTCTCTGTGGCGATAGGCCTATTCATGGCCCTGTTTTTCCGCAGGAGCGAGCAGGCAAAAGCAAAAGCCGCTCTACAGATGCCGGAGCCAGAAAAGCGACACCGCTCTATAGTCAAAACGGCGATTTTCCTTGCATCCATGATTCTATTTCTGGTATTCAGCGACTGGTACAATCCGGGCAATGTCGTTGTAAGAACCACAGACGGCCGGCTGTTCAAGGCAGTAGTCATCCACGACACAAAGGATGCCGTTCGATTCCAACTCGAAGAAGACCTGGGCGAAAACAGATCCGGCGACAAAGTCACGTTCCAGAAAGTCGATATAGCGGATATTCAGGAGCAAAAGACCTGGGTCATCCGGCTTCACCATATCAGGTGGTATCTGGCTGGTTTATGCGGGCTGGCGGTAGTGATTATGTCCTGGCGTTGGTATGAACGTGACGAGATTCGCGAATGGATGCATAACACGTGGGAATTTGCCAAGCTTCTCGTGCCTCTTCTTTTTGGCGGTGTTTTTGTTGTAGGATTCGTGAGCATGCTATTACCGGAAAAGCAGGTGGCACAATACGTTGGCGACAATTCGCTTAGCAGTAACATCGTTGCCAGTGTGATAGGCGCTTTTTGGTATTTCGCCACATTGACTGAAATCCCGATTACGCAGGCCCTGATGAAACTCGGTATGCATAAAGGCCCTGTTTTGGCGCTTCTTCTGGCTGGCCCCGCCCTGTCGTTGCCCAATATTCTGGTTATTCGCAAGATTATGGGGAACATAAAAACACTCGTTTTTATTCTTCTTGTGGTTGTGATGTCCACAATTTCAGGTATTGTTTTTGGAGCTATCTTTTAAGGTTGGATATTATGAAAAAGATTCAGATACTTGGGACGGGTTGCCCAAAATGTAAGAAATTAGCTGAAAATGCGGAGGCCGCTGCAAAGCAGAGCGGTATCGAATACGAACTCGAAAAAATCACCAGAATCAATGACATCATGAAAATGGGTGTGATGGTAACTCCGGCCCTGGCGATAGATGGAACTGTAAAAGTAGCCGGTAAAGTTGCCTCACCGGCCGATATTAAAGCTATGTTGATATAAACTTTATTGCACAGGAGACAAGTAATGGCGGAAAACGGAAATGTATGCAAAGGTGGACCGAAATTGATTTTTGCATGTTCAGGAGCTGCTGATGTCGGGCAAATCACCGACCTTGCGGCAAGAAAATTGGATAAAGACGGCGTCGGTAAGATGTTCTGTATGGCTGGCATCGGCGGTCGCGTAAATGCTATCTTGAAGATAACTGAATCGGCCCAGAAAATTCTGGCAATTGATGGTTGTCCTCTAAACTGCGTAAAGAATTCTCTCAAAAATGCAGGTTTTAATGAATTTGAGTGTCTGCAACTATCTGACCTTGGAATAGAAAAGGGCAAAAGTCCGCCAACCGAGGAAAATATCGCCGCTGTTGTAAAAAAGGCCGCAGAAATATTGGAATAGAAATTGATTTGCCGAAAATTATTGATTGGCATTTCGGCTTATTTGGAATGAAGGTGTTTGGCTTATGAACACATCGGGAAGAATTGTAACTGTTCTTGTTCTTATAGCGGCAGCAGGCGCAACAGTTGCTCTGAGGCAAAGCAGATTGTCCGGGTTACAACAGCAAATGTCGGCTTCGGTTTCTGAAGTAGAAGTATGCGGAATACAAGCGGAGGTTCCAGAAGAACATACTCAGGACAACACACAGGCATCGGCCAGACTGCCGAGACTTGTTGATCTTGGTGCCGGCAAGTGCATACCATGCAAAATGATGGCTCCCATCCTTGCCGAACTCAAGAAAGAATACGCCGGTCGGCTAAAAGTCGAGTTTATTGATGTCTGGGAGAAACCCAATGTTGGGGCCGAATATGGTATTCGGATGATACCAACCCAGATATTCTATGGTGCTTCAGGCAAGGAGTTGTTTCGCCACGAAGGATTCTACTCCAAAGCCGATATCCTGGCCAAATGGAAAGAACTCGGTATAGTAATTGAGTCGAAACAGGAATAGATAACGTTATGCAGCAGCTTTTCACAATTCTGACTGACGCCGTAGAAGCTATGCCCTTGATAGCGATAGCCGCCGCTTTTGCGTGGGGTGTGCTCAGCATAATCCTGAGTCCCTGTCACCTTGCAAGTATTCCTTTGATAGTCGGTTTTATCAACGGACAGCCGCGAATGTCAACAAAGAGGGCCTTTATTATTTCGACGGTTTTTTCGGTGGGCATATTAATCACAATAGCTGCTATAGGCATCATCACCGCAGCAGCAGGCCGGATTTTGGGGGATGTCGGAGGCTGGGCGAATTTCTTCGTTGCTGCACTCTTTTTTTTGGTCGGCCTGAATCTTTTGGGCGTGATACCTATGCCCTGGTCAGGCCCCGGCCGGACGGTAACGCATGGAAAAGGGGTTCTTTCTGGATTTATCCTTGGTCTGGTTTTTGGAATTGCTCTGGGTCCCTGCACATTTGCGTACATGGCTCCGATGTTAGGTGTTACTTTCAAGTTAGCATCCACAAACCTATTATACGGAGCATCTTTGCTGTTAGTTTACGGTTTCGGGCACTGCTCGGTCATAGTTCTTGCAGGGACCTGCACTGAACTTGTTCAACGTTATATGAACTGGAATGAAAAATCGAGAGGGAGTCTGGCGCTTAAGAAAATCTGCGGCGTACTGATACTGCTGGGAGGACTCTACTTAATCTACTCAAGCCCTTGATATAAGCCGAAAAAATGGCATAATGAACAACTCGGACCGAATTGCTCGTTATCTGAAAGGGGTAAATTATGAAAAAGTCCCAAATCAATCTCATCATTGACGTATTGCTTCTAGTTTTTATGTCTGCAATAACCGGCATCGGGCTTTTGATGAGGAACGTTCTTGTTCCGGGTTATAAGCGATGGGATATCTACGGCCGTAATGTGGAATTGTATTTCTGGGGATTGGACAGACATCAGTGGGGCTCTATTCACTTCGTAATAGCATTGGTACTCATTGCCCTTCTTGTATTGCATGTCGTTCTTCACTGGTCCGTGATATTGGGTATTTATCGCAGGTTGATTCCCAACGTCAAGGCTCAGTGGATAACGGCGATCATTTTGCTTGCGATTACAATAATTCTGTCCTTTTTCTCATACACAGTACAGCCGGAGGTCGCCGAAGGTGGACACAGATCGCAGGCCGTTGAACATAGGTAGATTAAACATTAAGAAAATGTGCACTCCTGGCAAGGACGTAAATGCGCGCAAAAAAAGGGAGCCAGCCTCCTCCGGTCCGGCTCCACTATCACCCTAACAAGACTTAAACACAGTCTTGGTTTGTATCTTATATGGAGGCACCTCCTCCCGGGCTTGTGCCAAATCTAAGATCCACTTTTCTTCAACATTCTCATATATCCGCAAGTTTTGTGCCAAAAAAACTTATTATCTGCCCAAGTGCGCTTCTTTATCTTAAGTTGCCATCTCAACAATACTTAGGCAGGTTACAATATATTTTGCCGGACAAAACAGCAATTTGGACTGTACCATAATGTTGTATAATGTAAACATAAATTGATAGCGGTGTTACGCATCAACCTTTATTATCGGTCTTAAACCTTTTCGTTTCAGGGGGATTTGTTAATTGTTTACAAAAGACAACGCTTTTGTCAGCGATTTATAGTTTTTGCAATGATTTTTATTGTTTCACTGCAATACTTTGGGTGGAATCCTTAGATGAGTCTTAATATTGTGGCAAGTAATTTTCTGCTGTTTTGTTCAAAAAGGGGCAGACCGATGCCAAAGGAACACCGGCCTGCTGTCGGCGGAACGAGGCCCTAATGGTTTATCAGGTTTTGAATTGCTCTGTAGAAAACTTGATTTCGTCATTGCGACCGAGACGAAGGCGACTGCGGCATTCTCTCATTTCGAGCAATTGAGACTGCTTCGCTTCAATTCAGAGATGGCTTGATTGGTTATCTTTTCTACAGAGCAGTTTTAACTTGCCGGCTAAAAGCCCCGTTTCATAAATGAACAATCATTTCAAAAGAATCTGCGCCAGCTTCAGGATTGTATTTGAGTGTGCCTGGGCTGCTATCGCAGACTTGACTAAAACCTGCCCGGATGACAGAGAAGCCACCTCTGCGGCAACGTCCGCATTTGAGATTCGCGCCTGTGCAGCAAGCAAATTTTCCGCCTTGCTATCGATAACGGTTTCGGCGCTTTTGAGTCGCTGGGCCTTTGCTCCCAGACTGCCGCGGTAGCTGCTTAGCTGTTTTATCGCCTTATCCACTGCTTCCAGTGCCGCCTGGGGGTCTGTAATTAAATCAACTGAGTCAATACTGATACTTTGTGTCTCAATACTTATGGTATCACCATTGCCCAGCGCAATATCGATAGTCCGCCCTTGTGCATAGAGATTGATACCGTTGAAGGTTGTGGACCCGCTTATTCGGTTAATTTCATCAGCAAACTCGTTGAACTGCTGCTGCATAATCGATTTTTGTTGGGCTGAATACGTGCCGTTTGAGGCCTGTGTTGCCAACTGCTTCATCTTGATAAGACTAAAGCTGATTGAGTTTGCAGAACCGTCAACTGTTTGAACCAACGATATACCGTCCCGCACATTAGACGAGCCTTGGCGGGCGGTCGCTATGTCGGCGCGAATCAATTCACAAACCGCAAGACCGGCGGCATCATCACCAGCCGAATTAATACGCAACCCGGATGAGAGTCTTTTGAGACTCGTATTCATCCCGTGGTAAACCGTTGCGGCATTAGAAGCCGCCTGGGCGGCCATTAAATTGTTTTTTACTGATAACATTGATTTAACATTTCCTAATCAGCTAACAATCTCAAAACCGTATCGGCAATAATATTTGCGTTTACCTGTGCGGCGAGAAACAGGTCGGCCTGAGCAAAGTAGTTTGAGTTAAGCGAGTTAGCAACCGCCATGGCAGAACCGGCCTGCTGAATACCGGCCTGCACAGCAAGAAGGTTTTGGCTCTGGGCGTCAAGGACGTCTGCCACCGACGCCAGGTCGGCCAACTTCTCTTCGAGGTGGTCCATGTAGTCGTTAAGCTCACCGTCGGCAAGTTCAAGCCCTGCTACAGCACCGGCGGCGTCGTTTACAATATCAACATTGTTAATGATGCCAAGTCCGCTGATTGTAAGGTTTTTGGTATCAATACTGATGGATAAACCGCTGCCGATTGATACTTCGACACTGTCGCCGTCTTTCGTAAACATGTTGCCGCCGAGACCGAACTGAACCGCAATGGCGTTGACCTGTTCAGAAAGCTCGTCGAACTGCTCCTGTAGTGCCTCCCTGTCTTCCTTTTTGGGAGTTGTTGTAGCCTCCTGCGCCAATTCCTTCATCTGGTCAACCTTTTCACTGATTGTTTCAAGGACAGAGACGGCACTTTGTACCAGGGACATCCCGGCGTTGACACTCGCCGTATTTTCGGTATTTTCTGCGATGCTGATACGCAATAAATTGTCTGCCAGCGAAGTACCTGTGTATCTGTCAGGACTCGTTAGGAGAATCATCGAAGGCAGACTTGATACTTCTTGCGCCATGCTCGCATAGACACCATCCAGCGCAGAGGTGCTATAGAAGCTGTTTTGAACTGAAAGCATTGTATGGCCCCAAAAGAGTTTTCCCGCCGAAGAGTTTCCCCGGGTCTCGAACAGACCCACATCTTGTAAATTATAACAGAAAAACCACTCAATGTCAAGATGTTGTTAAGAAAAAGCAAAGAAGCTCGTCTTGAACTTTGCAACAACGACAGTTGCCGAAGGTATTCATATAGCCGACACCCCGCCTTTTTCTCTTCAGATGCACAATTATCGGACGAAGGCACCCGAACCCGGTTCTGCCTGGAGAGGCATTAGTATTTTATTTGACGACGATATGCTCATTTTGTATATTAGCCCCCGAACCGGGCCGGAGTGGCGGAATTGGCAGACGCGCGGGATTCAAAATCCCGTCCTGGCAACAGGGTGTGGGTTCGAGTCCCACCTCCGGCAATCATCAAATCCCTTTTGAATAACCGAGATCAGGTCAGGTGGTGGAAACTAAAAGGAATTTAATAATTATTGCCCTGTCGGCATGTCTATGTGTAAATGCTTCTGGGCTTACCTTTTGGGAATCGGAGTGGAATGACCCGTGCAAAGTAATGCCGCCTGTAATACAGAATGCACCTGATGCGAATAATTTTGCGAGGGGCTTCTCCGGCAAAATGACTCCATTTACGGTGATATCTTGCAATTGTGTGATAACTGCTCAGCACTGGAAAGTTGGAATTGGAAAAACTCTCATCCTTGGCACAGCTTATGGATATCCGGATTACAAAATTCTTCAGGAATTTAACTGCCCGGGGGATTTGTCCGTCTTTAAAGTAGAAAAGATCAGTGATGCTTATAGTGTCCCTTTCAGCAAATGGATAGAACTTTATGAGGATGATGACGAGCCGGGCAAGGAAGTCCTGTTGTCCAGTTACGGACCCATCAGGATTACGGATGACATAACTGAGCAAGAAAGTCTTGTCCTTCCAACGACATATCAACTCCATTGGGGAAAAAATGTGGTAACTCTTTGGCTGGACCAATGGCCATGCATCAGTTTTGATAAGGTTGGAGATACCGGTTATATTCAGTACGAAGCTGCCGCCAGGGGCGGAGATTCCGGATCGGCATGGCTAATCCAGGATAACAATCGATGGAAACTAGCGCGCATTACTACCACAAGTAATGTTGGGATAAGCATAAGCTCAAGGGCGGACTGGATATACGATATTATTGAGAAAGCAGGTGAAATACAGAACCTTAATAAAAAATATTTTTATGATACAATACAGGAAGCCGTCAATGATGCCGACGAAGGTGATGTGATAGAACTTCCACAAAGAACTTACACTGAAAATATTGATTTTCTCGGTAAGGCCTTAACAATACAAAGCCGCGACCCTTATAATTTCTGTGTTGCGGCGGCAACTATCATAGAGGGGACGGGTACCGGCGATACTGTTACATTTCCGGGCCAATCGGAAAAAGGGGCAACATTGATTGGAATTACGATAACATGCACTGATGGAAACGGTATATACTGCTACAATGCCGGCCCGGTCATAAAAAATTGCATAATTAAAGGCTGTAATAACGGAATACGAAGTCATGCCTCCTCGCCGAGGATAAGTAACTGCAGGATATACAACAATTTCAATTGTGGCATTTGGTGTATCGGCTCAGAAACTACAATAAAGAACAACTGGATATACGACAACGCAAGTGGAATCAAAGTGGCGCGTGACGATAAGAGTAAAATCGAAAACAACACGATAGTGAATAATACCAATTATGCAATAGAAAAGGGTGTCGGCATACCTGCACCAACAATTTCTAACTGTATTTTGTGGTGCAACGGCCAAGACCTTTTGGGGGATTTTATTGCAACCTATACCTGGCTTACCAGCGACGGTAACCCGTTATTCGTTGACCCAAACGGCCGGGATAATATCGGTGGCAATGACGATGATGATTATCACTTAATGCCTGGTTCAACCTGTATTAACGCAGGCGACCCGAATTATACTTCGGACCCCAACGAAACCGACATAGACTCCCAGACCCGCATCGTGGGCGGCAGAATAGACATTGGTGCCGACGAACAACAACTGAATGTCGTTCTGAATCTGGACAGACAATGGATGTACCAGAACCTGCCGAATTCGATCAGCTCAAACTTAACTGCTACTGTTTTGATTATAGATGACCCGATGGACAACACCAGTTACACATACGAGTGGGAATTAATTCTACCGGGTGATGTCGTTGTCAAGCCTGAGACGATAAGCGGTGCAGGAGTGTCTGATACATTCTGGACTTTTGCCGCACCGGGGGTAAATCAGCCACAGGGTTTGTCAAACTCCGGCAAGGCCCTTACGGTTAGAGTTACCGTTACCGGAGAACAATTTAGTAATTCAGGCGGTGCGGATGCACAATTCGGTATAGCTCTTCTCGGTGATGTAAATAACGACACAGCCGTGAACATCGTTGACCGAAGCATCACAAATTACTTCTGGCGGCTCGGTGCTGCAGGAGGCTACAGCTTTATCGATTGCGATGTTACCTGTGATGCTGCTGTTAATATAGCCGACCGCAGTATCGTAAATGCAATATGGCGGGGATTACTTGGTCAAAACTCAGTAAGCTGGCCGTGCCCTTTTAGATAGTCACTGCTACGCCTTGATAAACGGGCTAAGGTCGCGGAGTTTTTGAACTATTTCGGGCATTTTTTCGGCGACAAAATCAACCTCGGCCTCTGTGTTGTATCTACTCAGGCTGAATCGTATCGAGCCGTGCGCCGCGGTAAAAGGCACCCCCATTGCTCGCAAGACGTGCGAAGGCTCGAGGGAGCCGGATGTACAGGCAGAGCCGCTGCTGGCGCATATCCCGAACTTGTTCAGCAACAAAAGTATCGCCTCACCCTCGATATATTCGAAGCTGACGTTAAGGGTGTTCGGCAGCCGGTGCTGCTGGTCTCCATTAACCATGCAGTCGGGACAAGAAGCAAGTATCGCTTCCTGGAGCCTGTCACGAAGCTGCTTAACCCGCATGTTTTCCTCTTCAATCTTTTTGCCGGCCAACTCACATGCCTTACCCAGCGCGATTATGCCGGGCACATTCTCTGTGCCTCCTCTTTTGCCGGATTCCTGATGGCCGCCCAACATAAAAGGTGCAAGCCGGGTACCTCTGCGGACATATAAAACACCCACGCCTTTTGGGGCATGAAGCTTGTGCCCCGAGATGCTGAGTAAGTCGATATTGCTTTTTGCCATATTCAAAGGTATTTTGCCGACCGCCTGAACGGCATCTGTGTGAAACGTTACTCCCTTCGACTTGACGATAGCGGCGATTTGTTCGATTGGGAATATCACTCCGGTCTCATTGTTTGCATACATAACCGAAACTATTGCAGTATCTTCGTCGATGCGGTCTCTAAGCTGCTCAATATCAAGCCGACCTTGTTTATCGACGCCGATTTCGACAATTGTATAGCCGTGATGTTCCAGTTCCCGGCAAGGCCCCAACACAGCCGGGTGCTCGACGCGTGTCGTGATTATCCTGCCTTTGTCCGGGTTTGTGGCAAGTACACCCCTTATAGCTGTATTGTCGCTTTCTGTACCACAGCTTGTAAACACAATCTCATCAGATTCACACCCCAAAAGAGCCGCGACGCTTTGGCGCGCCTGTCGGAGTTTACTGCTCACCTGCCCACCGAAGCTGTGCATGCTCGATGGATTACCGTAAAGTTCGCCAAGGTACGGCGTCATTTCTTCGATTACTTCATCCGCCACCTTTGTAGTGGCGTTATTGTCCATATATATAGTCTTCATCTTAAATCAAACCGTTCTGTGATTATGCGGCTGTCTAGCCGAATCTTTGTCTTCTTCCACAAAAAGCTCTTCACTTACAAATTCCCGCAGTCTCGCCTCGACCACCTCCTTCATTGTAAACTCGGCTAAACGACACTGTGCGCACATTCCGCGAAAAGCGACGATAACTTTGTTGCCCTCAACGTCGATTAGTTCGATATCACCGCCGTCCGCTCTAAGTGCCGGGCGAATCTGCTCATTGATGGTTTGTTTTATCAGCTCAATTTTTTTTATGTTTGTGAGCCTGACGGGCTTTGGTGATTCGGTTATATGTTCTGTTGATTCCTTAGTGCTGTGGATTTGGTCGATTAATGTTTGTATCTGACCGTGACAGCCTCCGCAACCACCCCCGGCCTTACAGTAGTTGGTTACCTGTTCAACGGTAGTAAGGCTGTTACTCCGGATTACCTCTTTGATTTCCTCGTCGGTTACGCCAAAACAAGTGCAGACAACCCTTCCTGTTTTCCCGGGTGAACGTTCGCCCTTGCTGCGATAGTTTGCAATTGCCGCTTTCAGGGCATCATGCCCCATTACCGAGCAGTGCATTTTCTGCTCGGGCAAACCCCCCAACTCCCTCACAATATCCTGGTTGGAAACCTTCCCGGCTTCTTCAAGGGTCATTCCCTTAATCATTTCTGTTAGTACCGAGGATGAAGCGATAGCGCTTGCACAACCGAAAGTCTTGAATTTCGCTTCTTCTATCCTGCCGTTGTCGTCAAGCTTAAATGTCAAAGTAAGGGCGTCCCCGCAGGCTAACGAACCGACTTCACCGACACCGTCTGCATCGTCAATGTAGCCGACATTTCGCGGCTTAAAAAAATAATCCATAACCTTGTCTGTATAATCCCACATCTTCAGGTCTCAGTTTTTAGTTATTAGTTATTCTTTTTGGCTGGCCTCCAAGGCCGCCTCAAAGTCTTCTATTATATCATCAATATGCTCTGTTCCAACAGAAACCCGCACATACTCCGGCGTTACGCCGGTCCTGAGCTGCTCCTGAACGCTCAACTGCTGATGCGTCGTTGTAGCAGGGTGAATAACAAGGGTTTTGCTGTCCAATACGTTCGCAAGATGGCTGGCCAGCTTAACACTGTTTATAAATTTCGCTCCGGCTCCTGCACCGCCCTTTATTCCAAAACCCAGGATAGCGCCCTGGCCGGCGGGCATATACCTCATCGCCTGCTTATAATCCCGGTGGGATTTAAGGCCGGGATAATTCACCCACTCAACCGCATTATGCTCCTGGAGGTATTCGCCAAGCGCCAGGGCATTTTCACAATGTCTCGGCACACGAAGATGTATCGTCTCCAGGCCCTGAAGGAATAAAAAAGCATTAAACGGCGACATACACCCGCCCATATCCCGAAGAAACTGCACCCTTGCCTTTATAATGTACGCTGATTCGCCAAACGACTCAAAATACCGAACGCCGTGATAGCTTGGGTCAGGCTCGGTCAGTTCCGGGTATCTGCCGTTTGTCCAGTCAAAATTGCCCGAATCCACAATCGCACCACCTATACTGTTGCCGTGCCCTCCGATAATCTTTGTGCAACTGTGAACAACGATGTCAATCCCGTGTTCAATCGGTCGAAACAATATCGGCGAGGCAACGGTATTGTCGCAGATTACCGGAATGCCGTTTTCATGGGCGATTTCGGAGATTTTGTCATACTCAAGAATATCGTTTTTCGGATTACCTATACTCTCTATATACAGAAACCTTGTATTGTCCTTTATTGCACCGGCGAAATTTTGCGGCTCCGAAGGGTCAACAAAGGTTACCTCGATATCGAACTTCGGAAAGGTCTGACTGAAAAGTGTGTATGTCCCGCCGTACAGAGAGCTTGAAGAGACAAAATGCTGACCGGCCTTACAGATATTCAAAACGCTTGCCGTTATCGCGGCCATCCCGGAGCTAAAGGCCAGCCCCCCCACACCGCCTTCCATCGCAGCGAGGCGTTTTTCGAGTACATCAGTTGTGGGATTCATCAGCCGAGTGTATATATTCCCAAATTCCCTCAGAGAAAACAGGTTTGCGGCGTGCTCGGTGTCTTTGAACATATAGCTGCTTGTTTGATATATCGGCACCGCTCTACTACGCGTGTCGCTGTCGACCGACTGGCCCGCGTGCAAAGCCAATGTTTCTATATGGTAATTTGCCGGCTGTGTCATATTTGTATCCCTTTATTCCTTGTAAGGAATTACGCCGGTTCTATTTGCCCGGCATTACCGCCAACATCCTGTCAAGCGCCGCTTTTGCTTTTTTTCGTATATCATCGGGGACGGTGATTTTGTATTGCATATCTTCCAGAGACCAGACGATTTTCTCAAGGGTAATCTTTTTCATATTAGGACAGATTGCATTATCTGATGCGCTATAGAACTCCTTGTCGGGATTCTGCTTCTTCAGCGTATAAATTATCCCTGTCTCAGTGGCAACAATGAACTTCTTTTTCTCGGACTGCTTTGCGAACCTGAGCATCCCGCTTGTACTTAGTATTTCATCGGCGCAGGCTCGTACCCGCCCGGTGCACTCCGGATGAGCCATAACAGATGCATCCGGGTGTTCCCGCCTTGCCTTATCTATATCTTCTGCGGTGATGATGACATGGCTGGGACAGTAGCCCGGCCAAAGAATCATATCCCTCCCTGTTTTGTCAATTACGTGCTGGCCGAGGTATTGATCCGGCACGAAGATTATCTCTTCATCGGGGTCCAATGTGCCCACAAGCTCAACGGCGTTTCCGCTGGTGCAGCAATAATCGCTAAGGGCCTTAACTTCGGCCGTCGTATTTACATACGAAACAACCAGCGCATTTGGGTGTTGAGCCTTCAATTCCAACAGTTGCTGGGCGCTTATCATATCAGCCATGGGACAGCCCGCCTCCTTCTCGGGCAAAAGAACAGTTTTTTGCGGAGAAAGGATAGCAGCGGTTTCAGCCATGAAGTGAACTCCGCAAAAGACTATGACCTCTGCGTCTGTTCGAGCCGCTTCGATACTCAGCCCCAATGAATCTCCAACGAAATCTGCAATATCCTGAATCTCGGCGGGCTGATAGTTGTGCGCCAGGATAACCGCCTTTCCCAGGTCTTTGAGTCGGTGTATCTTTTCAATTACAGGTATCTGCATAATAAAATCCTATCATAAGCACCACCGGCAAACAAGCTGTTAGATGTTGCTGAGGCCGATATTTACCGGCGGCACTGGTTCCTGTTTAATTACTTTTTGTCTTTGTTCTTTTGCCGGTCACCCCGAGCCTGAAGACGCGCGTAAAGCGATTTAGGTGTTGCCACCGCGACCGTTACACCCGGCGGGACCGACTTTTTTATCCAGGCATTGCCGCTGATTGTCGCACCGGCCCCTATTGTAACATCGCCTAATATTGTTGCCTCGGCATAAATTGTAACATCGTTTTCAATTGTAGGATGGCGTTTGCCGCCCTTTATGATTCTGCCTCTTTCGTCCTTCGGAAAGCTCAAAGCCCCCAAGGTAACGCCTTGATAAAGCTTTACATTGTCACCGATGACAGTCGTTTCGCCTATTACCACGCCTGTTCCGTGGTCGATAAAGAAATTCCTGCCGATTCTGGCGCCGGGGTGAATGTCGATTCCGGTTTTGCTGTGTGCGCTTTCGCTCATTATCCTCGGTATCAAAGGGACATCTTTAAGGTACAGTTCGTGCGCGATACGATGGGTTGCAATGGCGGTTATGTATGGATAGCCTATTATAATTTCCTCGAAAGACTTGGCCGCAGGGTCTCCGTCAAAGGCGGCCTGTACATCGCTCTTGAGCATCTCTCTGATTTCGGGAAGTTTATCCAGCAACTGGTCGGTAATCCGGCAGGCCCGGGTCTTACAATCACAATTTTCGCAGTTGTCCAGCCGGCACTGGTGGCAAAGCGCCAGTTCCACCTGCTCGGCAAGTCCCGTTCGCACTTCGCAAAGTATGTCGCCGACAATGAATTTGATATTTTCACGGGTAACGTTTCTTTTTCCGGTGTATCCGGGGAAAAGCAGTTCGGTCAGCAGATCAAGAATTCTCAGAATTTTATCGCGAACGGGCAAATTGGTCACATCTATGAAGTTTATACCTGTTGCACCGTAGTATGTGCCTACGATTGCCTCGGCGAGCTTCTGGGTTTTCTTATCGTCGTTCAATTCGTCCATTTAGCGAATCCTGATTAAATCTTTTAAGCTTTTCGGTTCTCAGAGGTTTTCACCCTGTCAACCAGATCCTGCATATTAGTTGCTTCCAGGACACCGAGCATGGCCTCCTGAACATCGGCCCAGACCTGTCTGGTTATGCATTCTGCGCAGTGTGGGCAAAACTGGGGATGCTGAAGACATTCAACCGGAAATAACGGCCCCTCAAGCGCAGTAATGACTTCCTTTAGCTTTATCTGGTCGGGAGGTTTTGACAGAATGTAACCCCCTTTTGGGCCTCTGAGGCTGCGGACCAGACCCGATGTTTTCAAAATTGTCATCAGTTGTTCCAGATATTTGTTTGATATCTCCTCACGAGCGGCAATAGCCCTTATCTGCAACGGGCCTTTTCCATAATGCAAAGCCAGATCCAAAACGGCCCTCAACCCGTATCGGCTCCTTGATGATAGTTTCACTTTTCTACTCCTATAAACCTACTATTTTAATAGTCTATATTAAAATACCACACTTTGGGCTAATTGTGCACTAAAAAAACAGAATAACACCAGTCGAAAATACGAAATTCCAGCGAACTGACCGTAAGCCCTTGTCCCAAAAGGGCTAAGGTGCGTTTCTCACAACCTGTGATTTTGAGACCTTTTAACAATACCCACAGGATGACTGTGGGTCGCTCAGAACATATTAGTCGCTCGTAGCTCGGTTCTCGTGCCTCGTATTGAGTGATGCGTGATGCGTATTGTGTTAAGCCCGGTTTCGGCCGCTTCAGCCGCGGCGAGACCGAGTCTCGACGGGTGCACGCCACGGCTTTTGTTAATATTATCGCGCTGCCCGGCTTCTGTGCCCGACGCTTTTGTCACCTATAAAGAGCAAGAAGTCAAAAAATAAATTTCCCGTTACTCAGTTTTTCTTCTTGAGCATCCCTGTCCACGTTTATTAAGGTTCATTATGAGCAGT
>Ga0180433_10001582_pt1 | contig 37713 bp, 35 predicted proteins | sample SS_ome_8_FD_132980 | JGI IMG/M metagenome (GOLD analysis project Ga0180433, IMG submission 132980) | Hypersaline lake sediment archaeal communities from the Salton Sea, California, USA - SS_1_D_1 metaG | ecosystem: Environmental > Aquatic > Non-marine Saline and Alkaline > Hypersaline >... | reverse complement strand
GGCGCCATCACGGACAGCAGCGGCGCCATATCCTTCGACGACGAGAACCTCAGCACCAGCGGCACACTCGCCTCTGGAAACCTGGCCGTCACTGGCACGGCAGCCGTTAGCGCCACGGCCACCGTCGGATCCACCCTCCAGCTCGCCACGGGCGCCATCACGGACAGCAGCGGCGCGATCTCCTTCGACAACGAGAACCTCAGCACGACCGGCACGCTCGCCTCCGGAAACCTGACCGTGACTGGCACGGCCGCTGTGAGCTCGAACGCGACGATCAACGGAAATCTCACAATGCCTTCCACTAGCGCCATCACTGTCGGAAACACGCAGCTGGACAGCGGCTGCCTTCAAGACTCGACTGGAAGCATCTCCTTGGATGGAACGGGCTTGGCTGAAGCCGCCTCCTTCGCCACTAACACAGTGGGCGGCGCCAAGTTGACTCTCGCGCCAGGGTCTATCACCGACGTTTCCGGCCTCATTAATTTCGGCGACGAAGACCTGACGACCACAGGCTCGCTCACTTGTGCAAATGTCATCACATCTTCCGATGAGCGACTGAAAAAAGACATTGTGCCCATCGCGGACGCCTGTTCCAAAGTTGCGTCACTCCGCGGCGTAAACTTCTCTTGGACAACGACTGACAAAGCAGACGTAGGCGTCATCGCGCAGGAAGTCCAGGCAGTCGTTCCTGAGGCCGTCAGCGTCCAGTCCAGCGGCTACTTGGGTGTCGATTACCAGCGGCTCGTCCCGGTGCTCATCCAGTGCATCAATGAGTTGTCCGCGGAAAACGCGCAAATCCGAGCGAGGCTGGACGCAGCATAAAGCTCTGTTCATCCGGTGGACGTTCGCCTCGGCAGCTCGTGCACGTGTGCATCTGCTCGGGCGAGAGCATGGGCCCACAGACAAGGAAATGCAATGTCGGCCTCAGGGACGCGGCCAGTGCAGCTGAGCGTATTCACTCGGACAGGAAAGCGAGCGGAGCTTTACCGCGCGCTAAAAGACAGCATGGAGGCGCAAGTCTTGGACCCCGCTAGGATTGCCGTGTCTCATGTCCTGAGCGTAGATGTCCCGACTTGCGACTATGTAAAGGACGGTCCTCTGGTTATCCGCCCAAGGCGCCAACGACGGCGCCACTCCGAACATTGCCCGTACGATGCCTATCTGGTCCAAATGCTTGCCGTCGCGCCAGAAGGGTGGGTGATGATCCTTGACGACGATGCGCTCCTCGTGGATCGCCAGCATTTCGCGCGGGTGGGCGAGGAGCTCAGCGGCATGGACCCGCGCACCATCGTCCTGCAACCTTCTCTCGTCTCCGAGACCGCGGCGACGTGGCCGCTGCGAGATGCGAGCTTTGCATCTGGCTGGCGCATCGACACGTCGAACCTGCTTTTCCACACGACCTGGGCGCCGCACCTGCACGCGGACCCCATCTGCGGCGTAGACAAGCGTCTCTTGGACACGCTGCTCGGGCTTGGGGGGGTGCTGCGGGTGCTCGACATCCCCGCTGGAGTGTGGGCGAACCGCTACGGTGCGCTCCGAGGCGCGGACGCTTCTGTAGGTGGAGGAGAGGTCGCCGTGCCGGATTTCCTCTTCGCGCTCTGGGCGCTTCCGGTGCTCTGCGTGCTCCTCCTCGCTATGCACTTTTAAACTCGCTTTCGTTCATCCTAGCCCTCTACGGAACTACGCTGTGATCGCTGAAGCGGGCCACTTCGCAAAGAGCAGGATTTCTGTCACGACTGGAAGTGTCGCTGTAGCCCTCGCCGTAAGCGGTCGCGCGACAGATGCCTGCTCACAAGCTCAAGACCGACACGCGCAGAAGTGTGCCGCCCCCACTCGAGGCCGAGAGCGGATTCCAGGGCCGCTTCGAGGTCCGCCCACCCACTCGCCGGAGAGGCCCCGCGGAGGCACCTCACAGCAGCTGCATACCAGGCGCGCGCGCGTCGTGGTCCAGCTGTTTCCCCTGGCTCCTGCTCGCGACAACCAGCAGCCGCAGCTCGTCGGTCATGCCCTCGAACAGCGCCCTCTGCAAGAGGCTGTCGTACCTCTCCGTGACCCACAGGTTGCGGCCGAGCGTGCGGACCGCATGGCCCAACAGAGACGGCTCCAGCAGGAGGGGGTGGACATTCTCCTGCGGCGGGATGGAGAGGAGCTCGGAAGTGTACCTCAAGCTTGGTCTCAACAGAACAACGAGCAGACCCTCCGAGCCGAAGTCCTCTGGACACTCCTTCTCCTCAGGTTCGTCAGGGAGGACGCCGTCGGCAGCGCGGACGTAGGCACGGCACTGGACGCACCGTCGGCCGACGGCCAGGAGGCAGCCGCGGCAGAGGAAGTGGCCGCACGGCTGCGCGGCAACCAGTTGGGCGGACTCGACGCACACACAACATTCACCTTCCATGACGCACCGGCTTGAGCCTAGATCTGTGGGATTGAGCGAACTTCGGGGGATCTGGTCTGGTCTGGCGGCTAGTGAGTGGTACGCTCACTAGCCGGCGGCGAAAGCAGGGTCCTGTCTTTGGGACAGGCTGCGGTCAGACATTTGCGTCTTCCCTCTTGCGGGGGCCACCAAAAGGCCGAAGCACCTTCGGTCTTTTGGTGGCCGCCCTTGCGCGTGACCTTGTGAGTGTTGTCAGTGAGGCGTTGGCTCGCCGAAGCCGGAGATGTTGGCTGCCCCAGTGTCTGTCCACAGCGGACACAGAAACAATACTGAAAAACGTAACTGCTTTCAAGAAAGCTCTTGACGAATTGACCAACACGGCTGCAAAGAGCGACGGGGCGCGGCGGGCCTCAGCCGCCGGCAAAGCGGAGATGCGTAGAGTGAGAAGTGCTACGAGATGTGGCTTTCGAGACGGTGGCGCACCTCGCTATCGGAGCTCCGGAACGATCGCGGCGCGCCGTCCACGAGCGGCGTCAAGCGAGCTTGCTCTCCTAGCGAGGCTCCGCGGCTTCTGCCTCATAGCAGCTATTGAGTGCCGGGATTCGCTCCCCGCTCATGCGACTCGCGATGTGCTCGTTCATGAGCGGCGAGAGCAGGGACCTGTTCTTGGCGTCCTTGGTCGGGTAGATCGCAACCTGATGCGCTTGGTGGTTCCACATCCTCACAGTGGCCAGCGGATCCTCGTACTCCTCGAGGAGTCCTGGGCAAGCTTTCACCTTTATGTCCCATATATAGGCGTCGCGGCAATCTTCGAAGGCGTTTTGGGGAAAAATCAGGGGTTCGTCGTGCTCCCACGTACGGCTCTGCCAATGCGTGCCCATGTCGTCGAGGGCGAAGACATCAACGTAGCACTCTTTGCTGCGCCTGCAGGACGACTCGCGCACGAGTTTCATCTGCTTGCCGAACTCCACGTGGGGCCCAAAAACGAAAGGGAACGCGGCGTCCCCCGCGGCCGCCTCGACGAAGCGGTCGTACTCGGGTGCCTTCATGTAGATGTCCACATCGTCATCCCAGGGGAGCACGCCTCCTGGTCGGCAGCGCACCGCACCGACGAGCGACCCGCCGCCCGCATAGTACTCCAGGCCGTGCCTCTCTGCGAAGTCTGCCCAGGCCCGAAGCCCTTCGTAGAGAAGAGTCGCGTGGTCGTCGGGGATCTGCGCCGGGACGGTCATGGTTCCACAGGCTGTCGTGCAGAGACCCTCCCCTATCTTGCTGAACTTCGCCCTCACATTCCTGTCCCGGGAAAGTGCTCGAACAACTCCCGCCAGTGCGACTATGGCGACGATCACTATGACGAGTCCGCAGAGAATTGGCCTCATCTCTTCTCCCTTTCTATTGCAGCCAGCATATCCTGCGCAGCGCGTCCCGTCGGCGTGGCCGCCGACACGCCAGGAAAGGGACACAGGACGCTGCGGGACCAGAACCGGGCTGGTTGCGACCGCCCCGACCGCTGTCCCGAGGAAGAAACGAGCTCAAAGGGACTGCGCCGTGCGGCTTGCTGCCCGCGGCGAGGTTGCGCTGCGAATTGGGGGTCCTGACGAACCGGCGAAGGAAAGAAATGCAGGATGCTTCGGAGAACTCGGGAAGCCAGACAGGCGAGGACGCGCTCCCCCGCGTCGCCTTGGCTTTCGGCCTGCCCTTTGCCGCAGCGCTGGGCGTCATGCTGGTCGCGCAGCCAAGGCAGGGGCAGGCACGAGACAAAGCCGGCGCGGGCGCCTAGGTGCTCGTAGACCTAGGCCAGGGTGTCTGCCTCCACATCCACCACTGGATCTTGTGCGCCCTCGCGACCAGCCTCCTCGTCCTCGGCGTCTTCCTTTCGGGCGGCCAGCTCTCAACAGGAGTGACCGTGGCCCTCGGCCTGCTCGCCGGCGTCGCCGCGTCCGATCTGGCGTACACGGACCTGAGCCTCAAGCGCTTCTGCGTCAGCTGCGGGAAGGCCTCCGTCGCAAAGGACTGGAAGGGCCGGGCGGCGGCGGCCTGTGCCAAGGGACGCAGTGAGGCAATGCCAGAATCCAGGCCGCTCCGCTAGCGCGACCAACGCTTAGCCTCTGCGCCTGTTGCGCTCGCGTCCTTCGCATCGTCTTCCGGCGCTAACGGCGGGCTCATCGCTACTATTTCATCCGGGACGCAGTGCCGCGAAGCTTCGCGTCCGCGCGCGGCGTATCTTTCTCTCTCGTCGACGTCACAACGCAAGTGTGGCAGCCGCGGCCAGACGTTTGTGCTTTTGGCACGCCGCGTGGGCGTGCCAGGAGCCAGTGGCCATGGGCCCAGTGCCGCAAACTGCGCAGGTGCAGAGACGGCTCACTCCGCGGAGGTCTCCGGAGAAGATCGCAAAGCGGCGGTCAGGGAAGCTCAGATCCGCGTCGCACATCAGATCTTCCTCGGTCCTGCGTAACCGGGACAAGAAGGGGTGAACAAACCAACGAGGTTCTTCGTCTTTGATTCCTACCAGTTCCAGGAACTCTTTGACGCCAGCACCATAGGCGGCAAGCTGCCACTTGACCGGATGGGGCAGGAAAGCGTAGCTGACGCTTGCGAGGGTGCTCATCTCTCGTCCCGAAAGGCAGGCGCGTGCCTTCGTCCCCGCAAAAACGAAGATGGCGTCGCTCACGTCCTCTGGACTCGGCGTCGGCGAACGCCCAGAGCCCTCCGCGTCGCACAGTTCCTCGCAAGTCCAATTCCCTTCAAGGTAGCGCAAGACGCGTTCCTTGCTGGTGGCCAAATCTGCTGACGTGTAGGCAGCGCATAGCGAAGGTTTGGTTGCTACCAGGCCGTCGCTGTCTCGCGTATGTCTCGCGTACTCCTTGCACGCTGAGCCACATCTCCTTGTCAGGAGCCTCCACGATCGTAACGGCGACGCACGCATCAGTTTCCTGAAAACGAGCTCCGTGAAGTCCAAGCATTCTTTGTCTTGTTCCGGGACACATCCGGTGATGATGACCATCTTCTTGATCGCACCCTGAACCGACAAGAACGATCCTGAGTCTTCGGCGACGAAAGGCGCCAACGCGTCGTCTAACTCTTGCACCACTGTTCTTGCATCGGCTGCCGCAAGGCCAGAGCCAATGGAGTCCCTGATATCGCAAGTTTTCTCCGACATCTTCAATAGCAAGGATGGCGACGCCACACGCGGGGACTTGAACCTTACATATTCGCCTTCTACCGGTAGTTTCCAGTCAATGAAGAAGTTTCCTTCTGAGAATGCACCATACGGAGGAAGCCAGCCTCTCTGCCAGTGGGGCTCCCAAAGCTTTTGAACGGCTTCTGGTCCTCCCTCCTTCAGCGTGCTCATTGTCTGGCGCCCAAGCTCTGCTCGCGTGGTGCTGTTCCGTATGCATGGACCCTTCACCATGACCCCCTCGTAGCAGAAGTAAAGACGTTGGCCTGTTGTTCCCGTACCTCTCTGTGTCGGCCTCTGCCGCTTGCTCTGCTCGATCTCCCAGTAGAAGTCACGAAAGACTGCCCCTCCTGATGCGCCGCGCAGAGCTTCAGAAAGGAGCTGTGCGTCGATCTTCTCCGCGTCTGCCGCCTCCACGTAGTTTGCGTAGGTAGCGAGGAGCTGTCGGTCTCTCCGATGAGCAACGAGGAAGGCGCCGTTGAGTTCCCATCGAGAGTACGCAAAGACGCCTCCCTCCGTGGCAGCTCGTACGATTTTGGCCCAACCAAGGTTCCCCAGTTCCTCGGGGACAGCCAGGATGGTTTCGCGCCCCGAAGACAGGATGCGGCGCACGCTGCCAGCTGCGACGGACAGCTTCACGCCCCCGTGCTCGCCTTCTGTTTTCGCGAGCTCGAGCGCTTCTTCGAAGCACACGCCAGTCACAGAGGCGATGTCCTCAAGTGTCTCCTTGCTCTCTTTGAGAGGAAGTCCCCACCTGGCTTGCTCGGTCCAAGCTCCAACAGAGAACTTGCGAACGGGTTGCCCAGGCTTGGTTCCTTTTCGCTTTCTCTTCTTCTCGTCAAGTTCTGTCCCTTCCTGTCGTTCGAGCACAATGCGAGAGACCGGCTTCTCCCACTTCACTTTGCTGTGGATCTGCCTCTCCCTCGCGTACGCTACCGCGGCATCTGCTCCACCGTCCGTCTGTAGGAAGCGAGACAAGGCAAGGAGATGCTCTTGCAGTTCCGCCTCCGTCGCCACCGGGAAGAAGATGTTCACGTTCTCTCCGGTGCGATTTACCGGCTTCACCGACAATCGCGATATTTTCGCCAGCACGCACACACTGAGCTGCCCATTATTCCGAACCAGCCTAGGGTTGAAGCCAGAGTCACGCAGGTTCTGACGCGCCACGCCAGTGCTCTGTTGCCCATCGAGGCGTGCCATGGCCGAGATGTCGTCGGCGCAAAGAGCGAGGCTGAGAGAGTAAAAGCTTCGGCCCCTTGCAACTTCGCCCAGCTAGCTCGTCTAGCGCCACGGCTCCGCTTACAAGCGCTTTATTGGACGCCTGCTGTTCTGCGCTGCGATACGCACCTCTGCCTGCGGACACTCAAACGCCTACGACGGGACTTCAGCCACGCTTCGCCAAAAGGGGACCGAGCAACGAGTTCCTCCATGCAAGCAGGTAGCGAGCTACTGTGCCGGTCTTGGGTCAGCGCCAACGACGATTCGGTCTATCATAAATCCAGCATGCACGTTAAGGTGAGGAAACTAGACATGCAGACCCTGAAACCCCACCGCATCTCACTGCTTCTTGGCCGCAGGGGCTCGGGGAAGAGTGTACTCTTAAGGGATATGCTGGCGAACCTCAAGGACCGCTACGACTTCGCCCTGGCCATGTGCCCCACTTTGGAGAGCAGCCAGCTCCTCAAGCAACACATGCCGACCTGCTGCGTCTACGACCGCTACATGCAGTCCAAGGTCGACACCCTGGTCAAACTGGCCTCGGAGGTCGCGGCGAATGGCAAGGAGCGATCCTTCCTCTTGATCCTAGACGATGTGATGTACGACAAAGCGATCTGTCGCACGCAGTCCTTTCGCTACCTGTTCTACAACGGACGGCACGCGCGGATAACCGTTTGCCTGCTGTTACAGTATTTGGTGGACATGCCTCCTGACATGAGGTCCCAGGTCGATTATGTGTTCACGATGAAAGAGAACACGATCCAGAACCGCCTGAAGCTCTATAAGATGTTCTTTGGCGTCTTTGGAACCTTCGACGACTTTTCGGCAGTTCTGGACCGTTGCACACAGAACTTCGAGACTCTCATGCTGGACAACACGCTGCAGACGAACGGTCCCACCGACTGCATCTTCTGGTACAAGGCCAAGCTGGACAATGGTTCTTTCCACATCGGAAACCCTGTCTTTTACAGGCTAGAAGAGGCGCACAAGCGGACGGAAGCCCTCTCGGTCGGATTGCATTTCGAGGATGAGGCGCCAGTGGGTCGGCCAGGACGCGGCAAACCAAAGCTCACGGTCAGCAAGGAAGAGGAGGACGAGAGTGAAGACGAAGAGGTACGGTAACTCAACTCCTCAGATGGCCTCGCGGAGAGAAGTGAATCGCACACGGCGCTCGGGATCTCGTCGTACCGAGGGCTGGCATTCAGGATATAGAACTGCCATTCCAGCAGCTCTCTCTTCATCCTTGCTCGAAAATACGGCGAGTCGCGGCTGCCGTGTCACCCATGCGGCGACTTCTCGAATAGTGCCCACCATACCTGCCGATACCTAAAGACATGGTCTTGGGGCCCGGATACGAAGACCTCCTGCTCTGCCCACCCGCGTTCTGCGTAACTGAGCGCTCAACTGCAGCGGGCTTCGTTGGCCCCAGTTCTGCTACGCATGAGTGCATTCCGTTCGCGGGCACCCACCCGCCGCTGCCTGTGACCCCATGGGGGAGCAAGTCCTGCGCGACAGCTGGGGACCACGGTCTAGCGAGGCTTCAGACTCTCGTGACAGCGGGCTACAGCGCAATGACCTGCGATGAGCTGGTTGACATCGTTTCTTCTGGCGGTGGGCCCGCGCAGCGGGAGGAAGCAGAGCCGACGGTAGTGCGCTGCCCGCAAGGGTGGTAGACGGCGGAGCAGTGGCCACCAGAGCGTCTGCGTGAGGGTCTGCGTGCGCACAGGCACGCGTCGCCTCTGCGAGAGGACCGCCGGTCTATGTCTCGTATTCTCTCTCTTAGAAACATGGCCAATTCACTCTGCCGTTTTCAGGACGCTCTTGGCGTGCCCGGCGAAGGGGTCCACAAGATTCGCGTTCCTGGTACGGACACCGCCGCGGCGGACTACGTTATGACTCTATTAGCGGCGTGGTTAATCTCCGCGGTGTTCAAGGCTTCGCTCGTCTCCGCGACTGTGGCCCTGTTCGTCGCAGGCGCTGTCGCGCACCGTATTTTCTGTGTGCAGATTGGCGACTGACGCATCACTGAGGGAAGACCCCTCCGCGCTGACTAACGAACGCGAAAGTTTAAGAGCGCATGCGAGAAGCAAATACGTGCACCGGCCCAGGGCACCCTCGTGCCGCCTGTCTCATACATGTGCTCCTTCATGCGGGACCTCGCACTCTCAGAACGTTACGTCTCCTGGCGCACGGCCCATTCCTCCAGAGATAGGCCTTGTAGACTTTGTCATAACGTTCTGCGTGAGAAGCGTCCAGGGATTTCACGAAGGAGGCGTGTCGCGCGGCGAGCTTTCGCGCTTCCTGGGTAGAGAGCATGCCATCTTTGGGTCCCCTCGTAGCGAGACTCGTCTCAAGATCCGCTACATCTCTCTTGAAGACCTCCAGCTTCGCATCACTTCTGGCCTGCACCGCAAGTTTCTTCCGTTGACCACCCCTGGCCTCCTCTAGAAGAGCTAACAGGTCAGGGGGGGCCTTCGCCAGCGAGCCAAAGGCGGTGCGAAGGCGTACGCACAGACGGTCGTCCTCGTCTTGGGGCAGCCTTATCCCGCTTGTTTGGCAGCGCGCGTGTGCGAGCGTGACGTCAGTCTCAAGAGTCCTCTTGCATCCCTTGGAACGTGTTTCGACAGATCTCGCCTTACTCTCTGCCGAGCTCTGGCGAAAGAGCAGTCGCGCCTTCTCGCGAAATTCCTCAGGCAATCGCGCCTCGAAGACACGGTAACGTCCCTGTAGCTTCTTGAAGGCCACTTCGCTGCACACGCGATGTCGTGGTTCCCCGTTGACAATCACCTGCGTGTAAAGGCCGGTCACATCTTCTTCAAGGGCACGCTGCTGTGCCCGCGTCCTCATTGCGCGCATCTTCCGCGCACTCCTCTGCAACTCTTCCTGAGATTTGGTCCCGAGAAACTTCTTCACCCAGGCACTGCAGCGCGCTTTCCTAGAGGGAGTCCAGCGAAGACGCAACGTGGCGCTGATCTCGACACGTGTGGCCTCGGACCGATTCTTCCATAACGCCACCGCACGCGCTTTCCTCTCGGCGCGGACCGCCGCGTGCTCCTCCTCGGACATACGCGCCCAGCGAAGCTTGTTGTGGCGCTTGAGACACCGCCGCAAGCCCACGCGGAAGTCCGCCAGCGTCGGGAGGCGATCTGCCGCGGCACCTGCCGCTGACAGGAGTGTGTTGTATGTGCCCTCAGCGTTCTGGAACCACTTGCACGGATGGGACACCTGAAGCACAGGCGCCGAGCCGTCGGATGCGGCAAGAAGACGGGCGGCGCTCCACTTGCCCGCCACGACGCACCTCTGCAGGAGCTCCTGCGTTGAGTCGTAAAACTCCCCAGACAGGAGTTCCTCTAGGGGCGCGGACCATCTTTGCTTGGCGGCCGGGCACGCGTATCCCTTTTTCGTGTGCGGGCAGAGCTCGGGCGGAAGCAGCGGAAAGTCGAAGTAGCACGCGCCGACGAGGTTTATTGACATAGAGGTGAGCGTGTCCTCAGACCCATCACTCGAAGACGAGGACGCGGCGGCTGACGGCAGGCGCCGCGCGAGCGTCACCAACGGCAGCTTGTCATGGTTCTCGCGCACCCTCGAGAACTCCCGGCGAAGATGCTCTGCCAGCTGGAGCATGTCGGCAATTTGGGCCAGTCAGCTCCAGAGTGCTTCGCTGGTCACTGAACGATGAGAGCCGCCTGTTCGCCATACCCTTCGCCCGGTGTGCGTTGTGCAATCCAGTCGGAAGAGCGCCATTGTCATGCGCAGAGAAATTATTTTGTCCCGACCTGGAGACTTAGCCCGGCGTGCCGACCTGTGGACACACGCCCACGCGCCCAATCTCGAAGTAGGCATCCGTGGTGGCAGCGTGGAGATTGTCGCGGCAAGCTCCGCCGCCGCCCCAAGAGCCACAAAGACATATGTTCACAATGAGTTGTAGGTTGAGGAGTCGACAGCTCGCGCCCGACGCCCTGCTGTCGAAGACGGCGCATGGCGCGCCCCACGTTTCCGGCTGCGGCCGCGTGCCAAATGGACCTGTCACCGACGCCTCGATGACACTGGAGAACTGAGCCCTGGGAAGAAAGAAGAAGCGCAGATAGTTCCTGTCCCCCTGAGGACTGAGGTTCTGCCAGTCCATGGCGAAGACCGCACCGCCGTCAGAGCCGTAGGCATTGTTGAAGTCTACGCCAAAGCTGTTAGGAGGATTGAGGATGCTGCAGCCTACGTTGTAGGTGCCCTCGCAGTTCAAGCTACAGCAGTTTGGCTTGTTTACAAGGGGACCCCCGCCGCGAATGGGCAGACAGTTTGTGTCAGGGTTCACGTGGAGCGAGGTCTGATTGCGCGAGCTGTTGTTCACCTGCTCGATCCAGTCTATCTCTCCCCAGTCCGGCCAGGAACCTTCTGCCCCTGACGGAAGGAACTGCCCGGCGCACTGTGTGAACCAGACGGCGGGCCATATGCCTCCACTCCCCGCCGGCATGTGGAAAAGCTCAATGGCGAATACGCCGCCGCTGAATGTTTCGCGCGAGTAAAACCGTGGCGAGTCGAGGGGAACCCCCGCGACAGGTGCCGCGAGACCCGCGGCGAGCGCAGGTCGGCTCCCCGCGGGCCCGACCATCACATGTCCGGTGGTCCCGTCGACCGTCACGAGCTTGTCGTAGTTAGGGTTGTCATAGACGTCGAAGCCGTGAGTCGGATCCGCCGCGCGGAAGATGCGGAAGAACGCAGGGCCGTCTCCGTCCGAAGGGAGGAGCTCCTGACCTTGGAGCACACGCATTGGCCCCAGGACGACACTTGCTGTGGGCGGTCCCAAGGAGCGGGGTGGCGCCGCTAGTGGCGCCGCTAGTGGCGGCGCGAGTGGGGAGTAGCAACCAGTACCCCGCCGCGTCGTGTTGACGTATGTGTCGTAGGCGGAGGAGCTCTCGCAACAGCCCGCAACTTGCCCAACCTTACCATAGAGGAAGCAGTCTCCCACGCGCGTCCTGCTCGGCCGCACCACGGCATTGCACGCTGCGGGAGAAGCATCGCAGAGGGCCTGACACTCCGCGAGCGTTTTGTCCGCAATGGCGCCGCCGCTCCCAGCCGCCCCGTGTCCCGAAAAACAGTTGTAGCCGGTGAAGGATTGCCAATGCGTGGGGAGTGTGGTGGAGGGGGCGGACTGCGCTCGCGGGGAGTGCGCGGGGGCACTCTTCCGATTTCCCCAGAGCACGACCAGGACTACTGACACACCCAAAAGGACCACGAAGAGACCCACGACTGGAGATGCCATGTCTGATGTCGCTTTACTTCTCGCTCCTTTACAGCTCGTCTGAAAAGTCGGACAGGCTGCAACAAGGGCATTCAAGCCCTTGTGGATTGCTTTGATGGCTTCTCCTCCGAAGAAGATAGGCGTACGGCGAACCCCAACCCTTGCCCAGAAGGACAAGAGTTGGTTTGTGGATTGGATCTTATCTTTGGGACCTGATGGTCACCCTCCATCTGGATGACTTGCGCCACGGGATCAAAACAGTCGCGTATAACTGTCACTGTGCGTGAACTGCTCCACAGGTCTTCGTCTGTCTTCGACCTCCCTCAGTTTGGCGGCGTTGATTGTCGTTCGCCTGTCCAAGCGGGGTGTCCGACGGTCGCCAAGGAGCGTGCAAGCCACGGGCGCGCGCACGCGACGGAGCTTCTTCCGCGCGCGCTTGTGGAACTCAATGTCTTCGTAGCCGTAGTGCCCCGAAAAGTACTCGTCATAACCTCCCACTGCAAAGTAGTCCGTCCTCCGGAACATCCAGACGTTTGGATGCGGGTCGGCACGCTCTTCTCGTGCGTCCTTGTGTCTCACGACGCACTGGAAGTCGTACAGGCAACCCGCCTCTGGGGCGAAGCGGAACAATATGTCCTCGAGCGCCCTTTGCTCAAAGACGACGTCGAGATCACAGCGGAGCGCCCATTCGGTTTCCGTCTCTCTCAAGGCGAGGTTATTCGCCTCAGGCATGTTCCATGGAACGTCTACTCCAATGCGCCAGGCCGAGATCTTTAGGTGCTCGCGCACTCGCTCCAGCGCGCGAGTCACGTCCCCGACGCAGCTGGAACCGTCATCGACGACAAGCAGCCGGAGACGCTCTCGCAACCGCGGTGCCAGGCGGGCGTAGTTGGCGAGGTTTGTCTCGAGGAGCTCGACGTTCTCATAGTGCAGGAGACACAAGGTGATATCCAGCGAGCGCAGGTTAGGTTCTGCAAGCAGCGCAGCCGTGGGCACCGAGAAAGCAAGCAGGAGGAGAACGGCGACCAGGACGCCCGCGCAAAGGGTCACGCACGCGAGAGCCCTAGCAGGCATTAGGCCCGACACCCTTTACGGTTTGGAGCGGCTCGACTCAGCCGACGTGAGGAGCCAGCCCTAAGCGCAGCGTCGTTCAGAGCCACACCCGAGGTGGAGCATACAGCGGGGGCACGGCCGGATAGGGACTGCTTACCCACGGGCCAAAGTCTTCATCTTCCCACGCACTGTTCCATTCCATTCCAGGCAGGTGGTGCCAGTAGGGTCCCGCATAGTCATTGACCTGGCACCCATCAGGTCCCCAGGTCCCTCCGTACTGCGCGGGAACTAGCCAGGGCGGCGAGCGGCCGTAGCTGTGGGCACGAGGGTCGTAAGTCCCTCCATAGTAGTTCGCACAGCACTCTGGCGAGTACAACGTCTCAGCAAATTCTGCCGCATAAGTCTCATCGAGCGGGGAATAGATGGGGGGCCACGTCTGGCCTGCATGCTGCCAATGCGCGGGTGGCTCGCCCGTCGGGTAGGGGGGCCACGTCTGGCCTGCATGCTGCCAATGCGCGGGTGGCTCGCCCGTCGGGTAGGGAGGCCACCATCCCTCGTGAGGCTCTATGGACAGCCCCGGCTGAAGAACTGGGTCCGTCTTTGAGCAAGGAGCGGAGGAAGGCGAGGGAGGGGGCGCCGTGGAGACGACATCCTGGCGCGGCGGCGCATCGCCGTCCTCGCTGTGGTGCTCGGAGACGCTCCGACTGCTCAGGGTCGTCGCATCGCACGATTCCGCGTCAGTCCGGGCACTCCCCTCGGGTTTGGCGTCCTCATCCAGTCCCGCTCCCCTACCACAGTCGTGGGGGACAGGGGCACTCGCCTCCTCGCGCCCGCACGGCGCAGGACCCGGGGAAAGGGTACCGGAAGGCGCGACTGTGCTGGGCGCATTGCCCATTTTGGCTTCTCGCGTTGGAGTCTCCAGAAAAGCGTCGGGCACGCAGGCTGGTCCGCCCCCCTGGGCGGCGTCCGAGGGCACAAACGTGAAGTCTGAGTCGGCGGATCTGGGTGGACTCGCTCCACCCCGGCGGAAGGCCCCAAAGAGGGCGGCCCACATCAGGCTTTCCTTCGGGGTCTTGCCGAGAGATGGACCAGCATAACGCACTGCTGTGAGACTCCCGCGGGGAGGTTGTGGCTTAGGCTGCGGGACTGGCACCTCCTTTAGTTCCTTTCGCGTCTGCCTTTCCCGCCTTGGCCGCTTTCGGCGGTGACTTCTGACGCGATGCGCGCTTTGGCGAGGCAGCTTTTGTGCTGCGCGCAGCACCAAGAGTGGCCTTGGTCGTGCGAGTCGACGGCAGCGCCTCACCGTCGACCCTTTCCTTCTTTTCTCTTTTGGAAGGCGCCGCCGTGTTCCTCGGTGCATAGACGGCTCGTAGAGCGGCCATGCTTTCCTGGAAGGCGTGGCCGTCGTGTCCTTGCCACGCCTTCTCCAACCGTTCTAAGTGCGCCTCAACATTAATGGTCTGCAAGCTATATCCTCCTTCAGAAGCACCTCGGTGGCTCTCTTTAGGGCTTTTTCGTGGAGGCTTCGTCGCCGCGGCCTTCATTCTCAAAGGTTTGGCGCCTTTTACTCCTGCTGTCTTCCAGAACTGATCTTCATTCGCCATCGAGCGGGCACGGCGGTCCCAGAGCCCATTCGCATTCGTCTAGCCTTTGGCCCGGCTCTAGGCAATTTGCCTATTTTTGAAGCCCATCGCCCCTTCGTGGCCCGTCAACCCCTCAACATTGGCGGGGCCAAACTGCCCTAGATTGCGCCCAGGGAGCTGATGCGCGACTTCACAAGAATAGGCGATTTGCCTACAAGAGATGCCGAAGAAATCTGCATTAAAGCAAACGAGTCTCGGAGATGGTCAAGCATTCCCTCAAGTTAAGTCCGCGAGGCAAGGCGATCAGGGCCAAAGCGATCAAGCGCTTGCGGTCCGGCGAGAAGATTACCAAAAAAGAGATCGGGCATCTCGCTGAGAGCTTTGGTGCCGAGAAGAAGCATGAAAAGAAGCACGGCAAGTACAAGGTCAGCGGCAGGGGCGACGCCAAGGCCTTTATCGGTGAGGAGAAGCACCTCACGAAGAAACGCTCGAGGCCGGGCTCTGCCCACAAGGTGCACAAGAAGTCCAACAGAAAATCCTCTGGCAAGAACAAGGTGCGCAAGATGAGAAGATGACGCCTTTCGGAAAGAAGGGCAAGTGGACCAAGAAAGCCTAGAAAGGAGATGACATAACAGCTTGTCTGAAAAGTCAGACAGGCCGCAACAAGGGCCTTTCAGACCCTTGTGGCTAGCTTTGATAGCTCGTTCGAGCGTACGGCTAGCCCCACTCAGCCCCGAAAGAGGACTGAGTGGTAGGGCAGAAGCGCCAGATTGCAGGATGCCATGTCGGGCCTGACTTGCATTGCCTAGGTCAGGATGGACAGCATTTCCTCTGGCGCTTGTAGGTAGTAGTACCTTTGCCCTCTCTTTGTCCGTCGTTTTGCTTAGACCACGCGTTCCAGCAACACGCGACTTTTCAGACGAGCTGTAAGCATGACACAAGCTCAGCAGCGCCCTAGATGACGGCCACACTCTTCTGAGGCTCGTCGTCTCGCTCCTGCTGTCGGTCAAGTCTGACCTTCCGCGTCGCACTCCCGCCTCTCACGCCAAAGTCAGAGGTGAGCGTTTTTGGAGGGAGCCCGACTCGGCAGGACGCGACCTCTGTAAATGGGCCAGCCGCCACCCGCTTCCGTGAGCATCGCCGCCTTCCTCCTTGCGCTCTTCTTGAACGTCGGTCTGGGGCCAAAGGTGGGCAGCGCTGCCGACCTTGCGAGCGCCGCGGCCGTTGCCCAAGGCGGGCTTGCCCCTGCCCGTTGGGCCTTTTCCATCTGGGGCATCATCTATGCACTCTTCGCCACTGGCTACGTCGTGTGGGCGACGGGGGGGTGCTCTCCGCCCCTCCCCTGGGCGTTGTGTGCAGCCTGGGCGGCCAACGCGGCGTGGCTTGTCGCCAGCACGTCCGACAGATGGACCCTATCCATGGGTGTGCTTCTCCTGTACCTTTGCGCGGCTCTGGCCGCCTTACCAGACCTCCAGCCAGGCTCGCTTCATTCATCTGGCATGGTGCTCTTGAACTGTGCCACTGCCGTGACCTGCGTCTGGCTTGTGGCGGCAGCCATTCTGAACGCACAGGCCGTGTGGCCAGCGGCCGCTCCGACGCTGCGCGCGGCTGCCGTCCCAGGTGTTGTGCTGTTCGCCGCATTGCTTGCCTCCCACAGCTCGGGACTGGCGGCGAACGTCCCCGCCTTCGGGACGAGCCTGCTGGCTGTTACACTGTGGATCGCGGTGGCCACCAACACCGGGTCACCGACGACGGAAAAGGGTCAGAGTGCGCCATAGTTTTCCACACCCAGTGTGATATAGCAAACATGGTCCTGGGGTGGTCGGGAAGCGCCGTGCAGGGGAAGAAGCACGCGGAGAGCCCGCGCCCCTCCGCCCCATCCACGGCGCCAGCCAGGCCTACCTCGCTCTGCTGCTCTCGCTGCAGTCAGCAGCTCGGAGACGGTGAGGTTGTCTGTCGCCTTCACGATCAGACGTTTTGTCGGCGTTGCCGCGCACTGGAACGATGAGCGGCGCGTGAGGGACGTCCGCGTCCTGCAGGGGCACGCTTCATCCGACACGCTTCGTCCATCCGGGAGACGCCACGCTGGAGTGTCTCCTCGGTCCAGTCTGACTCGTCGTACGCATGGTCTAAGCGCTGCAGGGTCTCCTGGACTGCCGGCGAGGCGGTGGAGATGGGCATCGGGGCACGGAGCCGCCTTCCTTCGATCGCCCGCACGGCACGGTGTCTCTTGGCGCTGTAAAGCGCCTTCAGCGGCATCCAGGTCGCGTGGAGCTTCTCGTAGCAGCCTCCAATGGGCTCCTGTCCCCTCTGTGTAGCGAACAACGCGTTCATGCGTGCGTCCATGTCCGAGGGGACAACGACACCGTAAATGACTGCTTTGGGCGTGCGGAGCAGCGGGCCGCCTTTGAGACTCTTCTCCAGCGCCTTGCGCGCGAGGAGACCATGACTTTCCTCGGTGGCCTCCCGCACAGCCGTCTGAGCCGCGTCTGTCTCTCCAGGGTCAGGCCCTCCGCCAAAGGCTCCCCACCCGAGTCGGTCCTCATCCTTCTCCTGGCCAAGCAACATCCACCATTCCCCGTCCTGGCGGCAGAGGGGGAGGAACCCCGCAAAGACAAATCGGGGTCGAGGCGGAGATTTCCGCTTGGGGGGGCTTCTCGGACTCGCCATGCTCGCGGCGCTTTTTCATCTGGTGAAGCCTATGCGTACGCGCTTGGCCGAGTTCAGCCCCTGGCGGAATTTCGTCGGACCGTGTAGAGCAGCAGAAGGCTCGCCAAAACGCGAGAGGAGTCATGCACCTCGGGCCTGTAGGTAGGACCGCTCGTGGCCGCCGCAGCAAAGGCTCTGAGGGCGTCGGCTCCCGCGTCGCGCTCCACCCGTGCGAGAACCCTCAAGGCTTGCCGAAAAGCACGTCCAAAATGTTGAGCGAAGCGACGCATGCTACTGCCTCGGCCGAAGCCACGGTGACGTGCTAGCACCCTCTCCGCAGCCACGCACCAGGACCGGGTGTTCGCCGTGAGCTCTGCACTCAGGACACCGCCAGAGAGAAGCACCGTGGCCAAGGACTCTAATGCGCGGATAGACGAGGCCACTTCGGCGCGGGAGGTGAAGCGGAGATGTGTCGGAGGCACCGACGGCGGTGAGACCCCGGGCAGTAGTGTCGCGGAAGACTCGCCATGCGGGAGCCTCCCGCCTGCAGGAATGCGCGTTCCATTGGGGGCGCGGAGTACCACGTGCTCCTCACGTCCCTGAAACTCAGGAAGGCTACGTCGAATCTTTTCCACCAGCGGCCCGGCGCGGAATGGGTCTAGGATGCGAGGGTCCTCGCGACGCGCCCATCTCGTGTGACGGTCTGGGACGTGCCAGGTCGCAGTCCACTCTTCGCCTCCTCTCCATTCGGTCTCATCTTCACCTGCTTCCCCCCCTGCAGGCTCTTCTTCCTCACTGATGTAGGGCTCCGTTCCGCCGCTTCCTGACCTCCTTCTACCTCCTTCCTGTGCCTCTTCTTCAGGAAGTCTGCGGGACAGGGCGACCAGGCCACGAGGGTGCTCCACGTGCCCACGTGGGGGCACCGACCGCGCAGCTCGAGCGGGATCTGCGCCGTCCAGCAGCGCCAAAAATTGGCGGCCCTGAAACGCTGCGGCATCTTCCCCTGCAGTCCTGCCTTGCTGCTTCCGCACGAGCAGCATCCACGTCAGGGCATCGCTGCTCAAACGTGGGAAAACATGAAGGTAGAACTCAGGGAAGGTGCGTCTCAGGGTCTGCTCCCATGACCCTTCCTCGCTTCCCCGGAAATGCTCTATGTAGATCTTCTCCGGGTCATCGGCAGGAGAGAAGTAGGAGACGACAGCACTCTGGGCGGCTTTGTCTTGGGCGGAAAGACCGTAGAGCGGCCAAGCGGTAACTGCCTTGTGGACCTTGTTTGCTGCGAGCGGTCGGACATGGGCGTTTGCGAAGGCGGTGGCTGACATAGACAACGCGTCGAGGGGGGCGTCCCCGAGACCCACAGTGCTCGCGTCCGACGCCACCAGGTCGGGCTCGATGGGCTCCCCCGCGGCTACGCTAGCCTGAATGCCTTCATGGGCGTGCGAGCCCCCGAAGCCGATACGGTCCAGCGCGGACAGGAACTTCTTTTGGAGAGCGTCAACTTCGCCAAGCTGCGGGGCGAGGATTGTTCGCTCCAGCTCCTCGGCGGAGTCTCCACGCCCCCACAAACGCGCCGCCAGCTCACCTTGCACACCGGCCTCTGCATGCATGAAGACAGCAGAAGCGGCCTCAAGCCTCCACGCGACCTTCCGCACAGTGTCCCACGCCTCAGCACCAAAGAACTCGGAAAAGTAGTAGGCCCAGCCCGTGACCCTGGTTGTTGAGGCTTCAAAGCATGTCTGGGTCTGCAATATGTCGAGGCCAGTACCTAGGAAAAAGAGAGGGGCGTCAGGGCCAAGAGCCATCTGTCGCGCTGCGTCCAGGCCTTGGCTCAGGCCAGTGAACCACTCTGTCTTGGGGGGAGGCCACGAGGGCCGTGGAATCAGTCCGGCCTCCTGTTCCGGTGGCATTACACTGCGCAGGCTGCGGAGCCAGGGCTTTAGACCATGGTAGAGAAGTCCTACCAGGTCGTTGGCAGGGAAAACCCACGAGGAGGTGTAGCCTCCTTCCCAGAAGGAACGGCGAAGACGTTCCCGGTGTTTCAGTTTCGCCCCTGCATCCGCCCCTGGGAGAAGGGGCCTGGCGATCATGAGGAGGTGTAGTTCCTGGTTCCTGAGCAGGGCGGGAGACGCCTGCCCTGTCATGAGCGCGCCCCTAAACATCTGGCCCGCAATTTCCCGCGCCAGCCGGCCGGGCGGCCGCCCCCCGGGCGGAGCATCCTCGTGTCCCCGCCTCCCTCGTGCCCGCACCTCTTCCACCAGACGCCTGCACTCCTGTCGACTACGCAGTGCTTGGGCTGCCAAACTCACCGGGTTTGCGCCATGCTCCGTCTCGACTTCAGAGACCCCCTCGTCGGCAAAGACCCAGTCGTCAAGATCCCTTGCCTCCCCTTCCGCCAGGAAAGGAGAGAGAAAGTGGTGGAGCTTGTGCCACAGCGCGTTAAGAAATCTGCTCGTTCTCTCTACCTGACGGTAGCGCCAGACCACGTCTTTGGCGAGATCAGCGGCCGATGGCATCTCGGCTCTGAATTGGCCGTTGCGGAGAGCTGCACCTTCCAGAAGCCCTAGGACGTAAGCCTCGTTCGCTGCATCATCGTCCTGCTCATCTGCCCAGCACCGGATGAGGAGACAAGGCAGAAGAGAGAACGCCACAGCTGCCGCGAACTCGGGCTCCTGGAGACGGGCAGCCTCAGCGCCAAAGTCTTCGCCGCCTCCGCCGGGACCATCTCCGCCGGGACCACGTCCGTCGGGACCACGTCCGCCAGGACCACGTCCGTCGGCATGACCCCCGCCGGGTCCACCCCCGCCAGGACCGCCCGCGCCAGGGCCACCCCCGTCGGGACCGCCCCCGTCGGGACCACCTTCGTGGCGTTCGGAAGGGGGTGGCGCTTCTTGGTCGGCTGCATGACCGTGGTCGGCTGAGTGACCGTGGCCTGCTGCGTGACCGGGGCCAGCGGCGTGGGCGTGGTCGGCTGCGTGACCGGGGCCTGCTGCGTGACCGGCGCCAGCGGCGTGGGCGTGGTCGGCTGCGTGACTGGCGCCAGCGGCGTGGGCGTGGTCGGCTGCGTGACCGGGGCCTGCTGCGTGACCGGGGCCAGCGGCGTGGGCGTGGTCGGCTGCGTGACCGGCGCCAGCGGCGTGGGCGTGGTCGGCTGCAGGACCAGGGCCGGCTGCGTGGCCGTCGTCCGCACCGTCGCCTTGCCCGTGTGTGTGGGCAACACCCGCGACGTGGCCGACGTCAATGCTTGCTCCAGGAGCCACCCCACTCCCTACAACCTCATCCCCAGCGTGTCCGGCGTCTTTGTGCCCTTTGTGGGCTGCACTGTGACCGACAACCTCTCCGTTGCCGGCAGGCACGGGTATCGCTGCGCTTGATGCGTCCCCGCCTTCGGACCCCAACCGGATGACCAGGCCTTGGGTCTTGAGCGCGGTGACATTCGAGGCCACTATCGCGACTCCCAAACTCACCTGAAAATAGGTTTCCCACGCTTCAAGCGCCGTCCCTCCCAGGGTTTCGTCCCCAACCGCCAGGCTCACTCTGGTAGACACGGGGACGAACAGCATGGTGCCCCTCGCGCTCAGCAGTCCAAGCAGAGTGCCAAAAAGCGCCGCCGACAGTATGGAATGCCTGCTGGAGACTGGACATTTCCGCAAAACCACAATGTCGTACTTTTCGTCGTTAAGCCACGGGCAGGCTGTGAGCATGTCGGGCCACGGAGAGCCACAAGCTTTGCCACGGAACGTCGTCAGCCTGTCACCGACGAAGTGGATGACCGGGGTTTGCCTGATGGTAAGGAGTCCGGTGTCGAGGAGAAACTGTCGCACCCACCCGTCGTTCTTTGTCTTCTCATCAGCACAAAGCACTAGGATACGCATATCTTTGCATTGTAGGTCAGGTTTTGGACCATAGACGCCTGTGTGGAAGACGTGTTCAGATGAGCTTGTTCGTGCGCAGAAGCTCTGCCCGAGACAGCGCGCGTGAGAGCCGCTAGACGGGAGCATGACGCCGAGACAGAGGCACGGCGAGTCTGTTGGTATTCCGGAGCTCATCCAGGCATCTTGCTACTGATACGCACAGAAGGCCTGCGGCGAAGGACACTGCGATCTTTTGGAGCGCATTCCAGTGGCCGGAGGCACCAACGCGCCGTCGTGCGGCGACGCTCGGCACGGCGGCCGCGGTGCAGAACAGAAGCGCCAGCAGCACTGGCCCTGCGACTAAGGCGGCGAGGCCATCATCCTTTTGCGAGAGGAGGAGTGTCGAGACGGCGAAAGCCACCGCGGATACCTGCACTCCACGCTCGTAGACCACCTCTGTGCCCTCATAGCCACTCAGGGCGCCGGTGTAGGAGCTAAGTGCAACTACTTCGAAGGACAGATAGGTCAGTACGACGACAACCACTGTGGCCGTGATGGGGCTCGTGAAGGCTTCTAGTCCTAAAAGGCCGAGGAGGAGTGCTGGCCACAACACGACGGCGGCAGTGTAGACACCCAGGCGTTGGTTCAGCCTACGCAGCACCCGCGACTCCTTCTTCCCCACCCTATTCTCGATGGCGTAGATTGCGCCGCCCCCCAAGGCCAGGCATGCCGCGGTGGCGGCAAGCACCGCCGACCGCTCCCGCATTTCTCTTTTACGGTCGTTTGCCACCGCGGCCTGATCGGCGGAGCAGGGTCCGCGGAAGGAGAGGGTTGTTCGCGCTGCGGTGCTAAGAAAAGGGAGAAAAAGCAGTCGAGAATGGCGAAGACCTCTGCGACGGAAGCGACCCCTGCAAATGCGCAGGTGAGCGACAACCCACTGGACTACCTGAGTATGATCGTCTACATCAAGCGGGGCGTCCCCAGTTGCGACGAGCTCAGCTTGCGGGCGGCGAAGCGTTTAGACATCATGCTGCAGGACGTGGACAACATCGAGGGACAGAAGCCAGGTTGGCTCCGGGGCGTTCCGACGGTCGTACGTCTGCCCGGTCGCGAAGTGCTCACCGGCACAAGGGCCATCGAGGCGGTGCTGTCGCTCTGCGAGGAAAGCGTGCAGGGCGTGGATGGGTACGCTTCCTGCGTCTCCGCTACGTCCGGTGCCCCACTCGGGGGCGAGCCCAACGCGCCTGCGTCTTTCGCATCGCTTTTTACCTGTGCAGATGACAGGGAGGCATCCAGTTGCCTAGTCGGGAAGAACCTGCCAGCGTCTACGGCTGACGAGCGGTACCAGGACCGTCCCAAAGAGAAGGTCCACGCCATCAGTCTCGAGGACGCCATACGTTCACGTGGCGGGGTCTGAGCTCGACTGCGCCTCTGCCAGAAACAGGACATCCCTGACGGGCACAAGCGTGAGAATAGGGCCGCTGGGGCCCTCTGGCGCGCACATTTTGTAGAGGGATCGCGATAGGTTCTTGGTGGGCCTCGAGAGAGGGACGAGCCGCATCACATAGGCGCGGAAGCTGGCCCTTGGCAGCAGGATCCTCAGACCGTCGCCCCCCCGAGCCACGACGACAGCAACACTCTCGTCCTCCAGCCAGGCTTCATCTCCGGCCCCCGGCGCCGCCTGCATCTCCGTCACGAGAAGTTCGTGGCCCTCGTCCTCCAGCTCGCGGCTCACGACGCGAGGACTCAAGGGCACGGCCGCGACGCGCCCATCTGGCAGGAGTGTGCGGCAACGGCCGACTCGGGCTGGGTCTGCCGCGCACGAGTCGGCCACGCCCAGAGCTGACGTGGAGCCCGAAGGCTGCGTCCTCGCCCTGCGCGGAGGACGCGCCGGCGCGCCTGGGCCGCTGGCTTGTTGGCCTTGCTGTCCCCCTTGTGCGTCGTCCCCAATGCCCCGGTGGTCGGGCGTCTCCCGCTGCTGTCCCTTGCGTGAGGAACGCGGCGCTCGTCGGCACCCTGGCCCCAGGATGGAGTCTGGCGTCGTGTGCAGTTCCGCCGGGGGACGCCAGAAGTCTGCTGCCCTCAACATGGTCTTGATTTGCCTAGTCCTTGGGCAGCTCCAGCCACTGAGAGGCCGCGCGCAGGAAGACGCATCGGTGTACGCCAGGTTCGCCGCATGCGTGCTTCATGCTAGGAACCTTTTCCGACTCTCACTGTACGTAGCCACGTCGTCTTACGCTTGGCGGGTGGAAGCTCGCCTCCCCTTGGTGTCTTCTTTCCCCCCTCCCCGCGCCCGCGCTCCTCCTCGCCGTCTGCGCCGCCTTGTGTACCACCCGACAGCGCCCTCCTCGATCTCCTCGCCGTCGCTGGCCTTCTCGTCAGTGTCTTCCAGCTCCATGAGGTAGGCCAGAGTCGCCGCCAGGAGGACGTCGAGGAAGAAATCGGCGGGCTCCCTCACATCAGCCTGAGGCGGTGTCCACGGCGGCAGCGCGAGAGGGCCTTCCTCCCCGGCGCTGGCGCTGCTTTCCTCCTGTGTCACGAATCGAAGCCCACGGGCTTCGCCCTCCGCGAGGGCAGTCGTCGTGCAGGGGCCTCCCTGGATTGAAACTCGGCAGAGTACGGGCCCAAAGGCAGGGCTCCGCGGAACGCCCTCCAGCACGAACGGGTAGGACGGGTCATGACGGAGGAGGTCGGACAGCGGAAGCACCATGTCACGCCACTGTTCCTGGCTACAGACGACCTCCGCCACGGGCTGCGACCAGTCCCCTCCCCAGCCAAATGCATGGGCCGCGCGCCCAAGGACTGCCATGACGCCGGCATGTCGCTGCTCCACGGCCACGGGCTCAGGCTTCCAGCACGCCAAGCGGCGCGGCCACAGCGTCGAAGCAGTTCTGGAAGCAGGCAAACGTGCCATCTCCCCGAGGCTGAAGAAGCGGTGCTGCAGCGACAGCTGCAGTAGACCGTCCGGAGCGCTCAGGGCCAGACGATGCGGTGGGATGAGAGGCGTCATGGCCGTCTGGAGCAGACAGGCCTCGCCGGCTTCCGTCAGAGACTGGAGAAGGCCGACGAGGGATGCATCGCCGCGCTCGTCTTTCCATTCCGCCAGCAGGAGAGGCTGAGCCAAGACCTCATGCCGGAGGGTGGAACTCAGGGGCGCACCAATGGGTCTCCACACGCGGCTTCCGTGGCCGCGGTACTGCAGCTCCTCGTAGATCTGGCCGTGACCGACACGCAACTTGTGAAGGCGTGTGCTCAGGTAACGCCGGAGGGAGTCGGGAAGGTCCTCTAGGCGCCAGGGCGACGGCTGCGCCTCGAGACTTGCCACCAGGATACCGACCATGCAGAGTGGCGGCGCAGGCGGGGCATGGCGGACAGAACCCCCTACGCGCCTGGGCCAGTGCTAGTCGTGCGTGCGTGTGCGCGTGTCGCCTTTGCTGAAGGTGCGCCCCCCGTTCCCTTTCTCCCAGCGAGGCGCGCTTCGTGCTCCTGCAAGGCGCGCGAGGCCGCACACGATTGGTCCGATTCTATGCCTGCCGAACGCGCTCACGCAGACCCGTGCACCACTGGTTGCTGACCTCAGCCCGCAGTACCGGGCACCACCTCTTGCCAAAAAAGGGGCCGTCGATGCCTGCCGCCTGGAAAGCGCTCGCGTACTTTTCTTCTTGGAAGGGGTCCGCGTAGCTGTTCCCCATCAGCTCGCGCCACTTCTGACGGTAATGCTCCTCGATGCAACTGAAGGCCACGTAGTAGGAGTCGTGCGGCTCCTGGTTGTCGGGCGTCGCCTCCCAGCGTTCAAATTTCTGGGCATCGAAGACGGCAGCATAGACGGCATCTGTGTCCTTCTGAAAGCGCAGTCGCTCGTGCTTGAAGTATGGCGGCAGCACCTTCCAGATGTCCTCGTCCCTGCGCGACTCGCAGATGGACCTGTATGCATGGTTGCACTTCACAATAAGCGTTGGCAGCTCACTCTCGAGGATCTGCTCTAGGAGATCCGGCTTCAGGTCCCGCTCCTGGAGGCTGTAGCCAAAGGTGATGATGGCCATGCGGCGGGCGATGCTGCCCTGGGCGTCGACCCATTGCGGCGCCTCATTCCCGCACAGCAGACCCGGCGCAGACCAGGTCACTTGCCGCGCGACAAGGTTCTTTTGAGCGACCATGACGTCCTCTCCGCTTACCATTGACTGGAACTCCGCCTGATCGAGGGCCACGTTCTTCTTGAGCTCGAGGCAGAGCCATATGAACTTGTCGAGCAAAGCTTGTAGACCAAACTTCTTCTCGCTGTTGTTGGACAGGATGCCGACGTCCGCAGCCTCGAAGAAATGCTTGACAACCATGGCCACGGTGCTCTTTCCGCTACCCCCCCTCCCTTTCAGGAAGGGTATGATCTGCCACTTCTCCTGCGTCCGCAGGGCGTGCAGCATCCTTCCCATGAAGATGTAGACCCAGCGCTGTGCGTCCTGTGGGAACGCCGAAGCCCGCGTGGCGGCATTCGTGTTAGGACCCTCGCCGTGCACTGTGGGCGCCTCCTCGACGGCCACCCCAACTTCGTCCGCGTTAGCGAGGTCCTTGGCTTCCAATTGTTCGCGCACGGCGTTCCCCACGACTTCGTTGATGCCGGCTACTTTTTCCTTCCAGTACTCGATGAAATCTGTCACGTCCTGCTGTACCCTCCCGTCCTCTGCGCGCTCGAGATCGTAAAGTCGGCGCGTGAGCTCCACGTCCAAGTCGCTCACTTCCCGGCGCAGCATCGTCGCGGCCCAATCACCGAGAGGAGCGTCGCCCTCTTCGGAGAAATCTGGCTGGCGGGAGCGCGGTTTCCCCCACTCTTGGTAGTCGAGGATGGACCTGCGGCAGCGAAGCGTCGTGCAGGGCCTCTACGCTGAGGATGGCTGGGCTCCGCCTCCGTGCGCCGGTCTGCGCGCTGCACTGAGAGTGAGAGGCGGGGGCGGACTGGAAAAGTGGCGTCGGGATGTCCCACCAGCCGGAGTGGCGGCAGCCGAGAGCGGAGTCGAAGGCTGCTGCCGGCATGACGGAGTCGAAGTACTTCGCCGCGGCCTCGTCTTTGAGGCGCGATGTCGAGGAGCTCCCGTATTCGAACCACTCGCCGAGGCCCTGGCCAGTGGTGTCGAAGACGCCGTTCTTGAAGGAGAGGAGGTTGCGCTTTGGCTTCACAAAAGGGAAGTCCGTCTCGTCGCACAACATGAGAAAATCCGCGACCTTTCGGACGGGCAGGCAGCGCAGGAGCGCGCCATGCATCTCTGGGTAGAGGTCTTTCTTGCAGAAGTACAGGACGAAGCTTTCGAGGGTGTGTTGTTCCTCCCCTCGGTCACTCCCAAAACTCGCCGGGACCCAGGCGCACGTGGCGTACCGTCCGCCCTGCCAACTCACTTGCTTCTGCTCGTAGACAACATTGCCCCGCTTCCTGAACTTTCCCGTCCTGGCCTGGTCTAGGAGATGAGCGACCACCAGTTCCATGTCTCGCTTCTTCCTGCCGGCCTCTTCATCCTGCACGACGGGGGGAGGGTCCGCCAACATGGCTCGCATCTCGAAGGCGCGGTCGTAGCTGAGGCTCATCTCCGCAGGAACGCTGGCGTCGTAGATGTTCCCACCCTGCCGACACTGCAGGTAGAGCATGTCTAGGAGCCGCTGCCAGAGTATGCCCGCCTTGAAGATCGCCTCGTGGGAGAAGGCAATCATCCGCTTGTAGTCGGCGAAGGCCGCATGGTCACTGAACTCCTCCGAGCGCTGCTCGAAGTCTTTCCACAGAATGTAGTGGTTCTCCACCAACGTCGACATCTCGAGGGCGACAAGGCTATGTGCCGGCCGGATCCCGTCACGTGGCACATTGAAGAGGGAGAAGAGGAAGTGGACCGTGTCGACAGCCCGCTCTTCCAGCGTGGCCTCGCCATGCCTTCTGACTGCTCGCAAGGGTCGGCGGTCTTCGTTTTCGAACCACCGGTCCGGCCGGCTGCCCGCCAGGGCCTCTGCCATGTTGGCGATCTTCCGCAGGAGAGGGATAGCATGGAGGCCGTCCTGCCCGCGCTGTACTCCAGCAATCTCCGGCGCACCCCCCTCCGCCATGGAAGCTACAAGCGACGCTCAGCGACGAAACACGCACTCCAGCCGCAAACAGCTCTTGTTCGACGTACTGCCTGCCTGCGGCCTTGTCTTCCTCGTGCGCGGGCCTTCTCGGGCAAATTGTAGCTTTTTCAGGAAAAGGACCGCCCGATGTGCATCATTCTTGGAGGGCCAGCGAGTGCGCGGGACACATCCATAGTCCACCTTAGCGCGGGCAACCGACAGTACCTGATGTATTCTAACACTATGCAGGCCCTATCTGGAGGAGGACCGAGGAGTCTGTTCCTCGTGGTCGCAGTTCGCAAGGACGACGAGGACGTCGGCTTCGCTACCACTGCGGACCCCTCCATGTTCGAATTTCTCAAGGCGCTCGTCCCTGGGCCGCCCGTCGCCCGTTCTCTGATGCGGAGTGCTGGCCCTCCTCGCCCCGCGAAGGCGTACTCGACGCCGGAAGCAGATGCTGTCCTCGTCCCAGACTGGGATGCCTCTTACGAACGTTTCGAGAGCTTCCTCCAGTCCTATCACGTTGAGATGGGCAAGGCGCTCTATGAAGAGATCGTCTCGTACTACCGCCAGGTCCTGCAGGTCCTTCCGCGCCGCCTGCGAGGGGCCGCGCCGGACGTCGAGTTCCGAGCACTATTGGTCATGCCTCGCGTAGAACCGTCCAGCGGAGTGTCGAAGCTCAAGGGCGTATTCGTGTCGAAGGCCGACACGGGCCTCGTGCATGTGCCCATGCTAGACGTGCACGACCCAGTGGCCCCCCTAAAGGCAGAAGCGCGGTACGACCACCGTCTCCTCATCTGTTCCGATAGGCGGGCCCCGGGTCTCCTGTCCGCGATCCCTGTCGAAGACGCGGCTGGCACGCGCGAGGACATGCGCTGCCCCATCGCATGGCTGCGGCCTGCGCCGGCCCCAGAGGGAGATGCTGAAAGCATTGTGAAGTTCTTCCGCCAGGTGGCCAAGCAGACGAAGTGGTCCATCCCCAGAGTGGATGCACGCTGGATGCCGATAGGCATCTTTGGAAGCGCCCCCAACGGGGACCTATTTGGGGAGAAACACGCCTCACACTTCGCCCCCGTGCGCCTAGGGCCCGCAGAGCCGTCAGCAGATGCGCGCAGAAGATTGACTAGTATTCTGCGCAGGGTCAAGCGTGGGCAATAGACAGCCCGTGTCCTGACACGGCCTTCACGGGGCGTGCGCTGCGAACGAGAAACGTTTTCCGTGCTGTCCCTACTCCTAGTCGATGTCGGGTCTCAGAGCTGAAGAATCGTCGACGGCTACCCCACAGCTGACGAATCCTCGACGGCTTCCCCGCTGCCACCGGCGCAAAGCTCTCAGATTGAAAAAACACCGACTCCTCGGCCTGCACACAGGCCGGCAAAAGTAACGTGCAAAAGAAGACTAGTGCACTGGCTGGCGGCCTGCCTGTCGGCTGGGGACAAATCCTGCAGCTCGGCTGCCCGGACTCAAGGCACGACGAGCGCAAAACGGGTCGGTGGAGCGCTCTCGGCACCTAGCCTGGCCGCATAGCGCACCCGCTCGGCGGCACCCGCCGCAGCGCCCAAGAGCCTTCGCTCTCTCCCAGCGGCTGGACGTCACCCCATCTCGTCCTCCGGCCGCAGCACCTCATTTCGCCCATCCTCATCGCCGTCGCCCAGACTCGGCGCTCGCTGAGTCACCCTCGCTAGGGCGGAGAAAGGGCTGAGCATAGCACGCCATCGTCCACGCCGGAGACAGGCGACCCCACCTGCACGCTTGGCTTGAACCGTGGCTTCGCAGATTGTGGGGAGGCGGGATAGCGATAGACAAAGAATTCCCGTGGCGGGTGGGGAAGAGCTACACAGAGGGCGCGGGAAAGGCGACGATGCTTCGTTTCCAGCCAGAGCGCGTCGGTCACGGAGCAGTCGCGTGGCCTGGAAGCCGAAGCCGTTGCTTTTTGGCGCGCGCATCGTCAAGATTTCGGTCCCTCAAACCTCTACCCTGCGCGGCCAGAGCCTCCGGCCTGTGGACGAGCGGCGGCCTCCTCTGAGGGACCGAAACTTACGGGGACGCCGTCCTTGGCGGTTCGCCGTTTCGCAGGTGAAGTCTGGCGCGACGCCCAGGGGGGTCCGGCGGGACACCCGTCCTGCGTAGACGGACTACCAGTACATCGCCGAAGCGAGTAGTGCAGAGCCGTACCCAAAGGCCCAGGTTGAGCATCGACGCTGGCAGACGCTCCAGCACTGCTCGAGCTTGCACCCAGGCCGCCACGTGTCTCGTCTCCCACTGCACGAACACCCCCTCGGCACTCTGCGCCTGCACTTCGTACTCGTCATTCCCGATCCGCCAGTTAGCGCCAGGCCCGCAAGCAACGAGAGTGGTCCTGCCCTCGCCCTCCTGCTCCCAGACAATGTCCCCGGCGCGTAGCACAGCCTCTTCCGCGCAACGGAAGCGGCGCGCTAGCCTGGAGGCCTCCGCGCCACTGACCCACTGCTCAAAGAACTGCGCCTCCGCATCCAGCCCAGGGACGGCGGGTGCCGCGATGCTAATGGAAACGATTTCCGAGTGCGTGCTCAAAGACCCGGTTCCGCCCTGGCTCTGGCGCATGACTTCGATCTTCACTTCGCACGTGAAGCCAAACTTTATGTGGAAGACGTCCTCCGAGACAGCTCCGACCATGACGTCATGCGAGCACCAGAGACCCGCGAAGACCATGAGGCGCGCGCCTGCCATCGCCCCGGGGTCGACGGTTTTGGCAATGTATTTCGGCGTCGGGAAGTCGGGCGGCAGGCCCGTCAGGCCCAGTCCAGATCGTGCTGCTTCCTTCTCCTCCTCGGGCTGCGGTCCTTCGGGGGTTCGAGGGAGCAGGCGCAGGCGCAACACTGCTGGCCCGTCAACAAGACGCTCATCGGCCGCACGCCTCAGCGCGTGGCACGCCACACAGGCGCATGTTTCGCCGTACCCGTGCGGAACACCCTCGAAGAGGATGCCGGTGGAGAGCGAAGAGACCGAGGCCATTCGGCCAGCTTGCTCCGTAGTGTCGGCTCGAGAAAGACAAAGGTAGTCCGTTCGCCGCTGCTTCGTGGTTGCGTTGGGCGGCAGCTTTTAAACTCGCCTAGGCATGTGCGACCAGAGGGATGTGCTAGCCGAGTTTGCGCACCTGAGAGACGTGGCGGTGCAGGTCGCCAAGCTGATCGCGGATGTGAGGGTGCACCTGAGCACTCCTGGCGAGCCATCAGGCGTCCTGGAGCTGGAGGCCCGGCTCGGGAAGCTGCAAGGGCACAGGTTCGAGCCAAATATCGGCCATGCGGCCTTTTGCGGCATTCTGCAGCTCCTAGAAAGCTATCCGCGCTGGTCCCGCGTCTCCCCCTGGCAGGAAACGCAAGATGTCTTCTACACCGTGGAGTTGCCTGCGGAGTACTGCGGTGACCAAGGGACGCGTACCCAGATTCGCACCTCTGTCGGGGTGGACAGTCGGGGAGACATAGAGATAGTGCACCACACCAAGCAGCGCCTGCGATTCGTGGACATGGAAATGCGCCTAATGGATGCGAGCAGCTGTTCGGTCAATGTGAGGCGCGATGCCGGGGTGGAGGGCTTCGATGCTCGCGTTGCCGCGAGTCTCGAGCGTGCGATCCCGCCTGACCTCCTGCCCATTGCCGTTTCGCCCGACACCGTGAGGATCAAGCAGCGGAAGCGTTTCTACCTGTCCTCACTCGGCGTCGACAGCGAGACCTTCAGCTTTGATCTGAGCATCGTCTACACCGGAAAGACGAAGAGCGAGGCCGAGCAGAAGCAGAGCTCGCAGCAAGCGCCCTCATTCGAGGTCGAGGTGGAGTGCCTTCAGCCACGGGAGTACCTGAAAAGCAGCGGGGGCGAAGACATAATGCTCGCCCTGAGCTTGATTCTCAAGTGCCACGACTTCTCTTCGGCGCTCAATTCCTCCGCTGCGGTGACGTACGTTCCGGTTGAGGTAGGCGGCCGTTCGGGCGGACACCGCGTGGAGTCCTAGAATGTGGGCAAAATTTTCCTGCAAACGGCTTCCAGCACTGCTCCCGCGCACGAGCCATTTCGTGCAGGCCCCGCGCAGAGGAAGGACGATGTCTCTCTCTCCCATGTCCACTTCTGTGCACTTCCAGCATTTCGGCTCTACCGCTTCTCCAGTCTTTCGCTCCAGCGCGCTTCTGGATATCCGCAGATGTCGGGAGCGAATGAACAGCTGCGCTTGACGGAGGACTGGATGCTCTCGCAGGGCGATGGCGCTTCTCTGGGCTTGAGCGCAGTCCTTTGCGCCGGCGGCGACCTCATATACCTCTTCTCAGCAAGTCCCTTCGTCCCGGGAGCGCGTCGTGCGCAGGCTCTCCCAAAGGCTGTGCAGGAGCTCCTTCTCTTCGAGCCCGTCGTCCCCCTGCGCTACACGCACGAAGGCTTCCAGGCCCTGCAGCCGAGCGAGTGGTCCGACATGTCCGCAGAAAAGGACTCTTACGTGGGCCTGAACACGCTCTCGAGCGCACAGGAGTCCGTGGTTTCGGCGGAAGGAGATGCGCTGGACGACTTCGCGGACTCTCTAAGCAGCGGGCTCGGGGAGGACGTTCCGGACCTCGACTGCCAGTCGCTGCGGAGTAGCTCGAGCCCTGTGGCGGACCTCGATGGCAGCGACGGCGAGTCGGACCCAGAGGACGCGCACGAACCCGCTTAGCTCTTACGCACCGCGTTCGCGTCACGGCGCTTCCGAGCCCGCTTGGGCGCCTTGGCCGGCGCCGGCGGGGGCTCCTCTGCTCCGCGGGGAGTCTCCTCAGCTGGTGTGGACTTGCTCGCGACGAAGACTCGGAAGAGCCCGAGCGTCAGCCAATCAGTGTGCGAAGCGCTCTGGCCCTTGGTGATGCCCGAGACGATCCCGTCCCACTCAGAGTGTGCGAGAAAGAAGTCTTGCGCAGGCAGGGAGATTTTCCCTCCGGGCAGCGCGCCTTCGAAGCCCGCCTCGCGCAAACGCTCCTCGAGGAGCGCAGGGAGCAGAACGTACTCTGTACAGCCCTCGTCTCCCAGCGAAAAGCAGTACGCCATGCCGAATGCCGCCGCATCGGCGCCGTAGTCCACTGCGACGCACTTTCTTAGGTGAAAATGCCCAAAGCACGGGCAGACCTCTTCCCCCCGCAACAGCGAGAGGATCCTGTCCCCATCCGGGACGAGGCAGAGGAAAACGCCCCCGGGCGCCAGCACTCGCGCACACTCGCTGACCACACGCTCGAACACGTCCTGCTCCGCTGCTGCGAACTGCAGGAAGAAGTGGGAGCAGACGATGTCCGCTTCTCCAGAGGCCACGGGCAAGTGCCCTCCTTCGCGCGAGCAGAGATCCATGGCTTCGAAGGAGGCGTCCATGCAGCCTCTGCCGTTGGAGACGAGATTGCAGTGCCGTCCGCGCGCCTCAGCAATGCAAGAGGAGCTGCCATCCAGGCCAAGGAGCTTCTTGGGGCGGTGCGGCATCCACTTGCCGACGTCGCCTCCCTTCCCGCAGCCCACATCGCAGATGAACATGCGCCCCTTCCGACGCAGCCGCAGAGCTTTGACGGCCGCGGCGATCCCCAGCGCCTTCAGCGCATTGCAAAGTGCCCTAAATGAGGGAAGCTCTTCCACCCGCGACGACGCGAAGTGGTCTATCACCTCCATGCGGCTCATGACACGGGCGCGGTCCCCCGCGCCCTTCCAGCACGCCCCGACGAGCGGCATGCTTCCTCGTGCGCGCGACGTCGCCGGCTCACGCCTGAGCTCTTTATGCTTTCCCCAACCGCCCGATGCGTCCTGGCAGCCGCACAGGCGGAGGGCCCACCACAAGGGTGGAGGCTGACTGAGGCCCACCTTGCGCAGAAAAGTTGCTTCTGGGAGATCGAGCCACGACCAGTCAGCGAGCTCGTTGAGCGCGATTTCGCGAGAGGATCTCCGCTAAGCCTGGTGCCGACATTTGTTCCCTTGAGCCTCACGCGGAGCTTCAGGTGGACGAGGGCTTGCGTGCCGCGGTGGGGCGCCAGTTGGCGCGCCTCTCCGTTGCGGGCTGGCTTCGCCTGCCGCTGTGTGCCGCCAACTTCTGGTAAGCAAGGGCACTCACTCCGATCCCCCCTGCCGCAAGGGCAACAAGACCTGCTCGCTGGTGCGCGTTCGCGTTCCGCCAGCGCCTGGCGGCCGCATCCCTGAGCCGTGCACTGGTGCTCGGGAGACTCTGGCCTCCTTCAAGCATGGTATTTTGCAAGTCCGCGCGCGCGTCGTAGAACCCCCAGGCGTCTCCAGGTGGCTGAATGACGACGTTTTCGGCTCTTTGGCCGTACTGCTTAAGCAAGGTCAAGATCTGTACTGAGGTGATCTCCCAAGCGTGGAAGGGATGCGCCAGCGCCCCTGGCGGGAGCCCAGGTCCCACCAGACTTACATCGCTCCAAAACCCGCCATCGGGACGGCCTGCGCGAAACGCTAAGAAAGAAAACGCGGGTGGGACGCCTTCGGGCAGGCGGCCGCGCGCTTCCTCGCTCTCTTTTGGGGGCGCAAACACAAAAGCGAGGACTACGGCGTTTGTGCCTTTTGCGTCGTATCCCGGCAGTGTCGATAGTATGCACGTGTACGGTATGGCGGCCTCTTGCTGCTCGGTTAAGGCACGCATCACAGTCGTTAGCTTCACCGTTCCGAGGGGGAAGCGGGACTTCTCCTGGAGCGCAGACCCGGTCGGCAGTTCAACGGTCTGGCCGGTGGCGAAGAGGGAGCCCATGTGGAGGCGAAGGTCCACGCCGAGATCGGAGAGTGTCAGGATACCCCAAGACGAGACCTGGGCGAACATCATCGCCAGCCAGCGCAGAAAGGCGTGTGCCCGTGTGCTCGCGCCAACGCCTCTTTCCTCCCCAGCATGGAACTCGTAAGTCCACCTCCATGTCAGCTCCTCTTCCGTGCTTCCAGGCGCTGTATTCACCACAGTCCAGTCTCCGCGTGATGCAGCATCCGTCCTGAAGACAAGATTGCGGACGAGCGGGGTTTCGTCACATAGACTGTAATGAGGGACCGTACTTTGGGAACCCTCGCTACCCCCCTCACCGGGAGATGCGGCTGGGCATGCTGCCACATTCTCCCCCTTCTCGAATGGTGCATCCGTAGGCATTTCCGGTGCATCGTGTATGAACAGCGAAATGAAAAGCACTCTGCCAGAGTCCTGCAAGAGCTGCACGCATACTTTCTCCTTGTCAGGAACAACCAAAGAGTACTCGTAAAAGACGGAAGCAAAGACGTCCAAGAGCTCCGTCCAAGCGAGTCTGTCGCGGCGACGAGAGAGGCCGGGGGACCTTGGCCAAGAGCGCAGAGTATCTATTATCTTGTCGACGTTCGGATATGTTACTGTCGGCGGCACCGAGCATGTCTCGTCCTGGCGCTGGACAACAGAGTGTTCGTCTGGTCTCCGAGGCCCAGGAGCCGTGATCATTTATGGACGATACGAGCTGAAGCCAGGGGCTTCAAGGGCCGCCCCGAGCGGACCACCGTAGGGCGGCGGGGATGTGGAGGGCACCCCATAGGGAGTGGGTCCGGGGGGAGGGAGGCCGAGCGGAGAAGGCGGATAACCCGTCTCCCCGGGCCCTCTCGGCATGGGGAGCTCCGGTGGAGGGAGAGCTCCGGGGTAGGGCCCGTAGGGCGATGCCCCGAGACCCATCGGGGTGTCCTCAGGAGCAGGAGAGTACATGGGCGAAGGTGACATCGGGGGTGAAGAATACTCGGAGGGTACAGGCGAGATAGAGGCCAGAGAGGGCGTGGACCCTGGTAGGGGCCCTGGTCCTGCTTCTCCTCCTGGCATGAAAGGATCTCCAGGGGGCTGCGGCGGCATGAAGGCAGAGTCCGCCCCGGGGAGGCTGCTCCGTAAGGCCGTGGAGTCTCCCGCGTTCCGCATTCTAGCCGTGGTGAGGTCCAGGTCGCCAGGAAAGCTATTGGCATTTATTGCGTTCGTCCACGACGCAGGAGGGGGGGCTCCGCTCATCGGGCCGTAAGGAGCGATGCCAGGAGGTCCCAGGGGTGGCAACGCGGCGGCGTTCATTGCGAATCCTTTGATGAAAGAGTGGCAAAAAATGGCGCGACGTCGACGGCGCTCGTCTCCGCGATACTCTCGGCTCGAGCGGCACGGGGTACAAATTCTAGACAATGGCCCGACGTCGCCGAACCTGGCGGCCCGTGCCCCTCTCCATCCCACCGCGGCCGTCGAACGTCGAAAGGGCCGGGGCTTCGGACTCGTTTCTGCGGTTGCTGCTTCCCGCGCAGCTGCCCCCTCCTCTCCTTTTGCTCATCGAGGACCTTTGCGGCGCCGCCTCGGTGAAGGAACCTGACGTGGAAGCAGACTGCGCCGACGCGCCTCCTTCCCCCGTGCGTCGCCTCCGTGGGAGCGCCCGCAAGGGGAAGCGCCTCTACGAGAGCAGCGACGTCTACCCCGCGCGGACGGTGCCCTGCTCCCTGGCAGAAGAGCTTTCTCCGTCGCCGCTGGATTGTGGAGACTGGCTGTAGACTGAGCGGCATGGAAGTGCGCCGGGCAGCCTATCGATCTCCCCCAGCTGCGCATCGGGGAAAAACGTGAGGAAACACCCCGCGAAGCGCTCTCCCGTCGTCGTGTCGCGGCCATACACCACTGGCCCGCGGCCCGAAGGCTCGTGGGCCTGCGACAGCGCCAAAAGCGCCACGCGCCGCCTGCTTGTTTCCTCAAAAACTATGTGACGCCTGCGCAGTGCGTCGTCGCCCGACGCACTTGCTAGCAGACTCTGCGCACGGATTCGCAGGATGATGTCGCGGGGAGTGCGGGCGAGCATCTCCACTACGGGCTTGAAGTCTCGAGAAGGGGCGCCTTCAAGCACCAGCTGCTGGACCTCGATGACGCGCGCCGTCGGGCATTTGGGGCCGGAGAAGGCAGTTGAGAGGCGGCGCGCCATGGGCAGGGCGCTCCGGAGCTGTTCCTGCACGAGCAGAGGAAGCTTGGATGCGGCAGAAAGAAAGGCCGCCTTGCTTCCCCCCTCCAGAAGGCGTCGTGGACCCACTTGACGCAGCAGCTCCGAGGCATCAAGCGGCATTCCGTCGAGGTAGGAGAGCACAGCCTCCCAGAGCTCCGGTGGAAGGTGCGCCAGAAGCTCCTTGCCAACGAACGCGGGCGCACGGCCCTCCCGCCGATTCCGGCTTGGGTGACCCGCCCAAGTCGCGAGCGCGGGCTCGATGCGCAGGCTCAGCTCCAGGAAGGTAGAGGCAAACTGCGGCCTCCGGTGCTCGAGAGCAGAAGCGCGCACGTAGTGGCGCAGAGCATCGAGGGGACATAGCACGGGCCGCTCATCCCGCGGGGGGCGGCTCGCGGCAGCGGCCTCCTGTTCGTACTTCTCGGAAAGGGCCCGAATGAAAATGAAGAGCCTCAGCGCCGCGACAGTTCCCGAGCAAAGAACTTCCTCCGCGAAAGCGCGCAGAGTGCTGTCGCAGTCCCCCGCCTGAGCCGCCGACATGCGGCGGACTGCTTGGTTGAGGCGGTGGGCTGCGGCATGCTCGCCAAAGAGCCCAAGGGTCACGAGGCGACGCGGCTCGATGTCTCGTCCGTGAGCGAGGCGCACCCAAACGTCGGGCCGGCGAGGGAGATCTAGCAGGTAGTGCTGAAACCACCCTCCCCCCCAATCGCTTTCTGCGACGCGGAGGTGTGTGGCGAACGCAAGGACGCGCCCACCTAGGCGAAACCGTCGGAGAGCTGACTCCGCACGAGGGCCGGACACGAGTAGTATCGTAGTTCCGTGCCCCAGAACGTCGCCGCACACCTTGGCCGCTCTGCGCAAGCACCCTCGGTGCGGAGACGCCGAGACCACGACTCCGCGCCCCGCTTGGAGGTCTCGTTCCCACTGCGGCAGCACCGCGCGCACCTTCGCCTCGGTTTCGTGCGCGCACGCGCGTCCAGAGGACTGCCTCTCCGCAGGGGAGACCCAATCTTTCCTGTCGGCGTCCCCCAGGCGGACTCGGACGACTTGCACAGGGGGCGCGCGAGGGCCCGCACGACAGGAGTACACACCAGCGGCGGCGAGCGCGAGAGCGAGCAGCTGCACCTCGTGGCGTCGAGAGTGGGTCGCCCAGGAGCCTTCCTCAATGGCTGCAGAAGCGGCGGCGCGCTCCGCGACAAGCGCCCGAACGGGCCGACTCGAAAGCAGGAAGGCCCCAGAGAACACCACGGCGTCGGCCTGCCGCACAAAACTCCGTAAGAGTGATCTCTCACCGTGACTTTTGGGCCACGCCTCGCAGTCATCCAGGATGAGAAGCGACGGTGCATGGAGACCCAAGTTGCCGCTAAGGAGATGGCGGTAGGAGAGGGCCTGAACAGCGAGCGAGGCTCCCTCTTCCGCCGCCTCTCTCGCCGCCCGGGTGGCCGCGCGGCGAGAGGCACAGACCCAGATTACGCCTCTGTGTGCAGGTGTAGTCCCGGGAGGGTGGAAGGAAGAGGCGAGACTGGCGAGCACCCGACCCTTTCCGCTCAGCGGGGCATCGGC
>Ga0180433_10001581_pt1 | contig 37728 bp, 31 predicted proteins | sample SS_ome_8_FD_132980 | JGI IMG/M metagenome (GOLD analysis project Ga0180433, IMG submission 132980) | Hypersaline lake sediment archaeal communities from the Salton Sea, California, USA - SS_1_D_1 metaG | ecosystem: Environmental > Aquatic > Non-marine Saline and Alkaline > Hypersaline >... | reverse complement strand
TGTGGAAAAACAGACCGGTGAAACTCCTTTCAATGCACCGGATGATCTTCTGGACTTGATCAGTCAGCAGAAATATGGAAAATTCATTCATCCTGAACTCAATACCATTCCGGTGGATTTGCTATATGATATGGATACCACCGGTGGTAATTCCGGCAGTCCCATCTTTGATGCGGAGGGAAAACTTATTGGTATCAATTTTGACCGGGCCTATGAAGCTACTATTAATGATTTTGCCTGGAATGCTTCCTACAGCCGGTCCATAGGTGTTGATATCCGTTATGTGTTGTGGATTCTGGAAAAGTATGCTCAGGCTGAGGAGTTGTTGGAAGAGTTGAAGGTGCTGGAATAAGCTGCAAATGAAAATGCCCAGTGTTTGAATATTTAATAATCAGATATTATTTTTTTAAGGGCTGATTTCAGAACAAGGATCAACCTAACCTTGACAGGGTTTGAAGCCCTGCCAAGGTTAATTATAAAGAAATCAATAGATTATAGTCTTATAAATTAAACACTTTTTCTCTTGTTTACACCCTATTTCATCAACAATGCTTTCTGTATCTCCGTATGGGAACCATTCCTGAGAATAAAAAAGTATATTCCGCTGGGTACAGTCTGGCCTGCATCATTGGTTGCATGCCAGATTACCTCATGAGTGCCGGCTGCCATTTTAGTATTCACCAGGGTTCGCACAGGCTGGCCGATCATATTATATACTGTAAGCGTTACCTGTGCAGGTTTAGATAAGGTATAGGAAATAGAGGTCTCCGGATTGAATGGATTTGGATGATTCTGATGCAAGCTACATGACTGGGGCATCTGTCTTTCTCTGTCCTGTATCGTGGTGGCTTCTCTGGTTTTTCCGGTGATCAGATAACAGAACTGTTTTACTTTTACCTGGATACAGGTATCATCATATCCGTTAACATCAAGAAGGATCCATTCACCTGTGGAGGTCAGAAAATAGTATATCTCTAAATCCCCGGGATTACTTACACCTGCCTCATCCAGCATATCCTGGGTATAGGGAATGCTAATGGTCACAGAATCAGCAAACTCAAGCCCTGTAGGACCAAAATGGTAAGACAGTCCAATACCGGTAACATTATCAGGGAGCGGAGGAGTATCATCAATAGTACCAATTTGGATTTTTTCTTTCCAGTCCAGTGCTCCTGCTGGAATAATAACAGACACATCCGAGGTATCAGAGATTACTGTCCCGCCATTCTGGTCAACTGAATCTGCTGCCACAGCAGTAACTGTCGCAGAACCGATAGTTAGGGTATAGGTGGTATCCATGGTATTGTGAGTGTCAGCCAGGTCTTGTGCAGTAACAGAAACTGTAATTACATCATCCTGAGTAAAATCAGTAAGAGGATCATAGACGATAGTGTAGGAGGGACTGTGAGAGAGTAACTGTACCTGTCCTCCAGTACGATCAGCACCATCAGCAACAATAGTTGAATCATTTACCTCTACAGCTATGGAAGAGCTGTCCACCCCAGTGCCTGAAGAGTCAGTAAGAGTGAACTGAATGTTTGAATTTCGGTGAATTGCCAGAGAGTGAGGAGGCGGAAAACAGTGAACTATTTCAGGAGCTGTTGTATCCGGAACAAATCCTGTACCTTCCAGAGCAATATAGGCAATAGGATCATCAGGATCATTATTTTCTATGCCCAGTGTGGCAGTTTTTTTACCTGCAGAAGAGGGATGAAATTCTATGGTAATCTCTGTTTCGCTTCCTGGCGGTACAGTGCAGGAACCGCCACCACTGGTGATGGTAAAATCATTACCGTCTGGGCCGTATATGAGAGTTTTCTGTACTTGGAGATCAAGATTTCCGGTATTCCATACAGTGAAGGTAAAGACTTCAGTGGAGTCAGTCCAGACTGTCCCGTAATCATGTTTCCAGGGGGCTGCATGTATTTCAGGTGCCCGGGTAAAACAAGAATCTTCTTCTGACCATTCACTTATCACAGTATTGTTGTTGTTAGTATGAGGATCAGTCTGGGTTTTAACGGCGAAATAGTATTTCTGATCAGGAGAAAGTCCGGTAATCAGCAGAGAGTTTTTGGTTTTATCTTCGGTCATGCCGAATTCAGTATAGGGTCCCCCGGAAGTGGTGCTGTAAAACACCCGGTAACCACCGGGATCAGCTTGATAGATAATAGGTGTCCAAGACACTCTTATTGCCTGAGTGTTCATGCACCTGCAGGAGACATTTTCTGGTGCAATGGTCTGAGTGAATCCCCAGTATACGCATTTAAGATTCAGAAAGTCACGCAGTGCAGGATCATCAGTATATAATCCATTAAAACGCAGGTCACTTCCGGCATTACAAAGATTAGTGAGTTTCATCAAAGATAAAGGAAGAGGACCGGTAAGTTTGTTGCTTTCAACCCAAAAGTGTCGCAAGTTGGTCAGATTTTCCAATTCAGCTGGGATGGCACCTGAGAGTTGATTGGAAAAAAGATCAAGGTATTGTAAACTGCTCAGATTCCCCAGTTCAGGCGGGATTGGACCGGATAGTTTATTCTTCCCGCAAGCCAGAAAGATCAGGCTCGACAGACTACCTAATTCAGGCGGTATGGAACCGGAAAGCTGATTGTTATAAAATGTAAGTTGTTCCAGACTTGCCATGTTTCCAAGATCAGCGGGAATGGAACCGGATAGTTGATTATTATCTAAAATAAATGTACTCAGTTTGGTCAGATTCCCCAGTTCAGGCGGTATGGAACCGGAAAACTGATTGATACAAAGAATAAGCATTTCCAGGTTGGTCAGATTTCCCAGTTCAGGCGGGATAGAACTGGAAAGCTGATTGCTATAAAGACCAAGTATTTTCAGGTTGGTCAGATTTCCCAGTTCAGGCGGGATAGAACCGGAAAGCTGATTGAGAGAAAGATGAAGATACATCAAATGAGTAAGATCCCCCAATTCAGCTGGGATTGCACCTAACAGTTGATTGTTCTGTAGATTAAGAGATCTCAGATTTGCCAGATTTCCCAATACAGGGGGGATGGTTCCTGACAGTTGGTTATTATCTAGATTAAGGTACTGCAAGTTAGTCAGATTCCCCAATTCAGGCGGAATAGCCCCTGATAGTAAATTGGCTCCAAGAGAAAGACTGTTTAGATTTGCCAGATTTCCCAATGCAGGAGGGATGGTTCCTGACAGTTGATTATAATCTAGAGAAAGGTGCCGCAGGTTATTTAGATTCCCCAATTCAGGTGGAATAGCCCCTGATAGTTGGTTGGAGTATAAATCAAGAATTTCCAGGTTATTCAAATTCCCCAATTCAGGTGGAATAGCCCCTGACAGTTGGTTGAAGTAAAGATTAAGATAGCAGAGGTTGGTCAGATTTCCCAATGCAGGTGGAATAGCCCCTGATAATTGATTGGCTCCAAGAGAAAGGGATTCTAGATTGGTCAGATTTCCTAATGTAGGAGGGATGTTCCCTGACAATTGATTGTTGTAAAGAGAAAGGGATTCTAGATTGGTCAGATTTCCTAATGTAGGAGGGATGTTCCCTGACAATTGATTAAAGTATAAACTAAGAGTTTTCAGTTCATTCAAATTCTCCAACTCAGGTGGAATGCTCCCTGAAAGATTATTGAAGTTAAGATAAATATATGTCAGGTTGGTTAAATTTCCCAATTCAGTTGGGATAGTGCCGTCAAGATTATTATTCCCTAGATCTATTCGTGTTACTCGGTCTACTACAACTGTAATACCGTACCAGGTATCAACCGGGCCAGTCAGCCATTTAGTTTTGTTAGTCCAGGCTCCACCGTTTGTACTGTTGTACAGGGCGACCAGAGCCAGGGAGTCCTGTTCGTTTACAGCAGTTGTAGTCATTTGAGATGTCGTATTATTGTCGGGTTTTTTATGGAGTTTTTTCTGAAGCTGCTCGTGAATATTCTCAGTCGGTTTAAACATTTCAATAATTCGCATGGAGTCAATTTTTATATACTGATTGATCATACTGTTAATTGCCTGTTTCGGATATTTGTTTCCATATCTTTGTAGAATTTGGGTTTTAATTTCTTTTCTGGTTTGCCTAAGCAGTTTTTCGGTTTTGTTCTGGGCAAAAAGAGGGTGGAGCATAAAAAGACATACTGCTGTTATTATACACAACCTATAATGTGTTTTTCTGAAGTTCATACAATCCTCCTGTTTGGTTAAAGTAGTATTTTTTAATTACGGAAAGCCATTTCTTTTACAGTGCTGATAAATATTTAACGTTTAAATTTTTTTGAAATGAAGCATACTGAAGAAAGGTGTTTAGATTTGAAATTTTTATTCAGTATATTGACTCATTTCATACACTTTTGAAACACTTTCTTTTAAAAATCATAGTTTTCGTATAAGTACAAATTGTATGCCAAGGGTTCAGAATTTTAATTTAAGATATCCTGTTAATCCTGTCAAAGAGATATTTTCAAAACTCACTCTCTTTGTCGGGACTGTCTCAAAAGCATGAAAAAAAATCTAAACGCTGAGATAGCAATGAGAGACAAAAAGACTATAAATATTTAATAATTATAAATTTATCAAATTGCGGACTTTGCCTTAAAATTTTATTTTTAGTCAACCTCGAATTATTAGGAAATCCCCCTGTGATCCCCCTTTGTGAAAGGGGGATTTTGTGTAGGGGGAGGATCAACCTAACCTTGACAGGGTTGGGTACGTAAAATAAAATCACAGAATATGAGTGTAGACCTGACAGGTCATCAAAGGCCGGACAGGTCTGGGTGTTTAAAGTACAGTTTTCAAAAATTTACCGGTATATGAATTCTTGACCTTAACAATATCTTCCGGTCGGCCGGCAGCCACAATGCTGCCTCCCTTATCACCACCTTCCGGTCCCAGATCAATGATCCAGTCAGCTGCTTTGATGACATCCAGATGATGTTCAATGATGACGACAGAATGTTCGGATTCAATCAGTTTATTGAAGCAGGAGAGCAACTGGGATATATCATGCAGGTGGAGCCCGGTAGTAGGTTCATCAAAAAGATACAGAAGTTTTTTCTTAGGTTTCCTTGAAAGATGAAATGCCAGTTTTACCCGCTGGGCTTCGCCGCCGGACAGAGTGGGAGCAGGCTGTCCCAGACGGAGATAACCCAGTCCAACATCTTTCAAAACCTTTAGTTTTCGGGTAACGGAGGAGGTTCCCTGAAAGAAATCAATGGCTTCTGAAACACTTAGATTGAGAACATCATCAATTGTTTTTCCCTTGTACTTAATTTCAAGTACTTCTTTTTTATATTTTTTTCCATTGCATTGATCACAGATAAGGGTTACATCGGATAAAAATACCATATCAATGTCAATTTCACCTTTTCCTTCACATTTATCACATCTACCTTGAGCTACATTGAAAGAAAAGGTTCCGGGAGCATAGCCTCGGACACGTGATTCCCGGGTGGAAGCAAATAATTTTCGTATACCGTCAAAGGCTTTAATATAGGTAACTGGATTGGATCGGGGTGTTTTACCTATAGGCGACTGATCCACCAGAATGATATCATCAATTTGCTCAGTTCCCTGGATAGATTCATAACGGCCCAGAGCTGTAAACCGTTTCTTTTTTGCTTTCTTTAAAGCCGGGAATAGAATATTTTTCAGGAGTGTGGTCTTACCGGAGCCGGAAACTCCGGTGATTGATACTATGCGATTGAGCGGAATGGTGACATCGATATGTTTCAGGTTATGCTCTGCAGCTCCTTTAACAGTGATTGTTTTACCGTTCATTTTCCGTTTGTTTCCCGGGACAGGTATGGTTTTTTTATGAGCTAAATACTGACCGGTCAGGGAATTGTTTTTAAGAAGGTTATCGAGATTCCCCTGATATACTTTCTCACCTCCGTTTTCACCTGCCCCTGGACCAAGTTCGATAATTTGATCTCCTGACCGGATCATTTTAGGATCATGTTCAACTACAATGACTGTGTTGCCCAGATCTCTGAGGTTCTTAAGAATATTGATCAGTTTTTCATTATCTCTTGGGTGCAGGCCGATGGTCGGTTCATCCAGTATGTAAATACTTTCGGTCAGATCAGATCCCAGAGCAGTAGCAAGATTTATTCTCTGCGCCTCGCCTCCGGAAAGAGTGGCTGAGCGGCGGTTCAGAGAAACATATCCCAGACCCACTTCGTACAAATAGGTAAGCCGGGTTAACAGTTCTCTGTACACCTGATGAGCAACCTGTTTCTGATAATCATTTAAGCTCAGATTTTTTATGAACTGGCAGGCTTCTTCTATGGTCATACTGGTTATATCACCAATATTTTTATTATCAATATAAACATACAGAGCTTCCGGCCTGAGTCTGGTGCCGCGACATTCCGGACAGGTGTAGTATCCCCGATAACGTGATAAGAATACCCGGACACCGATTTTATACTTTTTTTTCTCCAGAAAGTTGAAAAAACGGTATATACCCGGGAACCTGCCTTTTCCGTATTTTATAATATCTTTATGTTTATCCTTAAGATCCTTATAGGGTATGTCCAGAGGCAGGTTATATGTTGCTGCAATATTTTCCAGACGTTTACGTATGTGGCTATGAGTGGGCGTGTTCCAGGGAGCCACCGCTCCCTGTCGCAGGGTTTTATTTTTATCCGGTATCACCTTATCCAGATCAATATCTATTATGTCTCCAAAACCTCTGCATTTTGGACAGGCTCCAAAAGGATTGTTAAATGAAAAAAGCCTTGGCTGAGGCGGAATAAATTGTTTTCCGCAGCGGTCACATTGAAAAAGGCGGGAAAAAGTGAGCAGCTCTTTATCTTCAGTTAAAACAACAACTCTGCCTTTTCCCTGGTCAAATGCAGTTTCTACGGCATCAGCAATACGGTCGTGGTTTTCAGGGTTATTTTTAATCCGGTCTACCGCTACGGCCGGATAATTTTTAAGTTTTTTGATATTGAGCTTTTCGGTACGAATGGTTTCTTTGTTCACAATTGATCTGACAAATCCTTTGGAGATCAGGGTATCAATTTCCTTTTCAGATGGCTTATGCTGTAGTGGAAAACCAATAATCACATATTGATCCTGTGGCAGTTTCTGTATATTCTGTATTACATCTGGAGTTTTATTTCTGGTCACGGGAATATTGCAGTTGGGGCAGACGGTAGTACCGATCCGGGAATAGAGAAGTCGGAGATAGTCCAGCACTTCAGTGGCAGTTCCTACTGTTGAACGATAGGTACGGATTGTATTGCGCTGTTCAATGGCCACTGCCGGAGAAATTCCCTTTATTTCATCCAGATCAGGACGTTCCATTCTTTCCAGAAACTGTCGGGCATAGGAAGAGAGCGATTCCACGTAGCGTCTCTGACCCTCGGCAAAGATGGTATCAAAAGCCAGACTGGATTTACCGGATCCGGAAGGACCGGTTATAATTACTAATTTTCCCCGGGGAATATCAATATCAAGATTTTTCAGGTTGTGAACCCTGACTCCCCGAAGCTGAATCTCATTCGGCACGATTGATTATACTAAAAGTTATGTTATTTTGCAAACTGAATATTTTTAAAGATGCAGAGAAGAGATGGGGAGATAGATTAAAAAACAAAGACAAAAGATCAGGAATCAAGATACAAGAAGCAAGAACGTAAGAACTTTAGAACAATAATAGATTATCGGGTAGAGGTCAGAGGTCGGTGTTCAAAAGTCAGCAGATATTATTTGCGGACAAATTGATTTTCAAAAATAATAGTATTACAAACCCCTCTTAACCTTTTATCTTCTTCTCTTCATTACTTCCTGTACTTCCTGTCTGATCTTGTTAAGCAGGTTATATCCTCTTTTCAGAGTATTGCGTTTAACATTTTTTTCTTTGGGAGATATATCTTCGAATTTTTCCAGATTATTCATAGCATTTTGCAACGAAGATCGCTTGACCCTTATTAACTGAATACTCTGTGCGGCCTTTAATCTGTTTCTGTCTTTTTTGAAATCTTTGTACTTAAGAAAATCTTCCAGCAGAGAAATATATTGATAATTAACTTTATATAACTGCCATTGAAATTGATTGTTTTTTTCTGGTGAGTTTTTCTTTAAATAAGATTTTAATTGAATAATCCGTCTGACAGCATCCTGTAATTTGTCCTGTTTCTGAAGAAGATGTATCAAAGTAAGTTTACTTTCATATTTTGAAACAGTATCAGTCTCAGATTCAGACGCAGAGGTTTCTTTTTCAGCTTCCTCTTCAACTGATTGTGTACTGTCCTGTCCAGACAGATCATGCTGTTGATCTTTCTCTAACTGATCAATGATTGTTCTTACTTCCTCAGGAGATACTTCTGCTTCCACAGTCATAGTGATTGTTCTTCCTTCTTCTGTCTGGTCTACAACAGCAACATTTTGTAAATATCCTGCAGAGATGGATTCTATTATATCTTCTTTAGTCTGGAAATTCTCAACCTCTGTAGATGATTCTATGAATATAGTATATGATTCAATCGCTTCTCTCAGAGCCAGATCCTTGCAGGTCTGCCGTGCTTCAACCAGACTCTCATTGTCCCCGTAGGTATAAGAGTAAGTTCCCCGGATTTTATCCTGAGCATGAGCTGAGAAATAAATTATACCTACAAGAAATAATATTCTTTTTATCATCGTTTTTTCTCCTTATTAAATAATTATAATCTGAATTATAAATAATTATCTAATAAATAATATAATTATTTTTTTACCGGACTCCACTCAGCGATATTTTCCACCCGGAGTTGAACCGGTCCTTCAGCTTTCCACTGATTATGAGAGTTATAATTCCACCCCAGATATTCTGAATCTCCGCCGCCCTGGGTGGTTATTAAAAATACATTGTTCAGATAACCAAAGGATTTGGCCTGATCAGCAGGTCTCTCCTTGTCACCCCGGCTGGGATCAACCGGTATCCACCCATATCCGGGAAGATATACTTCTACCCAGCGGTGATACACATAATCAAAACAGGCATCTTCGCCTCTTATCACCACAGCGCCGGCATAGCGGGCCGGAAGTCCTGATGCTCTGCATAAGGCAATATAGGCAAACGCGTATTCTGAACAGGAGCCGGACCCTCGCCTGATTACAGTCGGTGCAATATCCCATCCTCCGATACGTTCGTAATGCAGTATTTGTCTGAGGTAATCAAATATATTTCTGGCTATCCAGTACGGATTTTCAGCACCCGCTACAGCAATCTCTGCAGCTCTCTGGATATAAGGCATAGTGATACAATATTTTAGATCATCAGCTAAATATGTATCTCTGATGTGTTCAGGTATCTCCTGCAGACTTCCCACTTTTTCCGGAAATATATAGTGCATGACTTCATTGATTTCAGCTTTTACTTTTATATGTGGTCTGAACTGATCTCCGGGTTTCATGTTTTGTTTAATAAAGTGAGCAGACTTTTGTCCCCATTTATCAGTAACAAACTTATCTGGTTTAACCGGATAAGTGATGTCCAGAATTTTTTGGTTGGGTCTGTTTTCTGGTTCCGCAATAAAAATATCCAGTTGTGTTACTGTACCCGGACCGAAGTTAATTATATCACTGCTGAACTCAATTTCTTCCAATCGAGCATTACTTTTTTTAATTTTTACATCATCGAATACTGTTATGGAAGAAATTGTATCAGTTTCATAATCTCCGTTAATTAAAGTATTGTTCATCCAGCAAAGACCCCAGGGATAGGGTCCGGATGAAGGCAAAATCATAACCACAATCCCTTTGGAGGGATGTACCCGGTATAGTTCATCAGTAGAACGGTCTGCAACCCATAGGTAGTTGCCGTCCCAGGCGAGTCCCCTGGGATCACCGGCCGGAGAGGGGAAGGAATGAATGGTAGTGCCGTCATCCGGGCTTATCTGGTAGATCATATCAGTACTGTTATCTGATACCCAGAGAGAATTTTCACTCCAGGTTAGTCCCTGAGGATCCGACCCGGGGGGATTAATAACATGTAGTGTGTTCCCGGATTTGGGACAAATTTTATAAATTTTTCCTACATATGATTCAGTTGATGTATTGGTAAAATCCATATCCGAGATCCAAAGATGGTTCCCGTCCCAGGTCATACCAGTAGCAAAATAACCGGGAGATTTGAAACTGGTTTTTACACTGCCGTCTGAAGGATCAAATTTGTATATCATATCTGTTTTCCTATCCACTCCCCAAAAGTTATTGCCGTCAAAAGCCAGCCCGGTTACACAGGGGCCCGGTGCCTGAATTTTTTTAATTATATCACCGGAAGCGGCAAATAGTAAGGAAGAGAATATACATACTATTACTATTGTTAGACTGAATTTTTTCATTGGATTACTCCTTATTTTAACATAGTATTGATATAGATGTTAAAGATTAATATATATCTTTTCTCCTGTTATCCAGCAGATTGAATTTTTTTCTTGTTCTGTCAATTTTATTCACATCTAATTCTGCATGCATCAGGATCTCTTGTGTTCCTGCTTCTGCCAGGATTTTTCCTTCCGGATCAATGACTGCAGAAAATCCGAATTTAAGTTTTTGATTAATGGTACACCGGTTACATCCGATTATAAATACCTGATTTTCTATTGCCCTTGCTCTCAGAAGTATTCTCCAGTGTTCCAGCCTGGGTTCCGGCCAGTAAGCAGGAATAAAGATAATTTTTACATTCTTCTCAGCTATTTTTCTGAACAGTTCAGGAAATCTGAGATCAAAACAGATAGTTAAACCACATTTACCCCACTGAGTTTGAAAGACAGATATATCCCTGCCCGGTTCAATAAACTTATGTTCATCCATTAACCGGAATAAATGCAGTTTGTTGTAGTTCGCAACCTCTTTGCCGTCTTTATCAAATAAAAAGGCAGTATTATAGATTTTATTATTGAATTTCTGCGGGGTAGTGCCGATTATAGCAATATTATATTTTTTCGCAATACGGGAGATATGATTGATAATACTGTCTAATTCATCTTTACTGTATTTTTTTATATTTGGTAAGTCAAAACCGGTAGTCCAGAATTCAGGCAGCATGAGAATATCATTTTTTCTTGCAGCTGTTTCTTCAGCAGCTGATTCAGCTTTTTTCAGATTAGATCGGATGTCTCCTTTCAGGGAATCCATCTGATAAAGAGAAACTTTCACATTCATTGAATCCATAGTACTGCTCTTTATAAAAAATTTTACTGTCCGATTATAACACTTTTTCTAATTTCTCAACAATGACATCTTTAGAGACAGCTCCTATTATCATATCCACTGGCTTTCCATCATTAAAAATAAGTAAAGCCGGTATACTGGTTATACCATAATCAGCCATAGCCTGAGGACTTTCTTCAGTATTGCATTTTCCTATTTTCACTTTACCCTTATACTCTGTAGCTAATTCTTCTACTACCGGGCCTATTAATTTACAGGGAGCACACCATTCAGCCCAGAAATCGACTAATACTGGTGTATCTGATTCAATTACTTCTGCCTTAAAATTATCATCATTAAAATGAGCAACATCAGCCATATTTAAACTCCTTATTTTTGGTTCCATAATTTCAGAATTTTAATAACTCTTAGATCTTTTATTGAATAGCAGACATTATTACCTTTTCGTTCTGACTGTACAATACCGCTGTTTCTCAAAAGAGAGAGATGTTGAGATATATTAGACTGGGGAAGTCCGCATTTTTTTTCTATAGTACTCACACAGGGATGGTTGTTTTTAATAATCAGAAGAATTTTTAAACGTGCAGGATGTCCGATGGATTTTAAAAAATCTGCATATTCTTTAAAAGAATCTATATCATAGTTTTTCATAGTATACTGCTTTTCAAAAAATAAATAAAAAGTGAATGCAATTACATTATTTGAACAGATTATTCAGGTATATCTATTCTTCCAGATACTTAAGAGCAAATTCTGCTGCGGTTGCACCATCCCCGACAGCAGTGGTTATTTGTCGTATTTCTTTCTCTCTAACATCACCTGCTGCATAGACACCCGGAACTGAAGTCTGCATGTTTTCATCAGTAATGATAAAACCATATTTGTCTTTTTTTAGTTTATCAGGGAGAAAGTCAGTATTAGGAATCATACCAACCCAGATAAATACACCATCTGCGTTTAGTTCCTTCTGTTCTCCGGTTTCTCTGTCTTCCACAGTTACAGATGAAACATTTTGTTCACCATTGATTGAAATCACTTTGTGATTGAGAAAAAATTTAAATTTGGGATTCTCACGGGCTTTTTTCTGTAATATTTTTTCTGCATTCAGATGATCCATAAACTCTACTAATTGAATGGAACGAACAAAACGGGTCAGATAGAGTCCTTCCTGAATACCTGAATTCCCTCCGCCAACCACCACAATATCTTTATCCTTAAAGAAAGGGCCGTCACAGGTTGCACAATATGAGACACCTCTTCCTTTAAACCTATCTTCTCCAGGTACGTTGAGCAGTTTCGGATCAGTTCCGGTTGCAATAATAATTGTTTTTGCCTGATATTCTTCTTGTTTGGTTGTAACTTTTTTTGTATCGCCATTTAGATTTATATCAGAAACTGATCCGGTTAAGAATTCAAGACCAAATCGTTTGGCTTGTTTTACCATCCTCTGCATTAATTCCGGACCAGCAACCCCTTCTTCAAAACCAGGATAGTTTTCAATCCATTCAGTAACAGCTACCTGACCTCCCGGCATAAGTTTCTCTAAAAGACCAACTTTTAATTGAGCCCGGCTGGCATAGATGCCTGCTGTGATCCCTGCTGGTCCGCCACCTAATATTAATATATCATAAGATTTCATATTTCCTTTGGTCCTTTCATTATTAGAATAAAAATATATTCAAACAATTGAATATACAAAATTTTGTCTGGATTGTCAAGATTTTTATTATCCAAAAATTAATTGTAATATTTATAGTATATTTAATTAATATTTACATATTTTCGATTAAAGGAATATAATATGATTGGCCTAGCATGATCACATTAAGATACAAATAGTATGCCAAAAATTTTTTAAGCTTGACAATCTCTTGCCTAAATTTTATATTATAATTGAATTAATATATGAAACTGGTGATTGTAAACATTTAATTGATAAAATACAGATGGGTTTATACAGTCCAGTTTCTGCAGTACATAAAATTATTCAGAGAATCTGTTTTGAGGGGTTGAATTGAATATAAGAGTTATTGGTATTATTCCGGCAAGATATAAATCAACACGTTTACCAGGCAAGCCATTGGTTGATATTGGCGGCAAACCAATGATACAAAGGGTCTGGGAAAGAGTACAAGGATCTAAGTATGCTGATAAGATCATAATTGCAACAGATGATAAACGAATTTATGATACAGTTAAACAATTTACCAGCAATGTTATGATGACCCCCGAAGAGCTGACCTCTGGTACTGATCGAGTAGCTTATACAGCACGTACGTACACTGCTGATATTATAATTAATATTCAGGGAGATGAGCCTTTTATCACCTCAGATGAAATCGATCAGGTTTCAGAGATATTAATTGATGATCCTGAACCTGTAATGGGTACCCTGGTAAAAAAAATCAAAACAGTAGATGAACTGACAAGTCCCCATACAGCAAAGGTGGTTATTGATAGAAAAGGATATGCAGTTTATTTTTCCCGGTCACCAATACCTTTTAACAGGATTGCTTCTGATATTAATGAGTGGTTACGTTATGGTACATATTATAAACACATTGGGATTTATAGTTACAGAAAAAAATATCTAGAGAAATTCTCACAGTATAAGCCAGCTGTGCTGGAGAATATGGAAAAATTAGAACAGCTCAGAGTACTTGAAAACGGAGACTGCATTAAAACAGCAGTAACGAATTATGAGTCTCAAAGCGTCGATACAGAAGAAGATTTAAAAATGGCACGAATAAGATGCAGAAACGAAATAAACGGAGAGTAAAGATGAAAAATATATTTGTTGATTCAATTCCTATAGGCAAAGAACATCCTTTAGTACTCATCGGAGGTCCTTGTGTTATGGAATCTGAGGATCTGGTTATGGAAGTTGCTGATAAGGTGAAAAAAATTACAGATTCTCATAAAATGCCTTTTATATTCAAATCATCGTATTTAAAGGATAACAGATCATCTTCTAAGAGTTTTCAAGGGCCGGGGTTAGATGAAGGAATGCGTATCATGCAGAAAGTAAAACAAGAAATCGGGATACCTGTTCTTTCCGATGTCCATGACAAACATAGCATAAAAACTGCTTCAGAAGTTCTTGATGTCATTCAAATTCCGGCTTATCTTTGTATGCAGACAGGATTAACTGTGGAAGCGGCAAAAACAGGAAAAGTAATTAATATTAAGAAAGGCCAATTTCTTGATCCGCATGATGTCAAAAATATAATCGGGAAGATTGAAGCAGAAGGAAATCATAATATACTGCTTACTGAACGGGGCGCCTGTTTTGGTTATCATAATTTGATTGTGGATATGCGGTCTTTTAAAATAATGAGGGAACTGGGATATCCGGTTGTGTTTGATGTTACCCATTCAATTAGGATATATGGTATCTCAAGTGCAGATCCCAGAGGTGGTGCTCCCCAGTTTGTTCCGTCCTTGGCAAAAGCCGGAGTAGCGGCCGGAATAGATGCCATCTTTATTGAAACACATCCTGATTGTTCCAAAGCGCTGTGTGATGCAGCAAGTATGTGGCCTCTGGAGTATCTGGATCAACTGTTGGATCATTTAAAAAAAGTGGATGAACTGGTAAGAGGATTAGAGGACATTAAATTTAACAGATGAAATGGAAGCGATGTAATGAAAATTGAATTAATAAAGAGAATGAAAAAAATTTCAATGCTGATTTGCGATGTGGATGGAGTATTAACCAGTGGGGGGATAATATTGGGCAGTAACGGTCAGGAGTTTAAAGTATTTGATGTTCAAGACGGTATGGGAATCAGTCTGGCCAGAAAGGCAGGATTAAAGACAGGTGTTATTACTGGGAGAGAATCAGAAGCAGTGGTTCGTAGAACAAAAGAACTTAAGTTTGATGTTATATATCAGGGGAAAAAAGATAAATTAGAGTCACTGGCGACGATTATAAATGATTTTAATATTAATTGTGAAAATATTTGTTATATTGGTGATGATTTACTGGATATATCTATTATGATAAAATCAGGAGTTTCTGCTGCTCCGAATAATGCCAGAAATGAAGTAAAAGAAATTGCTGATATTGTTACAGAGAAAAAAGGCGGAGAAGGTGCTGTCAGGGAATTAGTAGAAATTATACTGAAAGCACAGAATAAATGGAAGGATATTATTGATAAATACAGGGAGGTTCGATGAAGTTTTTTGTTGATTCTGCAGATATTAATGAAATTAAAAAAGCTAAGAAACTGGGATTAGCTGATGGTGTCACTACAAATCCAACTCTTATAATGAAATCAGGAAGAGATTTCAAGAAGACTGTGTTAGAAATTACTGACTCCATTGAAGGGCCGGTGGCTGTTGAACCAGTGAGCAAAGATTTTAAAGGAATTATGGAAGAAGGAGAAAAATATGCAAGCTGGGCTGAAAATGTAACGGTTAAGATCCCGATTACAACTCCCGGATTACAGGCAGTAAAAGAATTAAATAATCAGGGAATCAGTACTACTGTAACCCTGATTTTTTCACCTACTCAGTCTATACTTGCAGCCAAGGCCGGCGCTGAATATATCTGTCCTTTTGTAGGCAGGCTTGATGATATTTCCAGTCCGGGTATGGATCTTATCAGTGAAATTGTTACAATATTCGACAATTATCCTGATCTTACTACTGAGATCATTGTAGCAAGTATTCGTAATCCGTTGCATATACTGGATTCTGCACTGATGGGAGCTGATGGAGTGACAATCCCTTATGGGGTTATGGAAAAATTAGTCAAACATCCGCTTACTGATATTGGGATAGATAAATTTTTAAAAGACTGGGAAAAAGTTAAGTCATAGGTTTGTTAATTATCTAAAGAACACAGGTAATACATCATGAGTTTAAAAATAGTAAAAGAAGTAATACGGATGGAGTGCGAAGCAATCCAGGCTTTGGAAAAAAGGATAGGAGATGAATTCCAGCAAGCTGTCGATATATTGTTAGCCTGTAAAGGGAGGGTGATTATTACAGGATTGGGGAAATCCGGTCTTATAGGTCAAAAAATTGCCTCAACCATGACAAGTACAGGAACTGCTGCAATTTTCTTACATGCAGCAGAAGGTCTTCATGGGGATCTAGGTGCTGTATTAAAAGGTGATGTAGTAATATGTATATCCAAAAGTGGTACTACAAATGAGATACTTAATTTAATGCCTCTGTTAAAACGTCAATCTGTAAAAATAATATCCATTACAGGAAATGTTAATTCTCCTATTGCAAAAAGAAGTGATGTGGTGCTAGATGCAAGTGTTAGTTCCGAAGCCTGTCCTTTTGATCTAGTTCCCACCTCAAGTACTACTGTAACTCTGGTACTCGGTGATGCTCTGGCTTTGGCATTGTTTCAGGAAAGAGGACTCAGTGTAGAAGATTTTGCCAGATATCATCCGGGTGGATATATCGGAAAAAGACATTTTCTGAAGATTGATGATATCATGCGTACAGGCAATGATATTGCTAAAGTTTGCACAGACACGCCTATCCCGGAGACTATTATTGAAATTACTTCGAAACGTTTGGGAGCAACCTGTATAGTTGATAAGAATGATTTTCTTGTGGGAATAATAACAGATGGGGATCTGCGAAGGCAGATCGAACAAAAAAAAGAAATCTGGAAATTGTCTGCGAAGGATATTATGACTTCTGATCCGAAATGTATTAAAAAAGGTGTACTTGCCGTGGAGGCTTTGAATGTAATGGAGGAACATAGCATCAATCAATTAATTGTTGTTGACAATAAAAATGATATAATTGGCATGGTTCATATACATGATCTATTAAAGGCTGGTTTAGCATGATGAATCAGATTAAAAAATATTCATTGTGTCTATTATGGTTCAGTATTTTTTGTATCGGATGTAATAGTGATAATACCTTGCCCATCAATAAAAAAACTGATGCTGAGAAATTACCCAGCCAGGAAGGGTATGATTCTGAATTATATATAACTAAAGCAGGAGTAAAACAAGCTGTTCTGCATTATGGACACATGCGGAAATATGATGACGAAAGAGTCGTTTATTTTGATGAAGGTATTGAATTAGATTTTTATGGTAAGAATGGGAAACATACTTCTTATGTTTCAGCAGAAAAAGGCAAATTTTATGAAAATACTGAAGATGTTGTAGGAAAGGGTAACGTTATAGTAGTGTCAGATACTGGAATGACACTTTATACAGAAGAATTACGCTGGGTTAATGAATTGAATAAGATATTTTCGGATACTCTGGTGATGATAACAACTCAAGATGGAGATACGCTCTATGGTAAAGGATTTGAGTCAGATCCCGATTTAACTAAAAGAGTAATTTATGAACCCTGGGGGGTAAGCTCTGAAAGAGTTGAGATAGATAGGATCAAAGAGGAATTTATGGAAGCTACAGAAGATACTGTGGATTCTGCAAAAGTCAATGATACTGATATCAGTGAGAAACAGTAATGATTAAAACTTTATTAACATTCAGTTTGGTGTTACTATTGAGTGGTCAAAAAATGCAGCATGATCCAAATCAGGAAAAAGACCTGAAAGAAAAATTAAAATTAATTCATGCAGACAGTCTTGTTGCTAATAAAATCAATAATGAAGAAGTTACTACTTTATTTGGTACAGTGAAATTAGTCCAGGGGAAAGCTGAACTGAGTTGTCAAAAGGCGGTATTATACAGAGAGAAGCGTTTTGCAGTATTAGAAGACAATGTTAAGATATTTGATGGCGACCATACCCTTTGGGCTGATGTCGTTAAATATAATGGAGAGAAGAGTATTGAAACTGCTACTGGAAATGTTCGTGTGGAAATAAATAACCGAATATTATATTCAGATACATTAATATATAATCAAATAAATAAAAAAACTTCAGCGTTTGGTAATGTAATAGTAAAAGATTTAATAGAACATGTTATTTTGTATGGCAATGAAGCTTTTTATGATAAAATTCAGGATTATGCATATATAAAAGAAGAAACTCAGGTTGTTCAAACAGATTCTTCAACCGGAGAAAGAATGACTATTAGGGGACTAAGGATCGATGCCTGGGGAGAGGAAGAAAAAGTAGTTATAACTGACAGTGTAAAAATAGTCAAAAAAGATCTTAAAGCTGATTGCGGAAAGGGAATCTTTTTTGTTCAGAAGGATACATTAATTCTCCTGAATTCTCCGGTTGTAAAACAAAAAAGACATCTTATGAAAGGTGATACTATTGATATCTGTATAAGAAATATGAATTTTAATGGTGGTATTATACAGGGTACAGCTGAGATTATCTCTAAAGATAATACATCCCAGGATGAATTGAAGGGGAATAAAATAAATATATTTGCTGAAAATGATACTATAAAAGAAGTTTTGGTAATAGGTCAGGCAAGCAGTGTTTATCATATTAAAGAAGAAGATGAAAGAGGGAAAAATTTATTGACTGGGGATAAAATAAAGCTTATATTTAAAAATGACAGTTTAAAAGAAGTAAATGTGTTTAGTGATCCGGGTTTATGTACTGGTAAATATACACCTGCCAGCAGTAAAGGTGAATAATTGGCGAAAGAAAAAATATTGAATTACTAAGAAAGTTTAAATATATTGTGAAAGATAATGAAATTACATTAAGTACTCACAAATTAATTAAAGCTTATCGTAAGAAAAGAGTAGTAAACAAGGTATCTCTGAATGTGAGCAATAAAGAAATAGTCGGATTATTAGGTCCGAATGGTGCCGGTAAGACCACTACTTTTCATATGATTACAGGTATGATCAAACCACTAAGCGGAGATATTTATTTTGGACAAGATAATATTACCAAATACCCCATGTATAAAAGAGCCAGAATGGGTATTGGTTATTTAAGCCAGGAACCATCGGTGTTCAGGAAATTAACAGTAGAAGAAAATATAATGGCTATCTTAGAAACACTGGATTTATCTAAACAAGAAAGGAAACAAAGACTTGAGCAATTGTTAGAAGAGTTGTCTATTTCAAATCTTGCCAAACAAAAGGCATATACACTTTCTGGAGGAGAAAGAAGAAGAGTCGAAATATCAAGAGCCTTAGTTACAAAACCTAAAATAATTCTCTTAGATGAACCTTTTGCAGGAATAGACCCAATTGTCATTGAAGATATTCAGGAAATTGTAACTGGACTTAAAGAAAAAGGGATCGGGGTATTAATAACTGACCATAATGTGTATGAAACATTATCAATTACTGATAGAGCTTATTTACTTTTTGAAGGAAGAATACTTAAGTCAGGAAGTTCTAATTATCTGGCCAATGATCAGGAAGCAAGAAAAATTTATTTAGGTAAACAATTTACTTTGGACCGCTATCAGGAGTAGCAACAGATAAGGAAATACTATGCAATTATCACAAAGAATGTCTTTACAACAAAAGCAAAGCCCTCAGCAGGTATTGCTTTCCTCTCTTCTTCAACTACCGGTTTTACGACTTGAACACAGAATAAAACAGGAACTTGAAATGAATCCTCTTCTGGAATATGATATTGACCAGGAAATAGAGATGAAAGAGATTGAAGAAGAAGATGAAGAAAAGGAAGAAGAAGAAGAGGAAGAGGAAGAGGAAATTGATTGGGAAGAAATTCTTAATGATGAAGATAATTTAGAATATAAGAAGAAAAGAGATACCAAAGAAGATGAAATAAATCGTCCTGAAGCAGAACCAGTGACTTTAATGGATCATCTCTTTGAACAACTCCATCTTGCTCCTTTAAATGAGGAGGAAAAAGAGATTGGTAAATACATACTCTGGTGCCTGGATGATGATGGATATCTTGCCTGTTCTTTAGAATCAATTGCTGAAAATTTTTCTGTTACTACTGAGCACGTTGAGAAAGTATTATCGGAAATTCACAAGTTTGACCCTCCTGGTATAGGTGCAAGGGATCTAAAAGAATGTCTTTTAATTCAGTTAAATAGTATGGAAAAAAAGGACGAGCTTGCGATACGTATGCTGGATGAGTGTTATGATCATTTTAAAAATAAAAGATTTGAAAAAATAAAAAAATGTTTAAATGTACCCCTGGAAGAAGTTAAAAGAATTATGGATCTTATTTCAAAGCTGAACCCGAAACCAGGGGAGAGATATATTCCTGAAGGGGAGAATTATATCATACCTGATGTGATGGTTGAAAGAGTAGATGGTGAATTTAAAATAACCCTTAATGACTGGAATGTTCCCCATCTTAAAATCAATAATACCTATAAAAAACTTTTACGACAAAAAAAGCAAATCAATAAGAAGACCCGTGATTATTTACGGCAGAAACTGGAGTCTGCCCGGTGGTTGATCAATTCTATATATCAAAGAAGATCGACAATTCTCAGGGTAATGGAAGCCATAGTAAAAAAGCAGAGAGAATTCTTTGATAAAGGTAAGGGGTATTTAAAACCGATGATACTGAAAGATATTGCAGACGCGGTTGATTTGGATATCTCTACTGTGAGTCGAGTAACCAATGGAAAATATGTACAGACAGAATTTGGCATATTTGAATTGAAATATTTTTTCAGTGAACGACTGGAAACAGTCAGCGGTCAGGAAATTTCTAATAAACTGATAAAACAAAAAATCAAAGATATTATTGATAATGAGGACACAAGAAAACCTTATAATGATCAGACAATTTCTGATTTTTTAAGAAAAGAGGGATATAAAATAGCCAGAAGAACAGTAGCAAAATACAGAGAACAAATGAAAATTCCGGTTGCACGGTTGAGAAGAGAAATATAATACTACATTTGAATGTAGAATTAATATATGTAATGGTGGTTTTATCTTTTATTTATATAACATCAAAAATAAATTTTTTCATTCTTTAAATATTAAAGAGGAGGTGTATGGGTATGGCAAAAAAAACGATCAATATTGGCGGTGAAACAGTGGAAATTCCTTCTGGATTTAACAGTAGGAATATTTTATTTGTTATAGTAGGAATAATAATTTTAATTCTATTATTTTCTTCTTTCTACACGATTGCTGCTGATGAAGAAGGAGTTATTCAGCAGTTTGGTAAATATGTCAGAATCACACAACCCGGGCTTCATCTTAAATTACCCTTTGGCATTGAAACGGTAAAAAAGGTTCGAGTTAAGCATGTATTTACCTCAGAATTTGGATTTAGAACCTTACAGGCAGGTCAGCGAACCAGATATTCCCAGCAAAAATATACTGATGAATCACTTATGCTTACCGGAGATTTAAATTTAGCAGTTGTGGAATGGATTGTACAGTATAAAATTCAGGATCCAAGAGAATATTTGTTTAACCTGCGAGATGTTAAAGAAACCATACGAGATATTTCTGAAGCAATGATGAGAAAAGTTGTGGGTGACTACAGTGTTACAGAAGTATTAACCACTAACCGGAGAGAGGTTGCTTTAATTACCAAAGAGAAACTTCAGGAGATTCTGGATAAATATAATTGTGGAATTTTAATAACCATGGTGAAACTTCAGGATGTCAACCCTCCGGATAAAGTAAAACCTGCATTCAATGAAGTTAATCAGGCAAAACAGGAAAAAGAGAGAATGATCAATCAGGCCTGGCAGTCATATAATGATGCCATTCCAAATGCCAGGGGAGAAGCAAATAAGACTATACAGAAAGCAGAAGGATATGCTATTAACCGGATTAATATGGCCAGAGGAGATTCTGCTAATTTTGTTGAGGTGTGGAGAGCATATAGATATGCGAAGAATGTGACCAAAGAACGGTTATATCTTGAAACTATGAGAGAGATTCTCCCCAAAGTTAAAGAAAAATTTATCTTAGATGAATCACAGGAGGGAGTATTACAATTCTTACCGCTCCGGAAAGGAGGCGAAAAATGAAGACACGAAATGTAATTATTGGGATAGTAGTTTTTATTCTTTTTATAATAATATTAAACGGATTTTATGTAGTTAATGAAACCGAGCAAGTAGTGATAACCATGTTTGGTAAACCGGTAGGCAATCCAATAGTTAAAGCCGGTCTGCACTGGAAAACGCCATTTATCCAGAAAGCAAATTTTTTTGAAAAAAGAATTTTAACCTGGGATGGTGATCCTAACCAGATTCCAACCAAGGATAAAAAATATATCTGGGTTGATGTTACTGCACGATGGAAAATTGTTGATCCTTTGAAATTCTTACAATCAGTAACTACTGAAACGGGTGCTCATAGTAAACTGGATAATATTGTTAATTCAGTAATACGAGATCATGTTTCAGAAAATTTACTGGTGGAACTGATCAGGAGTTCAAACCGTGAATTCGAAAGTGTTGTCTTGGAAGTTCAGGAAGATTCTGTCACAGCTGTAGAAAACATAAAGGTTGGCAGAGGTTCAATAATTCAAGAAGTACTGGAAGAGGCTAAAACCAGCACACCTCAATTTGGGATAGAAGTGGTGGATGTTCGTTTAAAAAGAATTAATTATGTAGAAGATGTTCGCGAGAAAGTATACGAAAGAATGATCTCTGAAAGAAAGCGTATAGCAGCAAAATATCGTTCCGAGGGAAATGGACGGATGGCTGAGATAGAAGGTAAACGTGATAAAGAATTACAGCAAATACGTTCTCAGGCATATAAAACAGCTGAAGAGATAAAAGGAGTAGCAGATGCAAAGGCCACGGGTATTTATGCTTCTGCATATAACCGGGATCCGAGTTTTTATTCATTTCTTAAAACTCTAGCGACCTATAAAGAAACCGTAGACAGTACTACAGTAATGATTTTATCTACAAAATCAGATTATTATAAATTATTAAACAAGATTGAGTGACAGAATGATCAATGAAAATTTAAAATTTAGAGCTACAACCATTTTGGGTGTTCGCAGAAAAGGGCAAACAGCTTTCGGAGGTGACGGGCAGGTAACCATGGGAGAGACGATTATGAAGATCAATGCCCGGAAAGTCAGAAAGATGTTTGATGATAAAATTCTTACAGGTTTTGCCGGAGCATCTGCGGATGCATTTACATTATTTGAGAAATTTGAGAAAAAAATAGAGAAATACAGAGGGAATCTGTATCGGGCCTCAGTTGAACTTGCAAAGGAATGGCGTACAGATAAGTTTCTTCGTCGTTTAGAAGCTCTTTTAGCTGTTGCTGATAAAGAAAGTACTCTTTTAATTTCGGGAACAGGAGATATTATTGAACCTGATGATGATATCATTGCTATTGGTTCAGGCGGGTCCTATGCTTTAGCTGCAGCAAGGGCGTTGGTGAAACATACTGATCTCACTGCAAAAAAAATAGTTGAAGAGGCTTTGCACATTACAGCTCAAATATGTATTTACACAAATGATAAGATAACAGTTGAAATATTATAATTCATATATTTATAATAATTAGCTGAATAATTTATAATGTATTGATTTTGGAGAAAGTTTTGGAAGAAAAAAAAGACGCATTAACACCACGAAGAATTGTAGAAGAACTTGATAAATATATAATCAGTCAGGATAAAGCCAAAAAAATGGTGGCTATTGCTCTGCGCAACAGATGGAGAAGACGGCAGGTCAATAAAGAAATGCGGGATGAGATTATGCCGAATAATATTATTTTGATTGGTCCGACTGGTGTAGGAAAAACAGAGATAGCAAGAAGACTGGCAAGACTGGCGGAGGCTCCTTTTATTAAAGTTGAAGCTTCAAAATTTACAGAAGTGGGGTATGTAGGACGGGATGTTGAGTCAATTATTCGGGATTTAACAGATCTGGCGGTTTCTATGGTAAAAACAGAATGGTCAGAACGGGTGAGGGAAAAAGCAGAGGATGCACTTGAGGAAAGACTATTGGATCTATTGCTTCCTGGCTCCAGTTCCGGTTCTGATACTACAAAGAAAAAAAAGTCAGAGAGTCAAGAGAAATACTATGAGATTGAGGAATCTGAAACAGAGGAGGAACGGTTAAAGCGGACAAGAGACAAATTACGCAAACAGCTCAGAGAAGGAAAACTGGAAGACAGAGAAATTGAGTTAAGTATCAGTTCTGATTCATTTCCCATGATGCAGATATTTACTCCTGCTGGAATGGAAGAGATGGGGATGAATCTTCAGGATATGTTCGGTGGTATGATGCCCAAAAAAAAGAAAAAAAGAAAAATGACGATTTCTGAGGCCAGGCAGATATTATTAGCTGAAGAAACTCAGAAACTAATTGATATGGATAAAGTAACCAAGGAAGCAATAGAAAGAGTACAGGATTCCGGTATAGTTTTTATTGATGAAATTGATAAAGTAGCTGATACTGATAAAAGAGGCGGACCTGATGTATCCCGGGAAGGAGTGCAGAGAGATATTCTTCCTGTGGTGGAAGGTACAAATGTAGTGACAAAGTACGGGATGGTGAAAACTGATCATATTCTTTTTATCGCCTCAGGCGCATTTCATGTTTCCAAACCTTCTGATCTTATTCCGGAATTACAGGGTCGTTTTCCTATCCGGGTAGAACTGAAAAGTCTTACAACTGAGGATTTTGTACGAATCCTTACTGAACCTGAAAATGCTCTGGTAAAACAATACAAAGAACTTGTGAGCACAGAAAATGTGAAAGTAGAGTTTACCAAAGAAGCAATAAGAGAAATTGCCAAAACTGCCACTCTGGTCAATGACAGAACCGAAAATATCGGAGCCAGAAGACTTCACACCATTATGAGTACTTTATTGGAAGAAACTTTGTTTCAGCTTCCTGACAAAAAAATAAAAGATGTTAAAATGACTGAAAAGCATGTTAAAGAGAAACTGAAAGATATTATTGAGGATGAAGATTTGACCAAATATATATTATAATGAGGAGGAACAGTGAAAAAAGATTTTCTTGCCATAACAGATTTAAGCAGTGAAGAAATTAATGATATGTTTACATTAGCATCTGATCTAAAGAAAAAAACAAAATCAGGCAAAAAACACCATGTATTAAACGGACAAACACTTGCCATGATTTTCCAGAAACCTTCTGCCCGGACCCGCGTCTCTTTTGAAGTCGGCATGTTCCAGTTAGGAGGGCATGCTCTTTATCTTTCCCCCAATGATATAGGTCTTGGCAAAAGAGAATCAGTTGCAGATATTGCCCGGGTTTTTTCCAGGTATAATGATGGTATTATGGCGCGGGTTTTTTCACATAATGATGTTCTGGAACTGGGGCAGTATGCATCTGTGCCTGTCATCAATGGATTATCTGACCTCTTACACCCTTGTCAGGTCATGGGAGATATGCTCACCATTCTGGAACACCGCGGGGGTTTGGACGGATTGAAACTGACCTATATCGGAGATGGAAATAATTTGGCAAACTCCTGGCTGAATATGGCTTCGCGTATTCCCATGCAATTACATCTTGCTATTCCTGAAGGTTTTGATCCTGATAAAGAAATTTTATCAAAGGTAAAGGATTCCAATTGCAGTGAGATAAAAATGTTCCGGGATCCTAAGGAAGCTGTGCAGGGAGTTGACGTTATCTATACTGATGTATGGGCAAGTATGGGCCAGGAGTCTGAAGCAGAAAAAAGAAAGAAAATTTTTCAGGAATACCAGGTTAATAATCAATTATTAAAAAATGCTGCAACAGATGTAAAGGTCATGCATTGCCTTCCGGCTCATCGTGGGGATGAAATAACAGATGAAGTCATGGATGGGCCCCATTCTATAGTATTTGACGAAGCGGAGAACAGGCTGCATATTCAGAAAGCCATTATGGTCAGTTTAATGAAAAAGTAATAGTTAATGAAAAACCTTAAGGCAAAAAAAAAACGAATACTTTTTCTGACAACCTTTATAACACCTTTCATTAAGCATGATATACAGATTTTAAAGGATTTTAGCAACGTGCACTGCCTTATTACCAGTGGTTTCAAGGCAGTTTTTAAAATATACTGGAATATTTTTTTTTGTGATATAGTATTTTGCTGGTTTGCTTCTGTATACAGCGGGATAGCTGTATGGTTGGCAAAATTACTGGGCAAACAAAGTGTAGTAATCGTTGCCGGTGTTGATATAGCTTCGAATAAAGAGATAGGATATGGAATCTGGCTTACGACATGGAAACGTCCCTTTGTACGTACCGCAATTCGCAAAGCAGATACTGTTCTTGTCGTTGATCCCTCCATGAAGGATAAAGCAAAAAAACTTGCCAATTATAATGGTGATAATATTCAATACCTGCCGACTGGTTATGATGATTCTTTTTTCATGCCTGGTGCTTCCAAAAAAAAGGTAGTGCTTACAGTAGCCAGCAGTACAAATGAAGTACGGCTTAAAACCAAAGGAATTGATTTTCTGCTGCAAACAGCTCCTATGCTGCCAGATGTCCCATTTATTATTATTGGTATAAACCAATTACTTTTTGATGAATTGGCAATATCAGTACCAGCAAATGTTACTCTTTTACCTGCAATGTCACAAAAGGATTTATTACCTTATTTCCAAAAGGCAGCAGTGTATTGTCAGCCCAGCAGGTCCGAGGGACTCCCCAATTCTTTATGTGAAGCAATGCTCTGTGAGTGTATTCCTGTCGGAACTGAAGCAGGGGGTATTCCAACAGCTATAGGTGATACTGGATTTATTGTTCCTTTTGGTGCTGAGGAAGAACTAAAACATGCATTACATCAAGCTTTAAAGACAAATGCTGATTTTGGTAAAAGAGCAAGACAACGTATTATTCAGAAGTTTTCTATTAAAAGAAGAGTAAATGGTTTAAGAAATGTAGTTTTGGAAAACGAATGAAATTAACCTCTCACTCCAGGAATATTATTTTTATGTATCTGGGGGATGCAGTAAGCCGTCTCCTGGGTTTACTGGCTGTAAGTTATCTGGCCCGGATACTGGGCCCTTCAGATTTTGGTATTATAAGCATTGGCTTGGCTGTACTTGCGTATGCTATGGTTTTAGGAAACAGCGGACTTAAATTACTGGGGACCAGAAAAGTTGCCGGAGAAAACCAGAACCTTGAATCCTTAACTGCAAATATTATTATATCCAGGTTATTACTATCTGCAGTAGCTTTTAGTCTTGGTATTGGTATAGTATATATCTTTTCTGTTTCGAAGGAAATTGTTCTGGTTACCCGTGTGTATCTTTTAGGTGTTTTTCCGGCTGCTCTTCTTTTAGAGTGGTTTTTTCATGGTAAAAGAAAATTAGGCATTATTGCCGGCGGTAAAGTTATTGGTATGTTTTTTTATCTGGCATTTGTTTTGTTTTTTGTAAAAAATAATAAAGATATTATGTGGATTGCCTGGGCATGGATAATCGGCCTTGCTGCTAATAGTTTATTTTTATGGATATTATTTACCCAAAAAAAACATACACTCAGTTTTCATAAAGAAACATTAAACGTCGGCTCTTTATTACTGGAGGCATTTCCATTAGGAATTGCCATTATTATTGCTCAGATAACTACTCAGTTCCCGCCAATATATCTTGGTGTAGTTGCTACTAAGGCTGAGGTGGGTTTTTTTACTGCAGCATTTAAAGTAGTTCTGTTTTTGCTGGTTTTGGATCGGGTTTTTTATTCTGTATTTTTTCCAAATATAAGCCGCTGTTTCAATAATTTTCCTGATAAACTGGAAGCCAATGTCAATGTTGTATTGAAGATTACTACAGTATTAGTATTAATAATCGGATTGTATGCTGTAATAAGTGGCAAATATATAATTCAGTTAATTTTCGGACCTTCATTTATGAATGCAGTTCCGATTTTTCAGGTATTAGTTGGTTATTTTGTATTGAACCTGATAAACTCTGTATTTACTTTTACTCTTATTGGTATGGAACAAGAAAAAATTTATACACGTTCTTTATTAAGCGGGATGATTGTATTTTTCATTGTCACGTTTTTATTAACTAATCTTCTAGGAACTGTGGGAGTTGCCTGTGGGCTGATTGCATATCAGCTCACCGCACTCATCATAATGGCAGTGGCTCTTAAACATTATATTGTTTTAAACTATATTCGTTCCCTTATACTCCCTTTTATGGGAACATTTTTATTATTGATACCTTTATTGTTGTTTGTAAATCTTGCTTATTTTGTTAAAGTAATTATCATCACTGTAATTGGCTTTCCTTATATTATCTGGCTGGGAGGAATCAGTAAAAATGATTTATATTATTTAAAAAGGAAGTTTATTTGAAGTTAAAAGTTGGAATATCTGATATATCACCGGGTTGGAAGCTGGTCCTGCAGCAGACAGGGATTTCTTTCAGCAAAGCAGATATTAATAGCATCATTAACCAAAAAGAGTATGCTGTCCTCATTATCAGTTCCTGGGATCAAAAAAAGAATAAAAAGAATATTCTTCATTATCTGCATACCGGCGGATCGTTACTTATTGAAGCAGACATTGCCGGGCAATTACTGGATGAAAAAATCAAAAAGATATATATAAAATATTTATATTCAGATGATAATTTTTTAACAGATGGTCCCTGTGATTTAAATAGAAAAACTATGGTAGCGAAGCATGCTCACTATGTCAAAGATCACAGAGAAAGGGATTCAATTGCGGTTAAAAAAGCAGGTAAAGGAACTGTACTTATTTTACCTTCAGGATTGTTGTCCTCTCTTCTTGACTATGCAGTCCAGAGAAAAAAGTTTCCTTCAGATTTTGGAGATAGGAATCCTTCAGAACGAGTTTCTAATGTATCCAAAGATGGTATCTTTTATCTGATTTATAATTGTCTGCAGTATCTGTTTCATATCCGTAATCTTCCTTTTGTTCATCTTTGGTTTTTTCCACATGGTGCTAAAAGTCAATTTTCCTTCCGGGTAGACACAGATTTCAGTGGGAAACAGGAAGTTAAAAACCTTTATTGGGTGTGCAAAAAAAACAGTATTCCGGCTACCTGGTTTGTAGAGGTGAAATCCCAGGCAAACTGGATCAATTTGTATAAGGAAATGGAAAATCAGGAAACAGGTTACCATTGTTATAGTCATAGAGTATACCCGACCCTTGAAGAAAACCGGAAAGATTTTAAGCAGGGATTACACATTATTAAGCAATCCGCCATTAAACCAAAAGGATATGCAGCGCCTTACGGAGAATGGAATCCTGCTTTAGCTCAGGTTGCAGAAGAATATGGATTTCACTATTCTTCTGAATTCAGTCTCGCTTATGATACTATTCCATTTTTCCCTTATCTTAAAAATTCATTTTCTCATGTATTGCAGATACCTATCCATCCAGTAAGCGTAGGAAGTCTGCGAAGAGCACGACATACTAGAGAAAGCATATTAAATTATTATTTAAAAATTATAGAAGTTAAATGTGGATTATATCAACCTATAATTTTTTATCATCACCCTCTGCATGGATATTTCGATGTTTTTGATTCCATCTTTCAACATGTACAGCAGAATAGTATTCCGGTTGTTTCTCTGGGAGAATATTCAGATTGGTGGAGAAAAAGAAATGACATTACCTGGAATGCGGAATATAGTAATGGAAAAATTTATTTACATTCTTCCAATATAGATCCCTCTTTCTGGATAAGTGCTACCCTCCCGAACAATAAACAGATTTTACACCCTGTCACTGAAACCAGTCAATTGCTTGAGAATGGAAACATTTTAGAAAAGAAGGAACCCCTGTATCATTATGATGTAAGAAAATTAAGAAAAAAGAATCTGCGAATGTTAGTGCATGATATTGAACATTATTTAGGAAAAATTAAACAATGAAAATACGTTTTGCCTGTTATCAAAGTGTAAGATTAATCAGAGGAGGACCTCTGGTAAAAATCACTCAGACAAAAAGATACCTGGAAAAACTGGGAGTTGAAGTAGAATATTATAATATGTGGGACCCTGTTGAGAAGTTATATGATTGCGATCTTGTACATCTTTTTTCTGCTAATATAGGAGTATATGGCCTGGCCCGGGATTTATGGAGACGAAATATTAAATTTGTAGTAAATCCTATATTTTTCACTCGTCATTCAGCTTCTCTGGTCCGTACTGCAGTTAGGTTAGATTCATTTATAAAAAAAGTTTTACCTGGTTCCTGGCTGGATTACGGATTTACCCGGGATATCTGTAATTGGTCTCAGATGATTTTGCCTAATACAAAAGCGGAGGGAAACCTTATATCCAGGGGGCTTGGTATTCCCAGAGATAAGATAGAAGTTGTTCCTAATGGAGTATCTGCTGAGTTTTTAAAGGGAGATCCGTCACTGTTTCAGAAAAAATATGGAATTAAAGATTTCATTCTCAACGTCGGACATATTGGACCGAATAGAAAGAATGTTCTCTCTTTAATAAAAGCACTTGCCAGGATAGATCATCCTGCAGTTATCATCGGCAGGATAACTCCCGGGGATGAGAGTGAAGCCTGTTTAAGAGAAGCAGAAAAAAATAATAATCTGATAATTATTGACGGACTGGATCATAATTCTCCTCTGCTTGCATCTGCGTATGCAGCCTGTGATGTATTTGTTCTTCCTTCTAAATATGAAACACCGGGAAGAGCTGCTCTGGAAGCAGCCTTAGCAGGAGCAAAGATTATTATTACTCCTTATGGAGGAACAAAAGAATATTTTATGGATTTCGCTCATTATGTTAATCCCTATTCAGTAGGTTCAATCCGAAAAGGAATAGAAAATGCTTTGGAGCAACCGGTAAAAGGAACCTTAAAAGAACATATAAAGAATAATTTTCTTTGGGATGATATTGCTGAGAAAACGTTGAATGTCTATAAAAAAGTTTTAATGACATGAGATTATTTGATATAATTATACCAGTTTTTGGAAATCCAGAAGAGTTAAAACATTGCTTACAGGGTTTTTCACAGCAGTCATTTTCTGATTTTAGAATATTACTTTGTATTGATGGCCATCCTGAGAAAATTAATAATTATTTAATGAGAAATAATTTTTCTCTGGATATAATACCGCTTCATCATGCTGATGTAAAAAGACACGGCAGCAATGCCACCAGAAATCTTGCCCTACCTTATTTACAATCCGAATATTTACTCATGTTTGATTCAGATAGTTTCCCTTCTGCTGATTTAGTGAAACACCATTATACTCTGCTCGCTGATTGTGATTGTATATCTCTCGGAGGAGTAAAATATCTGAATATTGAAACTCATTACCTGGCTGACTATGTTCAGTCAAGAGGAAAAAATAAACTCAGGGATGGTGAAATTGTACCTTTTAAGTATATTACCTCCCATAATGTAGCAATGAAGATCAGGTATTTTATAGAAATGGGAGGACAGGATGCAGCTATCCGGAGTTACGGGGGAGATATTGATTTTGCCTATCGCTTGAACAAGCAGGTATCAATTCCGGTAATTAATAATAAAAAGGCTGAGAGTTATACTACCTGGAATAAAAGTATGGAAGTCATGCTCAATCAGATGCATGAGTTCGGCAGTATTACTCTTCCCTATCTGAAACGAAAACATCCTGAATTGGAGCAGGCATTTCGGGTGGATTTAATTACAAAGCGAGGATTGCCACATTTTATTATCAGGATTCTTTTTAATCATGCAGTAGCGAAACTTTTTAAACGAGTGTTACCTTATATACCCAAATTTTTCAAAAGGAAGATGATTCACTATCTTTTTTTCCAAAGTATTGTCCGGGGTTTTGATTCTGTCGATAAGAGCCATTGATTAATTGAGTTTTAAGTTGAAATTGGACAAAAATTTTTTTATACTATTATTATATTTATAGTGAATTTAAAAAAATGAGGTAATGATAATGAAGTTATTTAATAATCTGATTGTTAACATTCTTCCCATATTCCCTAAATCTTTTGTCTGGCTTTTTTCTAAAAAGTATATTGCCGGTACTGCGTTGGAGGATGCGCTGGATACCACCAGGGAGCTAAATGATTCCGGATGCTCTTCCACTATTGATGTTTTAGGTGAAGAGGTGATGGAGCGGGAAAAAACCATCCAGTCCAGAGATTTGAGTATTCAGGTTTTAAAAGCTTTGAATGATAACAATTTAGATGGCAGTCTTTCCGTTAAGCTTACCTCTTTAGGATTGCGTTTTGATAAAGATCTGTGCTATGAGAATGTAAAAACAGTGGTAAAAGAAGCAAAGAAGAACAATTATTTTATCCGGATCGATATGGAAGATGCCACCTGCACAGATGATACTCTGGAAATTTACAGAAAGCTCAGAAAAGATTTTACCAATGTTGGGGCTGTGATTCAGGCTTATATGAAGCGAAGTGTGGACGATGTAAAAAAACTGACAGATGATGGTATTGCAAATCTGAGGGTTTGCAAGGGTATTTATAATGAATCACCCAAAGTTGCCTATAAAGATTTTGATAAAGTCAGAGAAAATTTTATGGAAATAATTAAATTAATGCTGGAATCACAGTCGTATACAGGCATTGCCACCCATGATATTTATCTGATAGAACAATCACAGGAGCTTATCTCACAGATGGGAATTGATACATCTGATTATGAGTTTCAGATGCTGCTGGGAGTGGCGGAAAAAACAAGAGCAGAACTGGTTGAACAGGGAAATCGTATGAGGGTGTATGTACCGTTTGGTGAGGACTGGTACGGATACTGCACCCGGAGATTAAAGGAAAATCCCAAAATGGCAGGACATATAATAAAGAACATATTCATCAGGAGATAATATACTACCTCTGTATTTCTAAGATAGAATTGACCGCGGAGGGCTGACCGCATAAATAGCAACGAATTGCACTTACCCTGACAGGGTCAGGACCCTGTCAGGGTGATTTTTTCAGGTATAATCCAAGATTTTTTTTCGATTGCGACTGCGATTGCGATCTCGATACCGAACATGTGGTTAAAATCAGTATGATGAGTATCATTTTTTTTATATACAGAGATCATAATCATTGTCGCTAAACAACCCCCTTTTATTCCCCCTTGTCAGGGGGATACCCCTCCACCATTCCTCCTGTGTATAAGTCAATAAAAAATATAATTTAAATTTGTTCGGAGATATTGTATAGTCTGTTCAGCGAAATACAGGCCCAAGTGATGTGCCTAAACGATAAAATTCACCATTTGAAGGAACAAAGAATACAGGCTTTAAAACTTCAAGCTTTAGTTTGTTATTTTCATCAAGGACCGCAGGATCAGCCTTAACATCACGGATCTCGCCGATAAACATAGTATGCAGTCCCACTTTCAGGGTATGCAGTACTTTACATTCCAGGGATATGTTACTTTCCTGTAAATAAGGTGCCTTGACTGAATCACCAGATACTGCAGTGTAACCGGTTTCAGCAAGTTTATCTACATCCCGGCCCGAAACCGAACCAAAATATTTTACCGCATCCAGGTGTTCTTCTGAGAGGATATTGACAGTAAAAGCTTTGTTTGCCATAATATTGCCATAGGTATAAGTGGCTTCACGTAAAGAGATGGTCACACAACGTGGCCGGGAACAGGAAACTCCCACCCAGGCAGCGGTCATCATATTGGGCTTTCCCAATGTATCATATGATCCGATCACCCAGACTGGTGTGGGAACCATAATTCTGGATCCCAGTGATATTTTTTCTGAGCTTTTTTGAGGATTCAGAGCTTCTGTCTTTTTTGTCTCTGTTTCCTTACCTCCAGCAGAAGCAGATGAGAGAGCATTCCGGACTGCGTTGATCAGGGCTTGTGAGGTTATGGTAGCTCCTGAAATTACATCAATATCCTCCAGATCCTGATTGGCAATTATTTGCTGAGGTAAAGTATTAAAAGGATCTGGTTTTTCATACTCTGGTGATTCTACTATTTGTATGGATGTAATCTGATGTTCGGAAACGGTTACCTTTACAGTGATCATACCATTATATCCCCTGGCCGAACCCTGAAATACACCGTTGGGATATGTGTCATCCGGTATCATTTTCCAGGCTACAATCAGTAACGAACAGATAAGTATCAACGTTATTAAACAGGATTTCTTCATAGAATTACACCTCCAATTTAATTTCTTAAGTATTCTATATATCTCTTGATAATAGCATTAAAACCATAATGTAAATCAATAAAAACACAAACATGAATTTTATTATATTAATACTCATATTGAAAAATATCAAGAGAAATATTTAGAAAACTGAGTTTAATTTTTATGTTATTATTATTTATAGAAATATAATTTTTTATCTTTATAAGATGTGGGAGCATCATTATAATTTGAATTCATTAGATAAAATGGTTATATTTATTATTATTTGGAACATAAGAAGCTTATAAAGAATTAACATGGATTAAGGAGGAATAATGCATCTACCAATTTGTATTTTTGAAGATAACAAGTATTCCCAACTCTATCCTCTGTCTTTAACCAGACCTGTTTTTGATCTGCGCTGCGGTATGGTTACCTTAAAAGAAAAAATTATCCGGCAGTTTCCAGAACATTCAGTGCATCTTTTTTGCAGAAAGTATCTCAAGGATGTCGTACAGCAGCAGAATCCGTCTCTGAAAGTAAATAAGATTGATACTGATTCTTGTTTATTTATTAACGGCAGGATAATTATTGACCCCGCTACCATACAGACTTTTAAGACTGAAAAAGAAGTTATTTTTATTTATAATGATACAATAGCAGGAGCATTCCTCAACGGTTCCAATGTAAAAAAATTTGTTAATGCATTAGAAAAAGAAAAAAATCTTAATGAATTCAAAGAGATATCCAGAAAAGAAGTTGAAAAAATCACCATAATTAATTATCCCTGGGATCTGATCCATAATAATGCTTCAGAAATTGAGAAAGATTTCAATTTTTCTGCTGAGGGCGGTAATATCGAAGGGAACGTTTCCGATCATTCAGTCTTAATCAATAAAAGTAATATATATATAGGTAAGGATGCAGTAATAAAACCCGGAGCTGTTCTTGATGCTGAAAAAGGATCTATTTATATAGGTGATGGAGCAGAAGTGTTACCTAATGCAGTCATTATAGGGCCAGCATTTATTGGTAATGGGTCTACAATTAAAATTGGTGCAAAGATATATGGGGGTACTTCCATTGGGGAAGTGTGTAAAGTCGGGGGAGAGGTAGAGGAATCAATAATTCATTCTTACAGCAACAAGCAGCATGACGGTTTTCTGGGACATGCTTATCTGGGACAATGGATCAATATTGGTGCTGATACCAATAACAGTAATCTGAAAAATAATTATGGAAATGTAAAAGTATATGTAAACGGTAAAGTGATCGACAGTGGATCTATGTTTGTTGGTTTAACCATGGGAGATCATTCCAAAACCGGTATTAATACTATGTTCAATACAGGGACTGTTGTCGGGGTAATGAGCAATATTTTTGGTACAGATTTTCCTCCCAAGTTCATACCTTCATTTACCTGGGGAAGTGCAAGAAGAATGATGGAATATAAATATGGCAAAGCATTGGAAACAGCACGACTGGTAATGGGAAGGCGGAATCAGAAATTAACCCCAGAATATGAAAAAATGATCCACCATATTTATACCTTAACACGTTCAGATAAAAAAATATAATTTTCTAATTTTAATTAGGAATTAATTATATGCGGATAATTATACTGGAAAATTATGATACTCTGAGCAACTGGGCAGCTGATTATATTATAAATAAGATTAATCAGTTTAATCCAACTGAAGAAAAACCATTTATACTTGGACTGCCTACAGGATCGACACCAATAGGAACATATAAAAAGTTAGTGGAATATAATATAAATAATAAAGTATCCTTTAATGATGTAATAACCTTTAATATGGATGAGTATGTCGGATTACCGGAAGACCACCCTCAAAGTTACCATTATTTTATGTATAATCATTTCTTTGATCATATTGATATACCAAAAGAAAACATTAATATTCTTGATGGCAATGCTCCTGATCTGGAAAAGGAATGCAATGAATATGAAGAAAAGATCAAAAATGTTGGCGGCATCCATCTTTTTCTTGGAGGTGTCGGACCTGATGGTCACATAGCATTTAATGAACCAGGTTCTTCGTTGAGTTCTAAAACTCGGGTTAAGACGCTCAACTCTGATACTATTGAAGCTAATTCCAGATTTTTTGATAATGATACAAAAAAAGTACCTAATACCGCTCTCACTGTTGGTGTTGGTACTGTCATGGCCAGTAAAGAAGTGCTTATTCTTGCAAGTGGGCATACTAAGGCAAGAGCTCTACAGAAATGTGTGGAGGAAGGAGTAAATCATATGTGGACAGTGTCAATGCTTCAGCTCCATGAGCACGGTATCATTGCTTGTGATGTTGAATCCACAGCAGAATTGAAAACTTCAACTGTACATTATTTCAGAGATATTGAAAAGGATCATATAAAAGGTTATTAATAAATAAAGTTAAAAATAGTAATAAATAATGTTTAATTTTATATCGAAGTAACTTTATTCAGTAAAAAATTAAATATGAAAGAAAAACCTTTCATTTTTAAGATTTTTTAAATTGAATTTTTATGTTACCTACCACAAATAAATAAATTATATTTCTCTTGACATTTTAACATTAAATTATTAAAGTAAGACTAATACTTTACAATAAATAATTGATTTTATGTAGACTAAAACAAGGATATTATAATATATTTCTTGTTCTCCAGGATAAATGCTCCTCTGATATAAAATGATTGGATTTATAAAAATTATTTAATCATCAGCCAATGCTGATGTTAATGTATATCAGTATAATTTTTGTAAAATATTTCATTTATTTAGGTATATAATAAAGTGGTTTATATCATGTCAACCTGGAGGTAATATGATAGGTAAGACCATTTCACATTATCGTATCATCGAAAAAATCGGTTCAGGTGGAATGGGTACAGTATACAAGGCCAAAGACACCAAACTCGACCGTTTCGTGGCCCTTAAATTCCTTCCTCCCCATCTCAGCCAGGCCGAAGCGGAGAAGAAGCGCTTCATCCACGAGGCTAAGGCTGCTTCTGCTTTGGACCATCCCAATATCTGCAGCATTTATGAAATCAACGAGACTAAAGAAGGTCAGCTGTTCATTGTCATGGCTTGCTACGAAGGAGAATCCCTTAAAGAAAAAATCCAAAATCAAAAATTAAAAATTAAAGAGGCCATCGATATTGCAATCCAGATCGCTCAGGGCTTAAATAAGGCTCATAAAAAAAGTATCGTGCACCGGGATATCAAACCCGCCAACATCCTGATCACCGAAGACAACGTGGTCAAGATCGTGGACTTCGGCCTGGCCAAACTGGCCGGACAGACCAAACTGACCAAGACGGGCTCCACCCTGGGCACCATAGCCTACATGTCCCCGGAGCAGGCCCAGGCAGAAGAGGTTGATCACCGTTCCGATATATGGGCACTGGGTGTGATCCTGTACGAAATGCTCACCGGAACACCTCCCTTTACAGGATCCTATGAACAGGCCGTCATCTATTCTATCCTGAATGAAGACCCGAAACCCGTCACCGCACTTCGCTCCGAGATCCCTGAAACACTGGGACAGATCGTGAGCAGGACGTTGGAAAAGGATCCGGAGAAACGGTACCAGCAGGTCAAGGAACTACTGGACGATCTGGAGGCCCTGTCTGCGGGCATCGTGCCGGAAGCTATTCAGGCAAGGATACGAAAAGCGAAGTTCAGC
>Ga0180433_10001580_pt1 | contig 37733 bp, 36 predicted proteins | sample SS_ome_8_FD_132980 | JGI IMG/M metagenome (GOLD analysis project Ga0180433, IMG submission 132980) | Hypersaline lake sediment archaeal communities from the Salton Sea, California, USA - SS_1_D_1 metaG | ecosystem: Environmental > Aquatic > Non-marine Saline and Alkaline > Hypersaline >... | reverse complement strand
GGGCCCCGTCGTGGATGAGCACGTACTCTGTCTTAGGGGAGCAGGCCTTGAGGCCACGATAGGCCGATTGCTGGCGCGTCGCTCCTCCTGTCACTATCTTAACTCCGTCGATCTTCAGAGAGTGTCCCGGAGGGACGACGACGATGATCTCTTTAAAAAACTGGGAGGCGATGAGGGCGTCGAGCGAGTGTTGGTAGAGGGGGCGTCCCGCCAGCTGAAGAAACTGCTTGGGTGTTGCGGTTTTAAACCGGGTCCCTTGACCTGCGATGAGTAGTATTGCAGACTGATGAATCATTGCCCTCAATTGTACCCTAAATGAATGTTAAATGTGGAGTGTGGCCCCTTCGAGCGTTTTGTGGAGAAGATCAGAGCGGGAGTGGGGGAGGTCTTCGGGCTTGATATCCTGGCTCAGGTGATGGATCAGGTGCGCTCGCCTTGAGAGGAAGTAGAGGTCAAAGAGTTGAGATCTCTCTACCCCTTTTATCGCATCGAGATCGAGCCCTAGCAGGAGGAGGCTGATGCTATCTAGGGTCTCCTTGGCGTGAAGTTGGGTTGAGTTGGTGAGCAGGCCAAAGGCGCGGGCAATTTTATCGTGAAGCTGGGGTGAGGGCTTGCTTTTCATCTCTTTGCGCAGGTTCCCCTCGCGGGCGGTGAGCTTTTCGGCCATGTCGAAGAGGTTGCGCAACAGATCCTCCTCTTTTTGCCCCCGCATTTGCCGATTTTCTAAGATGACGAGGTCGCCGATATACCCCTCGGGGATCTGCTTGATGCTTTTTAGGGCAAATTTACCGGCGACGCACTCGTCGAGCTGGTCGAGGTGCACAAGGAGGGGAAGGTGAAGGTAGGCTTTGGCCTCTAGGGCAGTTCCCGCAAAGTTGGGATCGCAGGTTAAGTACCCAAAGGTTTGATGGAAGGCGTAGTTGAGGAGGGGAGAGAGGGACTCTTCAAGTCGATTGAGCCGCTCCCACCTCTCTTGCCACTGAGTCGATGGGATCATCTGTTGAAGAAAGAGGTGATCGGCATTGTTGATGAGGGCCAGAAATTCTCCACTTTGATCGATGACTGAGGCCTCGCCCATGTTCCGGCCTTGCAGAAGAAAGTGTTCGAGGATCATCTCTTTATCGCGACTTGCCAGTTCCGCGTGATTGAGGAAGATGGGGGCGGTGACATGGGGTGAGGCCAAGAGGGCCTCTTTGATGAGTGTGGTCACTCCGCTGCGCTCTTCATGGCTGAGTTTGTGGGGAAAGAGGTGGGCACTTAGGTTGCGGCGGAGGGTGAGTGATGAGGCCAAGTGGATAGGGTCTTGGGGCGTATGCCACGGGGTTTGCTCCAAAATCGCTGGAGGGAGGGGACTACTTTCACTCATTGGGCTGATCCATTAGTTCTTTGATCTGATCGCGCAGCCGCGCAGCTTCCTCGTAGCGCTCCTCTTTGAGGGCGGCGTTGAGGCGCTCTGTCAATTCAGAAAGTTTCTCAGCGCGCGGCAGACTCTCTTGGCAAACGCCTGGCTGTTTCCCGATGTGCTGCGCTCCATCGAGCTCCTCTTTGAACAGATCGTAACACGCCGGGCATCCAAATTGATGATCGTGGCGGAAGTCACTGATGCTCGTCTGGCAGTTGGGACAGATGAGCTCTTGAGCTGCCCGCTGACAGCTCCCTTGATATTTCTGATCAAAGATGGGGCACTCGCCACACATCTCGGTCTCGACGATGGTGTTTTTGGCGATCTCTTTGTAAACCACTTTAATGGGTTTTTGGCAATTAAGGCATTCTTTAGGGCGTTGACTCATGCGATTCTTTCTTTTTTTGTGATTGTAAGGTATTTCTATAAATATGGAAGGGAAGAAATGGATTATCACACTTTTGTCGCTAGCGTTCCTTGGCGCTTGTCCTCCTAAACGGTGCCCTCAGGCTCCACCTGCCGCCCCTCCGTCCGTTGATCAAGAGTGCGCTAAACTCACCCCCACCGAGCAAAAATTTGCTGAGCAGCTCTCGGCTGTCCACCGCCATATCTTCTGCACCCAGTTCACTGTGATGCAGCGGGCTGAGGCGATGGCTCTTTACGATCCGGGTAAGGTCTCTCCCGACGAGGCGATCGAAGCGGTCCTCAAGCAGGCGCGGGGTCAGCCCCCAATGCCCCCTCCCTCACAGGCTAAAAAACCATCCTTAAAAATTATTAAATAATCGTGTACACTAGTGGGCTATGATACGCCGATTAGCCTACAATTGCCTCCTTGCCGCCTTTAAGGAAGAGCTTTTTTTAGTTGATAGCTTAGCCGAGATACGGGCAAAAGGGACCCTTTCAAAAAGAGATTTTGCCCTTCTCGAGACCCTGTGCTATGGGACGATGCGCCGCGCGCTGACTCTCGATTTTTATGGGAAGCAGCTGGCCGCTTCGGGAAAGCTCAAGCTCAAACTCAAGGAGCGCGTTCTCCTCCGCCTCGCCCTCTTCCAACACCTCTATCTCGATAAAATTCCCCTCCATGCGATTGCCTTTGAGATGGTGAAGGTGGCCAAAGAGGTGACTCACCCCCAATTTGTCAAATTCCTCAACGCCACGTTGCGCAAACTTGAAACCTTCACATTCAAAGAGCCCACAGCTCTTTCCGACAAACTCTCAGCGCCTCAGTATTTGATCGATGAGCTGAGCCGTCGCCAATCGAGAGAGGAGATCGAGGCCTTTTTTGCCATCTTTAACCACCCACCTGAGCCGATGATGAGGGAGAGGGGTGGGGATATCACGACATTCATCCCCTTTGACCCATCGCGCCTTGATGATGAGACGGTATACACACAAAACCCCACACCGGCGACGTTGATGGCGACCTTGGCTAAGGGGATGGATGCGCCTCAAAAAATTCTCGATCTTTGCGCCGCCCCGGGGGGGAAACTGCTACTTCTCCACGATCTGTTTCCCAAGGCTGAGCTCTACGCCTGCGACCCCTCTGAAAAACGGCTCGAGCGCCTTCGCGCTAACTGCAAAAAGTATGGACTCAATCCACATATCGCGTGCTGCAAGGGGGAGGAGTATTCAGCGGAAGGTGGGTTTGATTTGATTGTGATCGATGCCCCGTGCAGCAACAGCGGGGTCTTGCACAAGCGGGCCGAGGCGCGCTACCGCATCGATAAACATTCCCTCGATGAGCAGTGCAAGCTTCAGCTTATCCTCTTGCGCCACGCGGCCACTCTTCTCAACGATGGGGGGGAGATTTGGTATATGACGTGCTCGATTCTCGATCGGGAGAATGAGGATCTTATCAAAAAAGTGGCTCCGCTCATAAAGCCAAAAGGGGAGATGGTGCGGATTCTGCCCAACCTCAAGGGGGGGGATGGGGGCTTTGCTAGTTCTCTTGGTAAAGGGGAATGAGGGCGAGTTTGTGGATGTATGGGGGGAGGTGGCGGTTTTGCAAGATCGCCTCGTCTAAATTGTCGATCACGATGAGGGGATAGAGCCAGTCGACAACTGGGGTGTAGAGGGGCCTTTCTAGAATATAGAAAAGCTCGGAAAAGGGGATCGTGGCGTTGGGGTCGCGGGCGAGCACATCAAAGATTGTCGGGATGATAACGGGCACAGGGGCAGGTGGAGGCACAGGGGCTGAGTCTTTGTAAAAAATGGTGAATGGGACACCGCCAAGAGTGCTTGGGAAGTAGGTGTTCCAGATCTCTGTGGCCGAGTCGACGAATATTGGGCCCGGTGTGAAGGTGGCGCCGTTGATATTCCCAGTTCCTAAGATCACATTTTGATCCCGCACGGCTGTGAAGATGCGGACGGGGCCGCCCCCTCCAGTGACTTCACCGAGGGTAGCGAGCTCAAAAGCCCCCGCACCAATTGCGGGTGGACTCGAGGCAAAGTTGTCGACCACTAAGGTCACGGCTCCCGTTCCTAAATTCTCTACGCGCCCATAACTATTGACGGCGATGTCGACGCCGGCGATGAGCTCAATCTCTCCTGAGGCGGTTTCAATGTACCCTTCTGCCGCTGCTGAGACCCCGGTGAAGCTCATGCTCCGGGCTGAGGTGAGTTTGCCCCCTGTCGCTGCTGAGAAAAAGGCGGCCCCTGAGCCTGCGCCTGTCACACTGATATCTCGCGTGGCTGTCAGGTCAATGGCACCACTTGAGACGGTGACAATGGCATCATCTAAAACGATGAGATCGCCGGCAACGTTCCCTGAAAGATCGCCATCAGATGAGATGAATCCCCCACTCAAGATCGAGAGATTGCCACTTGTTGTGTTGACACTCGATGTCCCTGTCCCCACGTTGCGGATGTTCCCGCCGGAAAAGATGAATATATTCCCTCCGGTGACGCTGAGTGATCCCGCCGATCCCCCTGATTGTTCGATGTATGTTTCAACGGGGACTGTGGGGTCGGCGGTGAGAGAGATCGCCCCTCCTGCAACCACACTCAAATCCCCCGAGACAGCTTCGATGTAGGCGTCGAAGCCTCCTGTAAAAGTGGGGGAGATATCCCCTGAAACATTGACTGTCACATCTTGCAGTGTTGAAGAGCCGACGCCGTTGACAATGCGGGCGGGCGCTCCCGTCCCCGCAGTCATGATCAGATCGCCACCTACTGTCACATTGAGGGCTGTCGAGGCGGTGCCAAAGTCGGTGAACGCCCCGATCAATGCTTCTGTCTCAACGCCAGAGCCACTTATCATGGTGAGATCGCCCCCTGTCGTCACGTTGACACTATCGAGTGTGATCACAGAGGGGTGGGTGGCATTTGTCAGTGTGCGCACGCCAATTGAGCTCACGCCGTTTGTGCTCGAGGTCATGTTGAGGGTGGTCGCACTTTCAACATCGACTGTCGATGGGGTGGTGATCACGATGGGGTTCGATCCCCCTGTTTGCGCCACAGCCACATACCCGATAGAGGCCCAGCAATCGGCACTTGTCCCCCCATTGAGGTTGATTTCGTTGGCTCTCACTCGGACATCTCCTGAGTATGTTGAGATGGCGTTGCTGTTGGTTCCCCCGTGTCCAAATAGTGCGTAACTTGTGGAGTCGCCTCCACCGTTGAGGGTCAATGAGCCTGTGATTGGGACGGGTGAGGTTGGTGTGGGACCTCGGATTGATCCGTTGTAGACGGACGTTCCCGATGTCGCTCGAGAGAATCCAATCTGAGCAAATTTTGTTGAGCCGGGCCCTGCAGGTCCCCCAGTGATCGTCACATCGCCCCCCACCGAGTTGATGATGATATCCCCTGTGTAGGTTCCCGCCGTGTTGAAGCCAAATCCGATAAGGGCAACGCTGCTCGAGTTCCCCCCTCCTGTGAGAGTGAGGTCTCGGCCAACGGTGAGCTCGATGTTGCTATTAACCACAGAGGCAGATAGGCCAATTTGTGCGGGATCGGTAGAGCCGGTGCCCGCAGTGACGTTGAGATCGCGCCCTGTTGTGAGTGTGATATCTCCCCCACTCGAACCGATCCGGCTGACTGTAGTGAATGGACCCACATTGATATCCCGCGTTGCACTCATATCAATATCTCCGCTAGTCGTGGCAATGATCGCTCTAATATTGATATCTTGTCCGCTACTAAATGTGGCATTTGCGCTGTTTAAGGCCATATTGCCAGAGGCATTGGTGATGTTGATATCCCCGTTGGTGGCAGTGATATTGACAGCATCGAAGTTATTGACGGTGAAGGGCTCATCGCAGTTGAATTCGTTGTTAGCTGTGAAACTCAAGGTTGTGCCGTTGTTGGCGATCACATCGGCTGAAGCACTTGTGATTGTGATATCGTTTCCGGCTGTCACAGTCACGGTCGCAGTGTTATCGGGCTCAAAGTCATCGTTGAGAGTGAAATCATTGCCGGCTGAGATATGGCACGCTCTAAAATTATTGACGTCAAGTTGTGTTGAGACAATGAAATCATTGGTGGCATTGAGGTTAATCGTTGTCGTGTCGGAGAGGGTGTCGTTGAGTAAATTCGTCCCCCCTGTATTCAAAATATCTGTCCCTGCATTGAATGTGGCGGTCTCGACGTTATTGAACAAGAGAGCGGCATCGATCTCAATCTCTCCAGCCGTGGCAGTGACGTTGATTGTTTCCCAATTGTTGTAGGTTGTCGTGTTGTTAAAATGGATGAGGTCGGTCGCCAATGTCGTGGCGGTCCAGGTCATAGTGCTCCCTGTTCCCCCACCTGTAAAAATAGCATCATTTGTGAAGATAATATCGCCATCGGCCGCAAGAGTCGCATTCTCTGCGATCAATAAATTCGTCCCCCCTCCCTGGCTTAAGATATCTCCCGATGCTGTGAGAAAGACGTCGGCACCGACGGCACTAATCGTGTTGTTAAAGTCGATGTTTCGACCCGCTGTGAGACTGATTGAGGCGAGGTTAGTCCCTGTGATCGCATTTGTTTGAACGATATCTCGCGTTGCTTGCATATTGAGCGTTGAGGTGCCCACATCGGAGTCTGTCATGGTCAAAGCGGCTGAGAAGAGGATATCATTGTCGGCAAAACAGGAAAAGGAGTGACTCTCCGATAAAACAAGGTTTGTCGTCGCGCTAAACGTGATATTTCCAGCGCTCCCAAACCCCGATGTTGTCGTCACTAGAACGTTGTTGGTTTGCAAAGCTGTATTGAGAGCGGCAATGTTTAAAGTGGCAGCGGCGGCCGACCCAGAAAATGTATTGAGTGGGGAACCCCCGTCAAAGCTTCCTCCCGCTGTGGCCCCATTTGAAATAGTGATATTGGTGGGATCGAGAAGGAGTGTCCCTGTCTCCCCATTTTGGGCGGTAGTGTCCACGGTGCCGTTAAATATGAGATCTCCAAGTCCTGAAACCTCAACTAAAGCTCCATTCCCTCCGAGCATCCCGCCGCGCGCATCGACATGGCCATCGAACGTTGTGACCCCATCTGACCATATGACGACGTTGCCCCCATCTCCATCCATACTGCAAAGTGATTTGATGGTGACATTGGGCCCTATTGTGGTTGTCGTGGAATTAGGGACACTGGGGTCTGATCCCTGGAAACTGCCCCCAATAAAAATTTTGCCCGCTGCATAATCGTTGCTCGTGTCGATCGTGGCGTAATCTTGTAAAGTGACCGTTTCCCCTAACACTTCGATTTTTTCATCGCTCGAGACCCCATCTGTAAGGAGCGTTCCCTGGTCTGATATGCACACCTCTCCATTTTCAGCGATTAGAAGAATTTCCCCATCAAAATCGGTCATTTTATAGGCGCTCGCCGACCCTGAGTGGTGAATGGCGAGGTCATAGAGATACCCATCAGCCTTCATCACAATCTGGTTGGCGAGAATATCTCCTGAGCTTGTGATCCCAGTGCCTGACGGCGTGGCTCCAATGTCGGGGTTAATGGTGATCCCTTGATAATCTGTCTCAAGAAGAATTGAGGAGCCCGCTCCCATAATGAGATCGCCCGACATGTTGGTGAGAGTGTCGCGATTGATCAAATGGCGCCCTAAAAGCACAATTTTGCAACACGACATCACTGTGCCATTGTTTTCAACAGCGGCGGTGGAGTTGCCAGTAAAGAGCATCTCTTCTCCCGCTAAAAATTCACCGTTTGTCGTATCGAGAGTTGAGGCGACAAGGCGCATCGTATCGACGTAGGCGTTTTCGCCAAAAATAATCCCATTCGGGTTGATGAGCAAGACCGTGCCGTTAGAGGTCAGAGAGCCAAAAATTTCTGAAGGGTTGGCCGAGGTGACGCGGTTGAGCACAGAGGCGGCACAGTTGGGTTGGACAAACTCTGTCACTTCGTGAAAGGCGTTGGAAAAGTCCTCCCACTCAATGATCGCTTTATCACTATCGGAGATAATTTGAAGGAGTTGATGATCGATTGAAAACGAGACATCGCCCGCAACCACATTAGGATTAGTGGGTTGTCCATGCGCAATTTGACATGCACATATAATAGATAATAAAGCAAATCTCCTCATAATTTGCATATTATTAATAATTATTCTTCAAATCAATTAGAAACTTACAATAACTGAAAAATTAAAACGGCGCTTATCTTGGCGAACGCCGTTGCCGATGTCTTTATGGAGGGGATAGCCAAAGTCAGCACGGGCGCTCACATTGTAGCTATAATGGTAGCGAGCGCCGAGTCCCGTCCCGAGAAGATAGCGGAAGTTCTTCTCGCCGGGGATGGGCTGGTGGTTGGCCCCAAGCCCGTAATCTAAGAAGGCGAGGAGTTGGAAGTTTTCGTAGACGCGCCGCCGTGTATTTTTTGTGAAAACGCGCATCTGCGGTGTGCGGACCTCAAGGGAGAGGAGGCCGGCGTTGTCGGTATTGAGGATTCTCTCTTCGTAACCCCTCACTGTGTTCATCCCTCCAAGACCAAACTGCTCGCTCGAGAGGAGGTTGCGGCTGGCCACTTGAAACTCACCCCGCGTGACCAGCTGGGGGCCGTGAGGGATATTGAAAATCGGAAGCATGGCAAAGCGCATATAGAGGTAGTTGGCCTGTGCGTAGGGGCGGAGACTCTGGTAATCGTCTTTGCTCTGGTGGGCGACTATCTCACCCGGTGAGAAAAATCCCTCGGCGGTGAAGGAGAGGTTGAGGTAGGAGTTCTCATAGCTGCCCAGGTAAGCTAGGGCAAGTTGGGTGATCGTCGCCGTGTTTCCCAAGAGAGGGATTGCATCAAAGAGGAGGTTGACATCGGTTTGTTTGTAGTCAGCGCCCCACTTCACCTCGTGATTATATTGCCCATGAGAGGCAAGGGGATAGATGTAGCGCATGCTCACTTGCCACGAGCGGCCACTGCTCGACATCGTTGTGAAGGGGACATCGGCATCGATTGTCGAGTACCCACCGTAGAAGTTAAGAAGGTGGCGCCAGGGGAGGGGGATGAGGTATTCCCCTGTGTGGGCAAAAAACTTCCCCCACCGCATCGAAGCGGTGTATTGGTAGGAAAGGCGCTGGTCACAATTGAAGAGGTTGCCGAGTTTGATCCCTGTGAAGAAACGCTCCTCACCCGTTTGTTCAATCCCTTTGTTGTCGACTCCGACAAAGATCCGGTAGGGTCGCATATCCTTGGTGATGAAATCAATATCTGTTGTCCCATCTTCAATACCGGGGTTCAAGACCACGTAACTTTCGCGGAAGGGGTTGCGGTTGAGCCAAATGAGGTCCTTTTGCATCTGATTGGCGTCGAGCACCCCACCCTTTTCTAAGTGGTTTTGGCGGGCGAGTTGTTTGGTTTTAACCCACTTGTTCCCCTTGTAATTGATCGTCCCAATCCGGGTCTCTTTAACCTGAATTTTCAGCACACCGTTTGTAATATTTTGGCTGGGGATGGTCACGACGACAAGGGGGCGACCACGCTCTAAATAATAGCTGCGGATGGCGCACTCAGCCTCCTTCAAGCGCTCTTGTGTCACGGGTTGGCCAATCAGAATGGATCCTACAAGTTGCTCTAATTTTACTTGAGGGGAAGGGGGCTCAAAGTCATAGATTTTGACATAAGTGATTGCCGCACACTCCTTGGGAGGGGGGTGATCTGATTCGTAAAGAATCACACCTTGAATCGTATGTTTTTCGACAGATTCACACTCGACTTGGGGCGATTGAGAAATGGTCTCCCCGTCGAGCTCTTTCAACTCTTCAAAAAAGGGGGCGGAGGCGCTTAGTAGCGCTTTCGCAAAGAGTAATAGTGTCAAAAACTTCATGGGAATTCTGAGTCTAAATAATTATTGCTAATTTTGCAACGCTGGATAGGTCAAAAAGACAAAGTGGACCAAGTTGAGAAAGTAGTGGGTCAGGATGCTCGATTCGATCGACTCTGTCAAATAATAGCACGTTCCGTAGAGGAGACTGGCAAAAAAGGCGATGGCAATGAATGAAAGGTGAGAGACAAAGTTAAAGTGGAGCAGCGCAAAAACCACTGAGACGGTGAGAATGCTGATCCATCCCGCTCGTTTGTGGGGGATGAGCTTAGCGATCTCCGTTTGCAAAAAACCCCGGAAGAAGGCCTCTTCGGGGATCACTGTGAGGAAGAGATTGCCAATAGGCCAGATAAAGAAAAGGGCTGTCCATTTAAGATCAAACTGGACCACATCCCACCAATAAGAGAGGGCCAAAAGAGCGCCCACCCCAAGCACCATGAAGGGGAGGGTTTTGAGAAAAACCCCCTTTAAGGACTCTCTCGTTTGAATGAGGGGGAGGTTAAGGGCAATAACAAAGAGACCAATGAAGGGTTTGTCGAAGTTCCAGTAGTAAGTGAAGGGCATACTATCTGTAGATAGAGAGACCTGATTGGCTAGGCGCCAGTTGTCAAAGCCGGGAATGAGATGGAAGGCGAGGCCAAATGAGAGAATCGCCGCCACGATGAGGGCAAGATAGCGGATCACCCCTTTGATTTGGAAGTGAAGGGCAACGTGACACCCGAGTAACACCCCAAGAGGGATCAACGTCTCGTAAGTGGCCGTTTTTGAGATGATGGCAAAGACAAAACTCAAAACGACAAGGGCCCCCCAAACCCAATAGCGGCGGGCGATCCAAAGGCTCAAAATTGCGAGCATTAAACAGCCAAAAGTGGCCGTTTTGAAAGGTTGGGTGAGAAGCTCTGAAAGGTTCATATCCAGTGACATTTAATGAATGAAAACTTAAAATACCATTTATGGAAAAACGTGAAAAGATCAAAAAACAGTGGTTGATCGCCTTCCTGATCAACATTATCGTATACATCGCAGTGACCTTGGTCGCTCAATACGACGAAGGGATGTGGCTTTTGATGTCAAAAACCAAGCGCATGGCCCTCCAAACCATTTCATATGCCGTATTCGCTTTGATGTCGTTTGCGCAATATTACTGCGCTTACAGAAAAAATGGGACCAAGTGGCTCATGGCTGTCATGATTTTGTATGGTCTCTCTATCCCTACAACCCTTTGGAGCCTATTTAGGCCCCCTCCAACAGTGAATCCCACGCTCTTATTTTTCTATGGGCCAACGGCGGTGTCACTACTCTCGGGGCTCTACTTTGCGATCCAATGTTTCCGCCTCTACAAGAGTCAACGAAAAAATTCTCTTGCAATTATTAAGGAATAGTTAAATATTGGATGAGATATCTAAAAAGGATGCGTTTATGGAATTCTTTGATCTCTCACTCGCTGGACTGAAGATTGTCACACCTAAAGTCCATAGAGATCCCAGGGGTTATTTTTTCGAACACTTTCGCACCGATGAGTTTAATGAAGCTGGTATTGGCGGCCCATTCCCCCAAGAAAATCACTCGTACTCACAGAAAAATACACTCCGCGGCATGCATTTGCAACCAGGGCAGGCCAAACTTGTTTCTGTCGCCGCTGGTTCGATCTACGACGTCGCTGTCGATTTAAGGCCTGACTCACCCACCTTTCGCCTGTGGCAAGGGGTTTACCTCAACGATGAGGAGCATAAAAGCCTCTATATTCCCGATGGATTTGCCCATGGCTTCTGCGTCTTAAGCGAAGATGCCCACGTTATCTATAAAGTGAGCGCTACCTATAGCCCCTCTGATGAAACGGGGTTTAGGTACGACGATGCCGAAGTCGGTATTAGCTGGCCCGTGACCCACCCTATCTTGTCGGAGCGCGATGTCTCCCTACCCTCATTTAGGCGTTGCACGGAATCGCTCTCCGTCGCTAAAAAGGGGTGATGAAAAACCAGCTTTGGATTGTGGGGCGCAATGGAATGCTAGCGCGCTCAGTGATTGCCACATGCGAAAAAAAGGGGGTTCCCTTTTTTTCAACCTCGTCTTGCGACCTCGATATCACATCGAAAGACAAGGTCGAGGCATTCGCCCCACCGCCGTTTACACACATTGTCAACTGCGCCGCCTACACCGATGTCGACGGCGCAGAGCGCGATGAGAAAGCGGCTTACGCCTTAAATCGCGATGGCCCCCGCTATCTCGCTGAAAAAGCGATCTCTTGTGGCGCTAAACTCATCCACATATCGACCGATTACGTCTTTGATGGAGAGCTCGAGCGCCCCTATGAAGAGAGCGATGCAACCAGCCCACTCTCTGTCTATGGAAAGAGCAAACGGGCCGGCGAGGAGGGGGTGCTAACGTGCTCAGATGAGCATCTCATCGTGCGCACCTCGTGGCTCTTTGGCACGGGCAAAAACTTTGTAGCGACCATGAAGCGATTGATGGGGGAGCGAGAGGCGCTCTCCGTTGTGTGCGATCAATATGGGCGCCCCACCTTTGCCGACGATCTCGCTCGGGCGCTCTTTGAGATGGCCGAGTGTCGGGGCCTTTACCACTTTGCCAACGCAGGGACCACAAACTGGTACGAGTTCGCTCAAGCGATTAAAAAGCGGCTATGTGCAACGCGTTGCACATCAATCCACCCCATTTCCACAGAGGGGTACCCAACCCCTGCAAAAAGACCTCCCCGCTCAATTCTCTCAACTGCTAAAGTGGAAAAGATATTGCGGAGAAAGCCGCGCCATTTCGAGGAGTGTTTAGATGAGTATCTCAAATAACAAAGCGACCTATCTTGTGACAGGGGGCGCAGGCTTTATGGGCTCGAGCTTCATTCGGTGTTTGCTCAGCGATCCCACATTTAGTGGCCGCGTCGTCAACCTCGATGCCCTCACCTATGCCGCGAGCAAAGAGAACCTCTGCGCCATTGAGACTGATTCCCGCTACACCTTTGTCAAAGGGGACATCGCCGATCGCCAATGTCTCGATCAGATCCATCGACAATTCCCGATCGACATCATCGTCCACTTTGCCGCAGAGACCCACGTCGACAGGAGCATCGATACCCCAAGCCTTTTCTTTGCCACAAATGTGATGGGAACCCTCAACTTGCTGGAATTTGTCAGAGCCAATCCAAATATTCACTTCCACCTCATCTCTACCGATGAGGTCTACGGAGCCCTAGGCCAAGATGGCGTCTTCACTGAAGAGTCCCCCTACGCCCCCAACTCTCCCTACAGCGCCTCAAAGGCGAGCTCCGACCACATGGCCCGCGCCTTTGCCAAAACCTACGGACTCAATATCACCATTTCCCACAGTTGCAACAACTACGGCCCGGGGCAATACCCCGAAAAACTCATCCCCTTGATGATCGACAATGCTCTAGTGCGTAAACCCCTCCCCATCTACGGCGAAGGGGACCAGGTGCGCGAATGGCTCTTTGTCGACGACCACTCCCACGCCATCCAAACCATCCTCGAAAAAGGGACGCCCGGCGAGGTCTACAATATTGGAGGGGTCGATGCCCTCACCAACCTCCACGTCGTCGAGCTCCTCATCGAAACGCTCGCCCCCCACATCAAGTGCTCTGTTGCCGAGCTCAAAGGGCTCATTGCCTTTGTGAAGGACCGCCCCGGCCACGACTTCCGCTACGCCCTCGATCCCCAAAAAATCCTCGCCCTCGGCTTCCGCCCACAGGTCCCTTTCTCCGAGGGGCTTGAAAAGACAATTTCCTCGCATTTAGACCGAAAAAACCATACAATAGGGGTGTGAATTCGACCATTTGCCTCATCCCAGCTCGGCTCAATTCGACCCGATTGCCCCGGAAAATCCTCCTCGACCTCTCGGGCAAGCCCCTCTTGCAGAGGGTCTACGAGGCGGCCACGCGCTGCCCCTTTAAAGAAGTGGTGATTGCCGTCGACGATGAGGAAGTCTTTGAGCGAGCCCGCTCCTTTGGCGCGCGCGTCATCATGACCTCCAAAGCCCCCAATTCTGGGACCGAGCGCCTTATCGAAGCCATTGAGAAAGAGGGACTTAAAGCCGACCGATTCGTCAACTGGCAGGCCGACGAGCCCTTTATCCAGCCGGCCACCATTGAGACCCTCCTTAAAGGAGAGGGGGATGTGTGGACGCTGCGCAAACGCCTCAATGGCAACCCCTTAGATCCCAATACAGTCAAGGTGGTCGTTGACCCTCAGGGACTTGCGCTCTTCTTCTCCCGAGCCCCCATTGCCCAGGCTGAGGGCCTCTATTTTCAACATATTGGCATCTACGCCTACTCAGCTGAAGCCCTTTCTATAATAAAGGGACTGCCTCAGTCACAACTCTCTAACGGAGAGCGACTTGAGCAGCTGAGGTTCTTGGAAGCTCACCTAAAAATCCGCGTCAACACAACCGATCAGGTGGTTGTGGGGATCGATACAGCCGACGATCTCGCCAATGCCAACCGTTTATTTACCTCTTTATAATAAATAACTTAATAATTATTTAAATTATATTTATTTAATGTTATAATTAAGTTCTAGCAATAATAATATAATTAATAAGAGGTGATAATATGCCAACAGGTGTAATAAATAACTACATTAAACCAGCTCCACATGATCCAATTATAGAGGTCATTGAAAAGAACGTAGCAAAAGACAATTCTAGTGTGCGCTATATGCCCAGGGTAGAAATGTCTGTGAATAAATTACTCAAAGATGGTGCGTTAGACTCAGCTATGAAAGTTCTTAGCGCCATCCCCGTCAAAGATTCTCAATTTCATTTAGATATTAAGTTCAGAATTTTTGAAAACATAGCCAACCGACTCATTGAAGAGAAGCGATTCACAGATGTGCACAATATGTTAGATAATCTACCTGAAATTGAGTTCAAAGATTATGTTGACTTAGAGAAAGTCTACGGACTTATTGATAACTTGATTGAGGCGAAACTCGCATAAGCAACGCTTATTAAGATTGACTTCCCTTGGGAGAAAAGGTAAAATTGCTCCTCTTAAGAAGGTGAGGATGCAGTGTCAACCGAAGAGCTCCTAGAGGAACGTTCAAGTTATAAATATGGGTTTGTGACCGAGATCGAGTCAGAGACCTTCCCAAAGGGCCTAAACGAAGATGTCGTTAGGGCCCTTTCTGCTAAAAAAGAAGAACCACAATTTCTTCTCGATTTCCGTTTGAAGGCCTACCGCCGCTTTCTCGAGATGAGCCCTCCCGATTGGAGCCATCTCAATATCAACCCGATCGATATTCAAGATATTAGTTATTACTCGGCGCCAAAAAAGAAGCCCGAGCTCAGCAGTCTCGACGAGGTCGATCCCGCCCTTTTGGAAACCTTCGACCGACTGGGAATCCCTCTCGATGAGCAAAAGCGCCTCACCAACGTCGCTGTCGATGTCGTCTTTGACTCTGTGTCGATTGGAACGACGTTCCACAAGACCTTAGAAGAGGCCGGCGTGGTCCTTTGCCCCATGTCGGAGGCGGCTAAAAAGTACCCCGAGCTCTTAGAGGAATATTTGGGGAGCGTCGTTCCCATTGGGGATAACTACTATGCGGCCCTTAACTCAGCGGTCTTCTCAGATGGCTCATTTGTCTATGTGCCCAAGGGGGTGCGCTGCCCTGTGGAGCTCTCCACTTATTTCCGCATCAACGAGCGGGAAACGGGGCAGTTTGAGCGCACCTTGATCATCGCCGAGGAGGGCTCCTACGTGAGCTACCTCGAGGGGTGCACGGCGCCAGCTTACGACAACAATCAACTCCACGCCGCCGTGGTGGAACTTGTGGCGAAAGATTACAGCGAAATCAAGTACTCAACCGTGCAAAACTGGTATGCCGGCCACCCCGAAACAGGGGAGGGGGGCGTTTACAATTTTGTGACCAAGCGGGGCCGATGCGCAGGACGGCGTTCCAAGATCTCGTGGACTCAGGTCGAGGCGGGAGCGGCGATCACGTGGAAGTACCCCAGCTGCATCTTAGAGGGCGATCACTCAGTGGGTGAGTTCTACTCTGTCGCCTTGACCAATGGGCACATGCAGGCCGACACTGGCACAAAGATGCTCCATTTGGGGAAAGATACCCACTCGACAATCATCAGCAAGGGGATCTCCGCCGATGTCTCTCACAACACCTATCGGGGGCAAGTTCTCGTTGGCAAGAAGGCCGAGCGCGCGCGCAACTACACACAGTGTGACTCGATGCTCGTTGGCAACCGGTGCAGCGCCAACACATTCCCTTATATCGATGTCTTAAACCCATCCGCTGCGGTTGAGCACGAGGCCTCAACCTCGAAAATGAACGAGGAGCAAATCTTTTATCTTATGGCGAGGGGCCTGTCGCAGGAGGATGCGATCAACCTTATCGTCAATGGTTTCTGCAAGGAAGTTTTCAAGGAACTCCCCTTGGAATTTGCCGCAGAGGCCGAAAAACTTTTAACCATCAAATTGGAGAATTCAGTAGGTTAACCCATGCTTAAAATCGATCAACTCAAAGTCGTCATCGAAGAGAAGGTGATCATCAATGGTCTCTCTTTAGAGATCAAACCGGGACAGATCCATGCGATCATGGGGCCCAACGGCGCGGGAAAATCGACACTTGCGCGCGTTTTAGCGGGCGATCCCACCTATGAAGTGATCTCAGGGAGCGTCACATTCAATGGGGAAGACCTGCTCGAGATGGACATTGAAGATAGGGCTCGCTCTGGCCTTTTCTTGAGCTTTCAGTACCCCGTCGAGATCCCCGGCGTCTCCACCCTCGACTTCCTGTACGCTGCCTCAAAAAGTGAGCTGACCAAAGAGGCCTTTGAGGAAAAAATGCTGAAGATCGTCTCAGATCTCGGCTTTAAAAAAGAGCTTCTCACCCGCGATCTCAACACTGGGTTTTCAGGGGGCGAAAAAAAGCAAAATGAGATCATCCAAATGGCGGCCCTAAACCCCAAACTCGCTCTGCTCGATGAGACCGATTCGGGGCTCGATATCGATGCGCTTCGCACCGTCGCCAAGGGGGTGAATCAGTTGATGAGTGAGGAAAAAGGGCTCCTTGTCATCACCCACTATCAGCGCCTTCTCGACTACATTGTCCCAGATGTGGTCCACGTGATGGTCGACGGGGAGATCCGCGAAAGTGGCGGCCCCGAGCTCGCCTTAAAACTCGAAGAAAAAGGGTATACTCATGCTCTATCTTGATGAGCTTTTAGAGAAAAAAGAGAACCCCACCCCCGGGGCCCTTGAGGCCTTTGAAAAAGTGGGGCTTCCCAATAAGAAGACCGAGGCGTTCCGCACCTTCCCTCTCAATAGTTACTATAAAAATCCCATCTCATTTGCGCCAGATGGAGGGCACACATTTAAACAAATTCCCGATGGGATCGAGGTTCTTTCACTCGACAAAGCGGGGCAAAAGTACCGCCCCATCTTGAGCAAGCTCGAGCGGAAGCACTTAGACCAAGAGGGGAATCCCTTCCTTCTCGCCCACAATCTTCTCAAGGCTCAAGGGCATTTTATTTACGTCCCCCCTCACACTGTGATTGAAGAGCCCCTCGTGATCGATGTCGATGCGATCGGCTTTGTCAAACTCCAAATTTTCTTGGGCGAAGGGGCCTCCCTTAACTGCCGCCTTCACACCCAGAAAATCTCTGGCCACCACCTCATCGATATGCACTTAGAGAGTCGGGCCGCGCTCAATCTCGTATCAACTTATAGCGCTGCGAGCGCGCCACTATTTGAAAGTCACCGCGCCCACCTCAAGGAAAAGGCCCAGCTTAAGACGTTCAGTTTCGCCGATCAACAAGCCCTTTTAAGGCAAGATGTCGCTATCACCTTGGATGGGCGTGAGGCTCACGCCGCGATCAAAGGGCTCGCCCTTTTAGATGGGTCCAATGAGCACCACCAGAGCGTCTTGATGCGCCATCGGGCGGAAGAGACGACCTCTCATCAACACTTTAAGGCGATCCTCTCCGATCGCTCAAAGGGTGTCTTTGAGGGAAAGATTGACGTTGCCGCCAAGGCGCAAAAGACCGACGCCTATCAACTCTGCAATCACCTCCTCAATAGCCCCGATGCCAGGTCGCATGCCCGACCAGGATTGGAGATTTTAGCTGACGATGTGAAAGCCTCTCACGGCGCGACAGTCGCTGCCTGTGACGAGATGCAAAAATTTTATCTATGTTCGCGAGGGCTCACAAGTGATGAGAGCGATCTCCTCTTGAAAAAAGCCTTCGTCTACGATGTGATCGATCCCCTCTTTGACAAAGAGCTCAAAGGGGCCATCCTTCGCAAACACTTTGGAGCTAAGTGATGGAGCAAGGGCGTTTTGACATTAGCCGCATTCGGCGCGATTTCCCAATGGTCAAAAAGACAATGAGTGGCAAGCCCCTCATCTACTTTGACTCGGCGGCGACCACTCAAAAGCCCCACAGTGTGATCGATGCGATCACAAAGTGTTACAGTGAAGACTATGCGACCGTCCACCGCGCCATCTACGAAATTGCCGCTAAATCGACCGAATCGTATGCCGCTGTCCGCCGCAAGGTGAAAGCCTTTATCGGCGCCTCTCACGAAGAGGAGATCATCTTCACAAAAGGGACGACAGAGGCGATCAACTTGATCGCCACCGTTTTTGGAGAGGCCTTCATTAAGGAAGGGGATGAGATCATCATCAGCGTCATGGAGCACCACTCGAATATTGTCCCGTGGCAACTCCTCGCCGAGCGCAAAGGGGCCCGCCTTAGGTGGATCCCGATTAACGATCGGGGTGAGCTCGATATGGAGGCCTTCAAGGGGATGCTTTCAGAAAAGACCAAAATGGTGAGTATCGCCCATGTGGCCAATGTGACGGGGACGGTTAATCCCATAGGGGAGATCATCACCCTTTCTCACCAAGTGGGAGCCAGGGTCTTTATCGATGGGGCCCAAAGCGCTGGTCACCAACCGATCGATGTCACGTTGATGGATGCCGATTTTTTCGCCTTCTCCGGTCACAAAATCTACGGCCCTACCGGCATCGGAGTTCTCTACGGGAAAAAAGAGCTCCTCGACCTCCTCCCTCCCTACCAGGGGGGCGGCGACATGATCGATCAAGTCACTCAAGAGGGAACCACATTTCAACAGCTCCCCCTCAAATTTGAGGCGGGGACCCCCATGATCGCCCAAGCGATCGGCCTGGGGGCGGCGATTGACTACCTCCAAGCCATTGGTATGGACGAAATCGCTAAGTGGGAGCAAAAACTCCTTGCCCGCGTCACAAAAAAAATGGAGGGGATCCAAGGGATCAAGATCATCGGGACGGCAGATAAAAAAGGGCCTATCGTCACCTTTATTGTCGAAGGTCTCCACTCTCTCGACATTGGGACACTTCTCGGACTCAAAGGTCTTGCCCTTAGGACGGGTCATCTCTGTGCGCAACCTCTGATGCGCCGCTTTGAAGTCCCCGCCTTTGCTAGGTTCTCCTTTGGCATCTATAACTCCTTTGAAGAGATCGAGTCAGCGATGCAGTCGCTCAAAGAAGCGATGCTCCTGCTACAACCTCAACTTTCTTTTTAATTCCCCGTTGCCTAAGATAGGCAACTTATGAAGTTTTTATCCCTCTTACTCCTTGGGCTTCTCCCAACCTTCAAACTGTTTCCTTTCTGTGGCGCCTCGTGTTTGCCAGAGGAAGGGATCGAAATTTTTCCAGAGAGCGGCCCCGCTGTGTGCACGGGCGCAGACTTTGCAATCTCTACCTCCTATCTTTATTGGACAGCGCGTGAGGAGGGCTTGGCCTATCTCTTTACGGGGGTGCGCAATAACACAACCACACCCCTCGATCGGGGCGAGGTCTACGATCCCGACTTTAAATATCGGAGTGGGTTCAAGGTGGAGCTTTCAACCATTCTCCCACACGATGGGTGGCACCTTGGCGCCGAGTACACATGGTTTCACACAGTTGGGACGCGCACACGAGTTCGCAAAGCCAATCCCGACCTCACTATGAGACGCCTCTTTTACCCAGGTGGAGACTTAAGCCCCTTCTTCTTGATTCGCGAAGGGGATGGGAAGTGGAAACTCCACTTCAACAGCGTCGATCTTATGCTCTCCCGCCCATTCTTTGTCAGCTCGCGCCTTTCGCTCACCCCAGCTTTTGGATTGAAAGGGACATGGCAGCGGCAAGACTATTTAGTGCGCTACGTGGCGGTTGATAGTGAATTCATCACCCGCAACGAGCGTGTTCATATCGACCAATTTTATTGGGGTGTGGGCCCTCGCGCCGAGTGCGATGCCCAGTTTCACCTTAAATGGGGCTTTTCCCTCCTTGCAAAGGGGGCACTCTCTGCCCTGTGGGGGGCCTTTGATAGTGAGAGACGCGATCGGGTCTTTGTCAACACCCTCACCCTGTTCCCCCTCACTGTCGACAATGATTTTCACACAGTGAGACCAGCGCTGGAGATTTTTGCCGGCCTCAACTTCGATCACTGGTTTTGTTGTGATACCTACCACATTGCCATTTCCCTTGGCTATGAAAGCCAAATATGGTTTCACCAAAACGCCCTTTACCGCACCTTAGAGCAAGTAGGACATGGAGACCTTGGCCTTGCGGGTTTGAGTGCAAAAATTCGTTTTGATTTTTAACCAATAACTCATATACCATCCAGTCCATGAAGACCCTCTTTTTAACCTTGCTTCTTCTCGCTGCCAATTTAACAGCCCAGTGCAATCCTGAGTGCGAAGGCCCTCTTCCGAGTGCAGAGCCTCAGGTCAAGTGCCCTTATGGATTCTCTCTCAGTGGAGATTTTATTTTCTGGACAGCGCGAGAAGATGGGCTTGCCTATGCGACATCGGCCTACAATCAAACTAGGCGGCAGGGGACAGTGAAGCACCCCGAGTTTGAATTTGGCCCCGGATTTAAGGGGGGACTGGGCATTGATTTACGACACGATGGATGGGGGCTTTACGCTCAATACACATGGCTACGGATTGGCGAGGCGACCAGTGACGTGAGACGCTCTACCCTAGATGCTGCTCGCAACGGTCCCAATTGGCTCATTGACAACTCTCCCGACGATCTCATTGCCACAGCCTCGACAAAATGGGACCTAAAGTTCAATAGTATCGACCTCGAGCTAGGGCGCGACTTCTTTCTTTCAGAAAAACTGAGCCTCCGCCCTCACTTTGGTTTGAAGGGGACGTGGCAAACGCAAGACCTGACTGCCGACTACGAACAGTTTGGTTTTCTCGCTCCACCTACAATTCGGCGCATGAACCAAGAGCAATCCTATTGGGGCGTTGGAATACGGAGTGGGGTCAATACGGAGTGGCGTATTGGGTATTGCTTCAGCATTGTCGGTGATCTCGCTCTATCAGGCCTATGGGGACAATTTGACATAGATCGCCTTGATAGAATTCGCGAGGTGACTGATTCCATCAGTCAAGAGGTCCTCAACTTAGAGAACAAGTTCCATACCCTTAGCCCTGTGATGGAGCTATTTATGGGTGTGCGCTGGGCCAAGGAGTTTGGCGAAGGGCGCTACTACCACCGCATCGATGTGGGTTGGGAGGAGCAGATCTGGTGGAACCAGAATCAGTTCTTCCACGTCTATGAAGAAGGAGCCCATGGAGACTTAACCCTCCAGGGGCTAACTATTAAGATCATCCTCAATTTTTAGACGAGCTCAAAATGGCTGCGCCTAGCGGTCTCCTTTGCCCTTTTGAGCCCCCCACTTCTGCACGAAATTAGCTTTATCCAGCAACTAATTTATTCAGATTTATTCTATTATAATTTTATTTGTGTTAATAATATTAATTATGAGAGCTTTGCTTGCAAATATATTGTTATTAACTTGTTCTGCCGTTTTTGCTAATAACTCTGAAGAGTGCTGCAGTGCAAATCGCTGGTTTTCTAATGCCAGCTTTATCTACTGGCAGGCCAAATTGGATGGGCTCAGCTACGCCGCCACAGGCTATCGCAACGAGGTAACAGGTCAAAATCCCTCTAAAGGAGAGCTAAAACGCCCCGATTTTGATTTTAAGCCCGGTTTTAAGGTGGGCCTGGGCGCTCACCTTCCCCACGATTGTTGGGAGCTCTACAGTGAATATACGTGGCTCGATACAGGCTCTGTGAGCGGCTCAAGCACGTCAAGTGGGCTCACTCCAAGGTGGTACAACCCCTCTACCAATCCACCACTAGAGCCAGGTAGCCCCTTCTTGAACTCAGCGCGGGCCTCGTATCGTACCAATATTAATGTGGTCGATCTCAATCTTGCCCGCCCTTTTTATGTGAGCTCATCCTTATTAATAAAGCCCCGGCTGGGATTGAAAGGGGCCTATCTGTCACACAAGTACGATGTGAACTACCAATCTCAGTGGCACATCGATCTCGATCAAACGTTTTGGGGAATTGGGATTCACGGCGCGTTTGATACCAAGTGGTGGATCACAGAAAAGTTTGGTCTTTATGGCAATGTCGCCATCAGCCCTTTGTGGGGAGAGTTCGACTCTAAGCGCAAAGATACCGAAAGTGGTGAGACATATCTCAACACAAATTACCAATTTCACACCATTAAGCCCGTCCTAGAACTTGCTCTGGGGCTTAATTTCAAAACGCCAATTGGCGCCTCTTCCCAATTCCTTATCTCAGGGGGCTATGAGGGACAAATTTGGTTTTCGCAAAACCAATTTTTGCGCACTTATGCCCCGAAAAGTTGCGGAGATTTGACCCTTCAAGGGCTCACTCTGAAATTTCGCTTTGATTTCTAAATCGCCTTCCTGTATGGTCTAGAGCCAGAATTCAAGTAACGGTTTGACTGCAATTTCGCACTCTTCAAAAAAAGAGTGAGAAAGAGTTTGACAATATATATCGTTGCGTTAATTATCTGGATAAACGGTAAATTTAACCTCAAAAAGGGATGGACAACATGAAAAAGTTACTGACTTGTGCAGGGCTGTTGTGTGCAAGCATCTCCCCCTTGCTTGGTGCTTACAACACGAATGGCTCATGCCCACAACCGTGCCCGCCTAAACCGGCGTGCCCACCGAAGTGCCCACCGCCGCCTTCTTGTAACCCAGCTGGAAAGATCAACGATTGCATGCCGATGGTTATCCTTCCCGACGCCGGCCCAAGAGTTTGCTGTGGTGTCGATATTGACATCAACGCTAGCTTCATTTACTGGACTGCCCGCATGGATGGTTTAGGATTTGCCGTCTCTGGCTACAGAAACAACGACGATCAACCTCCAGGTAAAGGTGACGTCAAACATGTCGATAACGACTTCCATCCTGGTTTTAAAGTGGGATTGGGATTAGGTCTTGACCACGACGGTTGGGATATCGCTGCTGAGTACACATGGCTCTACACAAGCACAGACTCAGACAGCACAATCCAAGCTGTTTTCAACGAGTCAACGTTAAGCCCCATGTGGAATGCCGGTGCTGACAGTTTGACCTCTCCAGGAAGCACAATCACTTTTGCTAGTGGAAGCTACGATATCGACCTCAACGTCATTGACCTAGAGCTCGGTCGCAACTTCTTTGTTAGCAACTACCTTAAAATGCGCCCTCACTTCGGTTTGAAGGGGACATGGTATGATGCCGACTACTCAGTCCGCTACCGCGGTACAGATACACCTGTTACGGGTCAACCTAACCAATGGCGCATCGGCTTTGACCATGACTACTGGGGTGTGGGTATCCGCGCAGGTCTAGATACAGCGTGGCATTTCACTAACAACTTCTCAATTGTCGGAGACGTGGCCCTTTCAGGAATGTGGGGACAGTTTGATGTCGATCGTAGAGATGTAGCCTCTCGCTTCAACGACGAAACCTTCCTATCAACAGTTCTCCTTAATACAGAGAACCAATTCCACACTGTCAAACCTGTTCTTGAGCTATTCCTCGGAATGCGATGGGACACTTGGACATGTGATGAGGAATTCCACTTCAGCCTAGAAGCTGGTTGGGAAGAACAAGTATGGTGGACACAAAATCAGATGTTTGCTGTATATGAAGAAGGAGCTCACGGAGATCTCGTACTCCATGGTCTCACAATTAAAGCTAGATTCGATTTCTAAGGGATCCCATGGATGCACTTAAACGAACAAATAAATTTTTAACGTTAAAAAAGGAAATTAACACATGAAGAAACTACTGATCAGTGCTGGTCTCCTCTGTGTGAGTGTCGCTCCTATGTTCGGTGCTTACAACGATGGCGGCTCATGCACACCACGGGCATGCCCACAACCTTGCCCACCAAAGCCATGCCCTCCTTGCCCACCTTCTTGCAATCCTGCAGGGGTGATCAACGACTGCATGCCAAAGGTGATAACACCTGCAGCTGGACCTCGCGTTTGCTGTGGAGTTGATGTGGCTATCACTGCTAGCTTCATCTACTGGACAGCTCGCACAGATGGTCTTGGCTACGCCGTTTCAGGTTACAGAAGCAATGCTGATGTGAACCCTGGAAAAGGTGAAGTTAAGCACATCGATTGGGACTTCCACCCTGGATTTAAAGTTGGATTGGGACTTGGTCTCGGTCACGATGGTTGGGATATCATGGCTGAGTACACATGGCTTTACACAAGCACAGACTCAGACAGTACATCTCAAGCTAACTTGAACGAGTCAACACTAAGACCACTATGGTACCCTGGTGGACCAAACAATGTGTCACCATCAACTGCAATCACAAGCGCTCGAGCAAGTTATGATATTGATCTTAACGTGATCGACCTAGAGCTTGGACGTAACTTCTTTGTCAGCCGTTATCTTAAAATCCGTCCTCACTTCGGTTTGAAGGGAGCATGGTACGATGCCGACTACTCAGTGCGTTACATTCTCGATTCTGACGAAGCTGTAGAGCCAAACGCCTACCGCACACGCTTTGATCACGACTACTGGGGTGTTGGTATCCGCACTGGTTTCGACACAGCCTGGCACTTCACAAGAAGCTTCTCAATTGTTGGAGAGATCGCTCTTTCCGGCCTTTGGGGACAGTTTGATGCAGATCGTCGCGACACAGATTTCAATAGCAACTCAAGTGATATTGAAACACGTGTTCTTCTTAACACAGAAAACCAATTCCATACGCTCAAGCCAATCATGGAACTCTTCCTTGGCATGCGCTATGACACATGGTTCTGTGACGAAGACTTCCACTTCAGCCTAGAAGCTGGTTGGGAAGAGCAAATCTGGTGGAACCACAACCAGTACTTCAGAGTCTACGAAGAGGGTAGCCATGGCGACCTCGTCTTCCAAGGTTTGACTTTGAAAGCACGTTTCGACTTCTAAGAGATCGCAAGATCATCTAAGAAAAGGACCCAGGCTTCGGCCTGGGTTTTTTTTGTTTTCAACAAGATAAATCTGAGAATCTCCACTTCTGAATTAAGGGGGCTCAAAATGACTGTGGCAAATTACCTCCTCGTCACCTTGCGTATTTTTAATACGCGGCGGACTCCTGCGGGGGCAATTTTCCTTTGTCCTTTTGAACCATTGAGCGCGAGTTCCTCGCACATCCATAGAAAATAATTTATTGACCCTTGCATTCAAAATATATTCACTAAGCGCTATACTCTGGCCAACAACACGGAGATCCTATGTGGCGACATGCACTACTTCTTATTGGGCTATTTAGCACCACGTCTCTTTTTCCTGAGACTAATGACTACACCTTCTTTGACGACCCCGACGTCTCAAATATCGACATCGAGCCCCCATGTCCACCACCTTCCGAATGTCCTCCCAAGCCGCCGACTCGCTGCGCTTCGTGCGCTAAGGGGTGCATTTCCTGCGAAACGCCCGAGGTTTTCCAGAGTAGTCGCCCTATTGTTTGCGAAGGCTCTCGCGTTTGGGCCGCCGCCGACTTTCTCCTTTTCTACGTCCGTCAAGAGGGAGCGGCCTTTGCTGGGCAAAAGGGGATTAACAGTCAAAATGATCCCATCACAAGCCAAGGGACGATCCGCCATGCTGACTACTCTGTGAATCCCGGTTTCCGCCTTGGCTTTGGTATTAAGATGGACCACGACCAGTGGGACCTTCTCCTCCAATACACATGGCTTCACGCCGATGGGAATAAGAATAAAGCCAAGATGGAGACTCAGGTGGGCTCAACGCTCTTCCCAACTTGGGACGTGGGACTTCAAACACCCCCAAACGCGCGTCTACTCCACGCAACAGGGCGGTATGAGCTCCACTATAACGCCTTTGATTTAATCCTCTCTCGCAGCTTCTATGTGAGTCATAAACTCATGCTCTCGCCCAACTTTGCTTTTAGGGGAACATGGGAGGACCAAGATACTCATATCTCCTACCGCAATGATCAAAGTGGGACCTTGACCCTCTATAAAATGTCGATGAATCAAGATTATTGGGGGATTGGCCCTCGCGCAGGTTTAAATATGGCGTGGCATTTCACACCCCAGTTTTCTCTAACGGGTAAAGTTGCTCTCAGTGAATTGTGGAGCTTTTTTGAAGTGGCGCGCCGAGATGATATCAAACAAAACTTCGATGACCCTCACGAGCAATTTGATCGCTTTATCAATGTGCGCAACAAGTTTCACACAGTGCGTCCCTCCATGGAGCTTTTCTTGGGGCTGCGCTACGAAGGGTGGTTTGATCGCAACCAATATCACGGGACGATAGAGCTGGGGTATGAGGAGCAAATTTTCTGGAATCACAACCAGGCATACCGGGTAGTTGGGCCAACCTCCCATGGAGACCTTATCTTCCAAGGTCTAACGTTTTCTATGAACTTTTCTTGGTAAAGTATTCCCTACTGAGGGGCCATGTTCATAAAGAGCTCAGCCATATTCCTCATCCACTCTAAGCTCGTCAATCCCATCTGCTTGAGGATGAAAAACCACCCTAACATGAGAATGAGTAGTCCCACGAAGGACTTGAGCGAAAGCCCTAAGAAGGCAATCTGCACCTGAGGGGCGAGGCGGTTGGCGATACCTAGAAAAGCCTCGGCCATTAAAATCGCGATCATGGCGGGTGCGGCGAGCTGAATCCCCACAGACATAATGTGGTTGAGAATATTGAGCGTCACTTGCCAAAAGGGCATATCGGCATTGAAGAAAGTGGTGTGGATCCATCCATCAACGGGGACAATTTGGTACGATTTTAAGAGGGCTGAGATAAAAAAGAAGGTCCCCCCAAACTCAAAGAATATAATTAGAAGCATCCGGTTGTAGAGAATACCGAGAGATGAAACCTGTGATTGGGTCGTGATATCTTGAGCCATCATCGAACTCGATCCCCGTTGGTAATCGATGATTGTCCCCGCAGATTCTGCGACATAAAAAGGGATAGTGGCCAGGAATCCGAGTAAAAATCCAATGAGAAACTCTTTGGCAGCAAAGGCGAGAAAGAGGGTGTTAAACGGGACGTCGGTTGTGGCATTTAGGACGAGAGCGGGGGCAAAGACAAAAGTAAGGGCAATGGCAAACCCGACGCGGATCGAGGCGGGGATGAGCTTGGCGCCGAGGAAAGGGGCCATGGCCATGATGGGGATGATGCGGATAAATATCAGGACAAAGATCGAGAGGACGCCCATGGCCGATAGGTTCGGGTTGCTGAGGATGAGGCTGGCAAAGTCGGTATTCAAGGCGCTATGTGGTTTAAGTGCCCCACTTGAAGAAGTTATTCAAGATCGTTGAGGCAAATTGCATGATTTGTGCACTTAAAAATCCCCCCATGATGATCAAAGTGAAAATCACAGAGACGAGTTTAACGGTGAATGAGAGCGTTTGCTCTTGAATCTGTGTGGCCGCCTGGAAGATAGCGACAAAGAGGCCAAAGCCCATGCTGATAAGAATCGGGGGGCCCGAAAGGATGAGAATGAGCAAAAGGGCCTGGTAAGAGAGTTGGTAGATCTCACTTTGATACATGATGATTACCTATAAGTTAATATCAGTCCCCGGACAACAAGCGTCCACCCATCGACCATAACGAGGAGGAGCAGCTTGAGGGGGAGCGATATGGTTAGTGGGGAGAGCATCATCATCCCCATCGCCAGCAAGATGTTTGAGGTCACAAGGTCTATGACAAAGAAGGGGAGGTAGATCAAGACACCGATTTCAAAGGCCGCTTTGATCTGAGAGGTCATAAACGAGGGAATGAGCACGATGAAGTCGTTGACGGAGAGGTGCTCTTTGAACTCGGGGGGAAAGTTCTTCTGGGCGAGTTGATAGAAGTACTTTTGGTGTTGGGGGAAGGTGTTTTTTTCTAAGAAAACCCGCAGGGGCTCTTTGGCCCGATCGGCCACTTCAACGACATAGATGGCGGTCTGTGAGGAGAAGAGCTCGGTGGGTACGTCTTCGGCGTACTCTTGCCCCGCTTTATACATGGCATACCCTGTGGGAAACATGACGTAGATGGTCATGAGCAGGGCCATGCCGATAATGGCTTGGTTGGGAGGGGAGTTGTTCACTCCAAGGGCGTTGCGCAGCAGCGAGAGAACGATCACAATCTTTAAAAACGATGTGAGGAGCATCACCGCAAAGGGGAGGAGGGCAAAGCCCGCTAAGACGCCCATCTCGACGACAACGTTGGGTTGCCCATCTGTGGGATCGGGGGTCCCCAGCGGAAGGGGGTCTTGCGCACCGAGGGGGGCGATAAAGAGAAGGGCAAAAAAAGCGAGTAACGTTATGTGCGATTTTTTCATGGATTTTGCTTTAGGTAAGTTTCAAATGCGGCTTCGAGGGCGCGCCATTGATTTTCCAAGGTGGCATTAATGATGCCCCCTTCTGTTTCAATGATGCAGTCGCCTTGGGCAAGGTCTTCTCGCTCCTCGATGGCAAACATCTCGGCGTGTTCGAGTTGCTGTTTGATCTCGGGCTTTTTTTCTTCGAGGTGTTTGAGGTCATCTTTGGCGACAAAGATTTTAATCCGTTGCGCCTCTTTCACAGGTTTGATCCCTTGCAAGACGATATCGACGATGGAGTCGGGTTTGAGCTCGAGCTCCCGTCCGACAATCCGCTTGGCCGCTTTCATAGCGAGGGGAAGGATCGATTTCATCATCTCTTGGCGCACGTGCTTCACCTTGTTTTCCAGAGAGAGGATTTGGCGATTGAGCTCTGTGAGGCCCTCTTGGTAACCCTCTTCTTTGGCCTTGGCGCGCACCTTTTGGCACTTTTTTTTGTACTCTTTGACGTAGGTTTTGGCGTTTTCTTCTGTGAGCTTGACGATTTCGCTTGCTTCGAGTAGCTGTGAAAACTCCTCAGCGCGGATGATTTTTTTATTCTTAGTGAGGTGGATCTCTTCTTTGTTGAGGAGTGTCAGTAATTTCATGGGTTTGCCTCTTCGCTCAGTTGTTTGGCCTCTATGACTTGGTCGATTAAAACGGCTTTGACCTCGGGGTTTTTAGGGTCAATGCAGAGTTTTTTTAACATAAAACTCTCAGATTGGTCCCAAAGGCGCATCACAATCCACATAAAAGAGGGGGAGATGCCGGAGAGGGCTTTGCCGAGGCGGTTGATCCCCCGTGAGGCGATGACCTCGCGAAAGAGGGCCTCGTCTCCATCCCAACCGGTTAAGTTAAGGTGGGCAAATTGCACCTTTTCCCCTTGAGACATCAGCTCTGATAAGCGGTTTTTCTCAGAGCTCGAGAGGATCCGCTCGATGGCGCGGAGAATGCGGGTTTCAATCACTGTTTTGACATCAAAGGCAAGATCGTGAAGGCCTAGAAAAAAGATCATGCGCTTAAGATGGGGGTACGAGATCTCAAATAAAAAGAAGAGGGGGTGCTCTTCCAGGCACTGGAGGGGCTCTAGTTGCTCTTTTTCGGGAAATAGCCACTCGGTGAGTGTCTTTTGCACGAAAGTTTCAGCGCATTGGGAAAGGGGAGGGAAGGGTCCCTCGATACCCAAAACATCGGCGATATGGCTCTGTTGGTTTTCGCCCAAGACGGAGAGAAAAAGGCGCTGATCCTCTTCACAGTACGTCTCTAAAAAGGGGGCAATCCAGCTCGGGTGGACCCGTTTGAGAAGTTGGTCGAGCTGAAGGTTCTTGGTGCACGGTTTTTTAAGATCTTGGATCTTGGCCGCATCCTCAGCGCTTAGGAAAGAGAAGAGCACCTCTCGCTCCTCGGGACTTTTTTGCCCGAGGAAGGCACTCACACATTTGATATCAGACCCTAGTATCATTCTTCAGTGGATCCCTCTTCCATCTCGTGTGTCACCTCTCTGTGTTGGACGGGGCGGGGGTTTAAGACCTCTTTCATCCCCCCTTTTCTCTTAAGAATGGGGTAGACCTTCCAGACGAGCCACGCAAATCCAATGGCAAAGACAATGACAAAGAACATGAGGGTGAAGAAAATCAAGCGGAAGCGGGAGGCCGAGGTCTCACTCATGACCACAGACCAAATGCTGACGTAATCTTTGGGGGCTCCATTGATGGGTTGGGCCTCTGTATCGAGAGAGATTTCGGCAAATCGCGCCGTGTCGCTCACGACGGTGACATCGTTGATGTCGAGGCCGGTGACGCTCCCGGAGACGAGGCGTTTGATTTTTCCCTCTAAGTGCATGTTGGGGTCGTCGAGGATCCCTTGGTGTTTGACGTAGACAGCGGCTGTGATGCGCTGGGTCGAAGTTTGCTCTCCTGGAATGACCTCTTCTTTGGGGAAGGAGAGTTGGATGAAAGCGTCGATCACCCCATCCATCATCTTGATCATGTTGGCAATTTCTGAGGTAAGTCCCGCCTGATACCGAATCTGTTCTTCGGTGTCGGTCGACATCAATCCTGATTTTGCGAAGAGTTGCAAGAGGTTAGTCCCCATCTGTCTTGGCAATCCTGCCTGGTTCAAGAAGGCCATGGCGTCGACAAGGTCAGTTTCGGAGACGTAGATGTCGAACATGGGTTGGGTGGGGGCGCCTCCGGCCCCTTCGCCCGACGATGTGCGCACTTTGTGGGCGGGAATCCCTTTGCTTTGCAAAAAGACGATGATGGTGTTGGCGTCGCGCTCGTGAATTTGGGAGACGACCGATTGATCTTTGCCGCAGCTTGTGAGTAGTAATAGAGAAAAAATAAGGGGGAGTGAAATTTTCTTAAACATGGGAACTCATAATTGGTATTAGCGCCATTATAGCTAAACTATCCAATTATTGGAAGGGGTGATAGGGGAGCTAAGACTTGGGGGTCTTTGATGTACGGTTGGCAAAGAGCCAGGCGGGCCCCTCTCCATACTTCCCTAAAAAATAATCCTTCACCCCACACACTGCGGCGCGGTAGCCGAGGAGCTTTTGCAGGCGGTGCGTTTGGTCCTCCTTTGGCCGGATGCGCTTGCGCACAGCTAGCTGTCCGCGCTTGAGTAGGTAAAGTTTGAGGTTGTGGAGAAAGTCGGGGATGATCACCTTCTGATATACGCGCTTTTTATCGGTTTGCTTGAGATTGCGCTTAATCCACAAAAGACGGGAGCGCCACCAAAAATAATTGATATGTGGGCGTCCACCGACAAATGATGAAGAGACCTTGTGCCAGACTTTGGCCTGAGGGCATAGGCGGATGGTAAAGCCCTTCCTCTTGGCCCGCATGCAAAAGTCGTTCTCCTCCCAGAAAAGAAAAAATCGGGAGTCGAGGGCCCCTATTTTTTGAAAAATCTCTCGAGGGGCAAAAAGAGCCGCTCCACAGACGTAGTCGAGATCCATAGGCTCTTCAAAACTCTTATGGTCGTCAATGCAATTGTTTCCAATCAGGTCGAAATGGGCCGTTTTTTGATTCCACTTTCCTCCCAAATGGTCAAATCTCAAGGGATCTTTGTGAATGTAAAGCTTGGCCCCTTGAATCGCTGATTTTGCCTCTTTGCTCGAGACAAAGGCGCTAAGGACCTCCTTGTCGACCACTGTATCGTTGTTGAGAAGGAAAATGTAGTCAGCTCCCCGGTCAAGGGCCGCGCGGATTCCCCGATTATTCCCCTCGGCAAATCCGAGATTTTCCCCGTTGTCTATCAGGATCACATGGGGAAATTCCCTCTTAATGGCTTCAATAGAACCATCGGTTGAGCCATTGTCGCACACGAAGACCTCGTAATGGGGGTAGGTCATCTCTGAGATAGAGTGGAGACACTCTAGGGTGTCCTCTTTCCCATTCCAATTGAGGAGGATAACGGCGACTTTAGAAGGTGTCATGTTTATGGCGTAACTCTTTGAGGTGAAACAATTTGCAATAGGGCATGAGGCAGCTTGCGCGAATGCCAGTTCATCTAAACGACGATCCTACCACGAGAGGAATTTAACCTGAAGAAGATTTGGGCAGGGGGAACTGTTAGTATAAATTAATTAATAAATTATAATTAATAATTTAAAATTAATAGTTGCTTTGTTATATTAATGTTATAATTAGCTATAATTTTTGAGGTAAAATATGTCTACAATTCCTCCAACAGGGCCCAGTGGTCCTCTCAACCCCGCTGGTGATTCGGGGCCATCGGGTATGGCCAATCTTCAGTATGTCTTTGTCGATTTAATGAATAGCTTTTTCACTGGGGGTGATGAGAATGCTAAGGTAGGCGCAATGAAAGCGATTGTTGATTCGACAGGCGACCAAAACTTTATTAATGTGTTCAATGATAAATTCATGCCCGCCTATAAGAGCTATTCTGAAGATCCATCGGAGCTTAACAAGGACAAAGTGATCGCTGGATTTGATCTATTGATCAATAATGCTCCAGTCGAAGATAAAGCTGATCTCAATGTGGCTCTTGAAAAGTGCTTAAAGACAGCTCTTAAAGCTGTCAGTCAGGGGGGAGCACATGGAAACTTGTACAATGAAGCGCTGAGCATTATGAGTGTAGTCAGTGCAACGATCTCTTCAGCGGGGTGTTATTCAGACGCCGCACAGGAGCTTGGCACTCAGATCACAAATGAGGTTTATGGCCTGTCTACTGATAGTCCCGATGCACCTGCTCCACAAACTGTGGAACAGCGCATTGGGGAGTTGATTGTGTTGCTTGACAAATAGTTCAATGCGCAACTGACCACAGAGGTCGGTTTAATTAGAGACATGCAAAAGGGGCTTTGGCACTTTTTTGTCAGGCAGGGGTGGCACGTCTTGGGCGCTTGAAGGGTGGTTGTATTTTCCACTTCTAGGGGCCCACAGAGCTTAGGATCTGTGGGCCCAAACAGGGCAATCACAGGGTTTTTAAGGGCGCACGCCATGTGCATGGGCCCTGTGTCGTTTGTGATCACAACGCGCGATCGCCTGAGCACATGGGCGAGCTGAGACAAACTCAAGGCCCCTGCGAGCGATTGAGCACCGGGAATTGATTGCGCAATGTGCCCAGCAAGCTTCTTTTCAGAGCTATTGCCTGTCACTATAATCTCTCCGTGTTCACAGAGCTGTCGCCCCACCTCAATAAAGTGGCGTGGATGCCACTGTTTAAAGGGATCCTTCGCTCCGGGATGGAGGACAATGATGGGTTCACCAGATAGATTGTCAATCGACTCATCGATGAATAGGTCCATGGCATAGCCATCTGCTGGGATGCCCAGTTGGTCAATCAGCTTAAGGCGGCGGGTGATTTCGTGCTCGTATCTTGGCTCTCTTTGGATGGTTAAATAGTCGTCAAACCCCTTGTTGATCCCTTTTGTCCCTACAATTTGTGAGCAACCGAGGGTTTTTACCAGTGGCAAAATAGGGCGCTGCGAGGTGTGAAAGACGATGGCAGCTGTCGGTTTGAGTGCTTTGAGCGTGCGGCGCATTGGGGCAAGTTGTGAAAAGACGGGGTCTTTGACCACAAAACAGTGATCGATGTAGGGATTTTTTGCCAAGAGGCTCGCGCCGATTGGGCTCGTGAGAAGAGTCGTTGTTGAATCGGGCTGGTGCTTTTTGATCGCGCGCAAAGCGGGAGTGGCCCAGAGAGTGTCGCCAAGACCCGTTGTGGAGATGACTAAATAGTGGGGCTTTTGAGCTGCATTGTTTTTTTTAAGGCAAAGGGCAACGCCCGCGCGGATCAAGGGATTTTTCATCATACCCAAGAGAGTTTAACGGATGAGCATGTTATTGGAAAGGAAGGGTCCCTCCTTCACAATCTGATGGATCGCTTCAATCCATTGCTGGGAGCGGCCAAGAGCTGGACACCGCATCACCTTCAGGCCCCGCTCTTTTAAAGGGGCCATGTACTCCTCTTCCACTTCAAACAACGTTTCGATGTGATCCGATGTGAAACTCAAAGGGATAAAGACGACGGTTTTGTCGGTTTTGAGGGACTCAATAATATCCGACGTGTAGGGGCGGAGCCACTCCCCTGGACCAAACTTTGATTGGTAGCAGAGGAGACTCTCCGCTTTGGGGAATGAGGTCATGATGGCGCGGTAGGTATCTTCACACGCCGATTGGTAGATATCCCCCTTGTCGACAAATGACTTGGGGATACCGTGGGCCGAGAAGAGAAAGTAGGTCGACTCTTCAAAGAGCTCATTTTCGAAAAGGTAGTGGGTGATGCGTGAGACAAAGGCGTCGATATAGGCCTTATGCGTGGCGTATGAGGGGACCCATTTGAGCCGTTTTACGGTGTGAGGGGGGAGATTTTTGGCAAAGAAGCGGGCGATGGAGCCCGTTGTGGCGTAGGTGAATTGGGGGAACATGGGAAAGACGATAATCTCCCCGTCGGGTAAACTCTTGGCAAATGTTTGGTGGGTATGGGGTAAATAGCGGTGGAAGGTGTAGGTCGGCGTGTTGCTAATAGCCTTTAATGCCTCTGCGACATACTCGGTGTCGTCGAAAATGGGGGATTTGCCCCCAATAGAGGCGTAATCGTCCCGAATTTTTAAAGAGCGCCGCTTGGCGATCTTTGAAAACAGAATGTTGTGCAGGGGCTGTGGCAGCTTGGTCCGCACAACGTCTTTATCGGTGAGAAGCGCCCTTAAAAATGAGGCGATCTCATCTAAGGATCTAGGTCCGCCGAAGTTGGCGATGAGAATCGATTGTTTTGAGATTGGCATTGACAAGTGTCTCCAGTTTTTCTAAATGTTCCTCGTGATTCTCTCTAAAGTAGCTTTTTAGCTGCTCGGCGACTTTGGTCAACTCAGCCCGTGTCGCCTTTGTTTTCTTGATTTTTGGATTCTCTTGCAGGTGGTTGATGTCGATGTGAATAGCGCGATCACCGATAAAGCCCACCCGCTCTCTCAAGTTCAAGTTGGTGTCTTGATACCCCTTGGCACATTGCGTTTTCACAAGCTCCAATGTCGCTTTGCAAAGCGCGAGCGCGCCGTCGACATCACCCCGCATAAGGCGCTGCTCAATGGGGGCGAATCCTACCTCAGCGCGCCGTTGCAAGATGAACTCCATCTTGTCCATATCGACGAAATCCTCCCGCTTGGTTTTATAGACCAATTTGACCTGCTTGTTGAGCGATTCTGTCCGGTTTAAATGGAGGTAGATGAGTCCTGTCTCCTCTCTGAGGTTCTCAAAAGCCTCTTTGTAGTTGGCAAAATCGTCCATCCGTTTTTCGATGCGCCGCGCCATTTTCTCTTGATACTTGGGCATAAGAGCAGAGGGGAGGGGGAGGGCATTTTGCCACGTATGGCGCCCCAGGTGAGATTGGCGGAAAAACTTCAAAATGATTTGCCCATCTTCGCTCACAAATGTGTAGCAATTATTCCCTTTTGCTAAATAATAGAAGGGACTGGAGAGGATTTGATCGATATCTTCAGTGTTGTCCACTTCCCACTTTGGGTCGGGTTTATGGGTGGAGCTGATTTTTCTCAGTGAGTAGCCGTGGGAATCGCCACAACTAGCCAAAATGAAAAGAAGGAGAAAAGAAAACTTACGCATTGCTAACTCTTCGTAATAACTATAAATTTGATTATATTGAATGTTATGAGAAAAGCAAGTTTTAAGGTCACTGGCCTCCACTGCATAGAAGAAATACACCTTTTAGAAGAGGGTCTCGGCACATTAAGTGGCGTTGAGAGTGTCCTATGTGATCTGCTTAAAGGAAAAGTTGTGGTCACATTTGATCAAAACGCCCTATCGACTCAGCAAATCATCAAACGCATCAACGCAACGGGCATGAAAGGGGCCCTCTGGGAAGAGCGCTTTGCCCTGCGCGACAAAGAGCGCAAAGAGCGCCGCCTCCACACCATTTTTACGACTCTCTCGGGACTTTTCTTGGTGGGCGGTGTGAGTTTGCAACTCGTTGCACATAGGTTGACCCCCCAAGCCATTTTTCTCTACGCCTCTGCCACTTTTTTCGGCGGATTTTTTATTCTCCCCAAAGGGCTCTTTGCTCTAAAACAGCTCCGCCCCGATATGAATCTTTTGATGCTCATTGCGGTCACGGGTGCGTTGTGCATCGGTGAGTGGTTTGAGGGGGCGACGGTCACATTTTTATTCTCAGTGGCATTGATGCTTGAGACCGCCTCGCGCACCCGCGCTCGCAAAGCGGTAGAGTCTCTCCTCAATATTGCGCCCCCCTTTGCCCGCATTCAGGGAGAGCAGGGGATCGAGGAGCGCCCCGTCGAAGAGGTTGAAGAGGGGGCCCACATCGTCATCCTCCCCGGCGAAAAAATTCCCCTCGATGGGGTTGTGATTGAGGGGCAGGGAGGGGTCAACCAAGCCCCCATCACGGGCGAGTCAGTCCCCGTCTTTAAAGGTGTGGGCGACCCCCTCTTTGCGGGGACGGTCAATGAGGAGGGGCGTCTCATTATGGAGTGCACCAAAGGGGCCGATCAAACGGTGTTGTCTCATATCATCCGCCTCATTGAGGAGTCCTCGCGCAAAAAAGCCCCGACAGAGCTTTGGGTCGAACGGTTTGCCCGGATCTACACGCCGGCGATGATGGCCCTCTCTCTTGTGATTCTCTTGGGCCCTCCTCTCCTTTTTGGGGCACTGTGGTCTGTGTGGTTTTACCGCGCCCTCGTTCTCCTTGTGATCGCGTGTCCGTGCGCTCTCGTGATCTCCACCCCAGTGACCCTCGTCTCGGCTCTCACATCGAGCGCTCGGGCGGGCGCGTTGGTCAAAGGGGGGCGCTACTTAGAAGCAATGCGCCACATCAAGGCAATCGCTCTTGACAAGACGGGCACCTTGACCCAGGGCGAGCCCAAGGTGCAAAAAGTTCTCCTTCACAATGGCACACCGATGGATGAGTTTTTGAGCATAGCGGCCGCTTTAGAGAGTGTTTCAAACCACCCTTTGGCAAAGGCTGTCGTGCGCTACGCTGAGGGGATTGAGATTCCCACTGTGCACAATGTGACCCAGATCAAAGGGAAAGGGGTGCAGGGGAGGGTCAATGGGACATTTTATTGGCTCGGCTCCCACCGCTTCATGCACGAGATGGGTCAGGAGAGTGAAGTCGTCCATCGCGATGCGGTGGCCTTAGAGGATGAAGGTCACAGTGTGATTGCCCTGGGGACAAAAGATCATGTGATGGGACTCATCAGCATTGCCGATCAGGTGAGGGGGGAAGCCAAGGAGACCTTGGAGACTCTCAAACAAATGGGCATGCGCGAGATCGTGATGTTGACAGGGGACAATCGCCAAACAGCTGAGCGCTTGGCGCAAGTTGTTGGTGTCACGCGTGTGAAATCGGAGCTTCTGCCTGAGGAAAAAGTCGCTGCGATCGAAGAGCTTGTGGGGCAATACAAAGATGTCGCCATGGTGGGCGATGGGATCAATGACGCGCCGGCGATGGCAAGAGCGAGTGTGGGGATCGCCATGGGAGCCATCGGCTCAGACGCTGCGATCGAAGCGGCCGACATCGCCCTGATGGGGGATGAGCTCGCCTTGATCCCTTTTTTGATCCGTCACTCAAAGAGGGCTGTGAGAATTGTCAAACAGAACATTGCCTTTGCCCTCAGCCTAAAGGCGCTATTCATTGCCCTTGCCATTTTTGGCGACGCCACCTTGTATCTTGCGATTGCGGCAGATACGGGGGCAGCCCTGGTTGTGATTGCAAACGGCTTGCGTCTGCTGAGAGTTTGTTGCACCGACGGATAAAGCGAGGCGTTTTGGTAGGGACTATGAGTTATTGTCACCACGCTCTAAGACCCTGATTGCTACCAAACCTCACTTAGGACTCGTTTGGAGAGACCAGATACAACTGTAGCGATGATGACAAGGGTCTTCCCTTGTCAAAGAGCTACAGGCCGTAGATGGTCTCTCCAAACGAGTCCTAGGTG
>Ga0180433_10001578_pt1 | contig 37761 bp, 48 predicted proteins | sample SS_ome_8_FD_132980 | JGI IMG/M metagenome (GOLD analysis project Ga0180433, IMG submission 132980) | Hypersaline lake sediment archaeal communities from the Salton Sea, California, USA - SS_1_D_1 metaG | ecosystem: Environmental > Aquatic > Non-marine Saline and Alkaline > Hypersaline >... | reverse complement strand
TTAAAGAAAGGTTGCTCAACGGTAAGAGGCAACGCGAAACCGTTGAGACTTCTGTCGGTCCGGTGGAAATTAGACCTTTAACCAACGCAGAAAAAGGAAAGGTCGAATCACTTAGCGTTAAGGGCATTAACGTTAAGACACGTGGTGGAAAACTTGATACTATGGATATAGATCTTGAGAGAACTTTCGCGAGTGATCACGAATCCAACATGGTAATTTTATCGTGTGGTCTTAGCGTAGATAAAAATGTACGCTACTCGGTGAAAGAGATCAAAGAGTCTACCATGGACGAAGACGATCAAGCAAAACTCTTGGAAGCGATTAAAGATCTTTCGGGAATTACGGAGGGTATCGCGGGCATCGCGAGTGCGTTTCGCAAAAACGTCGGCCGGAAACGAGATAGCGATGCTGATATTGATGGGGAACATGAAGCTGGCGGAGACGCCGGGGGACTTGACACCCCTTCAACATGAGTTTTTGTGCCACCTATATAGGGAGGTAAGTCGTGGCGGAAGTAGTAGTAACAATAATTGGGGAGGACGAAGCTTCCCAAATATTAAAGCAGGTCCAAAAGTCCGCAGAACGCGCCGCTAGAGTAATTGAATCTAAGTGGAAGCGGGCTGGTGATGTCATGGACCGCTTTGGCAATAAAGTTCAAGGAGCTGGTAGGGAACTAACGGCCCTATCAGCTCCTATTGCTGCGATAGGTTTGGGCGCTGCTAAGATGGCTGCTGACTTTGAGACATCTATTGTCAACGTATCAACTCTTATCAAAGGCGATGCTACTCCTGCTATGGCAGAGCTCGAGCAAGGCGTAAAGGATCTACTTAAAGTTGTACCTAAGAATAAGGATGAGCTTGGAGGACCCCTATATGCTATTTTCTCTGCTGGAATAAACGAATCAAGCGAGGCATTAAAGACTCTAGAAGCATCTTCGAAATTAGCCGTTGCTGGTTTAGGTGAAACATCAGAGGCTACAGAACTTCTAACTGTGGCTATAAATGCGTTTGATTTAGATGCGCAAGAAGCTGATAAGCATGCTGATGTTTTGTTTAAGACAGTCAAGAATGGTATCACCGATGTATCAAAGCTTTCAATAAACTTTGGTCAAGCTGCTGGCTTCGCTGCAGCGGTAGGTGTAACCTTTGAAGACTTACAAGCTTCCACAGCTGCTCTGACCACCGTAACTGGTAAGACAGCTCAGTCACAGACTCAGCTCGCTGCTTTATTTAGAGAGCTTGGAGACGATGGTGGAGTGCTTGATAAGACCATGCAAAAGCTTGGCTTCTCTACTAAAAAGCTTCGAGATCAAATTGATAAGAAGGGAGTAGGTGGAGCTCTTGAGTTTGCTAGAGATAAGATGAAGCTTACTAACGAGGAGATGAAACTTCTTTTTGGTAGCGCTGAAGCTTCCTTCGCTGCATTCTCCTTACTTACTTCTGCTAATGAAGCATATAATGATACTCTTGATGATATGCTCAATGGCTCTAACTCTATGAATGAAGCATTTGAAAAGCAAGCTGCCACAGCAAACGCTGCTTATCAAATAATGAAGAACAAGCTTACCATCGCTATGATAAATCTAGGCGATAAGGTGATCCCTAAGCTTATCCCCGTAGCAAATAAAGTAGTTGAAATAGTTGAAATGCTTACCGAGCGCTTTGATAAGCTTTCACCTGGAATGCAAAATGCTGTGCTGGCCATCGGAGCTATTACAGCAGTCCTTGGTCCTGCGCTCATAGCGTTGGGTGTAATGGTTTCTGCATTAGGTGGTATAGTAAGTGCGATCGGAGCTGTGGCCGCTGCCCTCGGCGTCTCAGTCGCAGCTATCCTTGGTCCTATAGCCGCTATCACAGCAGCAGTAGGATTGTTCGCAGTAGCGTGGGCTAAGAATTGGGGAGACATTAGAGCTAAGACTGCGGCTGTGGTTAACGGTATCTTAGAATTCTTTGGTCCCATGGTCGCTGACATTAAAGCTGCTTTTAACACAGTTAAGACAGATGTCTTAGCAGCGTGGGCTGAAATATCAGCTTCTCCTGAAGTACAAAAAATTCTCGAAGTAGTTAAGATAGTTTTCCCAGCTGTCGTAGCAGTAGTTAAAACTAATATCACCATAGCATGGGAAGTTTTTAAAGCAGTTGTTACTGCCATGTATAGCGTTGCTAAGGTTCAACTAAAATTGATCTGGGAAGTTTTCAAGTTTACTATTAACGCTATCACGTTCCTCATTGAAGGAGCGAAAGCTTGGTATGAAATTATTGAAGGCGTTATCACAGCTATTAAAACTTTTCTCTCTGCTACAGGTTTATATCAAGAAGGTAAAGCTTTAATCGATACTTTTACAAAAGGAATAAAGCAAGCTGCGAGCGGACCTATAGAAGCGGTAAAGAATATTTTGGCTAAGGTTCGAAAATATCTTCCGGGCTCTGACGCTGAGGAAGGACCGCTGTCAGATCTAACTGATAGTGGGCGAGGAATGATGGAAGCTCTCGCCGTAGGTATGGAGGGCGGTACCCCTACGGTTGTCGCGCAGGTGAATGAATCTATGACTCGCATAGCAGAAGCCACAGATAAAGCTTTAGAAAGCTCAGGTACTAAGCTATCAAAGAAAGAACTTCAGAGAGTTAAAGATCAAATAACTCAAATTGCAGACCAAAGACGTTTTGCGAACTTAAATAGATTGGAACAACTTGAAGAGCAAGCAGCGAAAGAAATTGCTTTAGCAGAAAGACACGGAGTGCAAGTTGCTGAGATAACTAAGTACTGGGAAAATCAGATAACGGAAGAAACGCAAAGGCAAGAAGACGAACGCCTCTCTATGATTCAACAGAAAACTGATGAGCGTATTCGACAAGCAGAAGAAGCTGCTAGAGCTGAAGCAGATTTAGTTGCAATGCGAGTGCAATTCTTAGGGAACCTGGGCGGTGCTTTTTCAGCTTTGAATGAAGCAGCGGGTGGAGAGATTAAAGCTTTATTCCAGCTTGAAAAAGCTGCTGCGTTTGCATCTGCAATCATACAAACACATCACGCTGCGACAGTGGCTCTTGCTTCTGCTCCACCTCCAATCAACTACGCGCTGGCTGCAGCTGTGACTGCTAAAGGTGTTGCTGAGGCCGCAGCCATTGCTTCTCAAGCTATAGCTTTGGCTGAAGGTGGAATTGTAACCTCTCCTACGCTGGCTCTGGTTGGTGAAGCTGGACCTGAGGCTGTGATACCTTTGAGCAAGATGGGACGACAGGGCGGTGCTCCAATTATAATGAATTTTCATCAGAGCGGTGTCTGGACGATGGAGCCAAAGAGCGCAAAAGAGTTCTTTAGATCTAATGTGCGTTACATTGAGGAGGCTTTAGATAGATGAGTCTTCCAGTTCAATATAAAGTTGAGTTCACTGGGAATAAATACACAGATGTTCTAGATCAAACTAATCAAAATGCTTGGTTAGCATTTGGTACTCCTTCCTTTCCCAAGGTTCGCATTAAGTTTACAATCACAGATGTTTCAACTGAGCCTCTTTATAAGTACATTACTATAAAGTTTAAGTTACGCTGTCCTGGCGCGGCACCTACTGGTATTGATGCAAGAGCAAAGCTTTACGATAAGAATTATACTCTCTTAGTCACATCGCCTGATATAAGATATCCCTCTCCAGTAGCGAGCTTTGGCTCTGCTGGATATGATTGGTTCTTTACTTTTGAACTCGATGATTATGAAGGAGAGTACGAGATCGATGATGCGTTCTACATTGAGCTTTACACTGATGGTGGAACCGCTGCTTCTTGCTATGAAGTAGGTTATCAAAATACAGAACAAACAACACAACTCGATCTCGATCAATGGAATGGATCGGTTTGGAACAGCGTCACCGGAGACGCGTATATGATCGATTTCTATTCACACCGCTTAAAAACTTTTGATATAACTACAGCGTGTAGGGATTTCAGAGCTTCAATAGGGACAGAGGATGTCGAAGGTACTTTAGTGGAAGGTCAGATGGAATGCACGCTCCGAGACCTTGATGGCGACTTTAGTCCAGTGCAAGAATCATCTCCCTACTATCCCTATTGGGACGTGATGGCTCGAATACATATTACTGCGACTTACAGCTCTACTGAGTATGATCAGTTCTTTGGATATATAACTCGCATAAGACCTAACATAGATATTGATGCGAAGGAGGTATTCGTCTCAGCTTCAGATAGAAGTTTCTTATTTAAAGATCATAAAGTAAATGTAACAGCTAACGGAAAGAAAGCGGATGAGATTATAGAACTAATCTTAACAGAACTAAAACTTAATCCAAGTCTATATGATATCGATGACACAGATCCACAAGTACTCGCTAATAAAACTTGGACAGAAGAAGATGGTATTGATGCCCTGGCTAATGTAGTTGAAGCTGGACAGCATAATCAGTTTATAGGTCCAGATGGAGTCTATTATTTCAAGAGTAGTTTTTGGTTAGGTGGATTACCAGTTCCTGACTATTCTTATGAAACTGGGGACTGCTCTGAGATAGCTGAGTTTAAGATAGAACAAGATGTCAAAAAAGTAGCTAATCGTTTTCGAACATATGGTGCTGCGTGGAGAGAATTAGTCAACTTAGAATCATTGCATAAATATGGGCAGAGAGACTTAGAAATAAATAATGATCTAGTTCCATCTAATGGATACGCAGATGATGTCAACTTAATTTTAGCTGCAAAATTTTCTAATCGCATCAACGGCGCTGATATGAGTATGAGAAACGTGTATCCAGACATGCTTGATCTCGGAATAGGGACTGTCATTGAAATCACAGATGATGAGACGGGATTAGATGCTGAATCTTTCATCGTGCATGGAACAGATCGCAACGTTCAAATGGCAGGAGAGCACACAGTAGATATCAAGCTTAAAAGACATTACTCTCCTCCCTACTTCTGGGAAATTTCTGATGATAGTGCTACAGTTGGGGGATGGAAAACTTGGAGAAATACTAATTGGCCTGCGCAACAATTAAAGATGGAGTTAGATGGGTACATCTCAAGTTGTCAAGTTAAGTTTGACTATCAAGGTTTCTCTTTCCCATATCCTGTAATTTATTTCAGATTATATCCTGACGACGGGACAGATCTTCCAGATTTAACTGGATATTTATTAGGCTTTGGTAATGGAGGATTTGTGCCAGCTGCCAGTGGTACTTTCAATGATGTAGTAGTTATGAACTACTTAGGAATACAAGAATTTATTCCTAAGGATACAAAATTTTGGCTATCAATAACATTATCTGGGTCATTTACAGGATCCGAACAGATAAGAATGTATGGTTTAAATACTAATCCCTACGCTGATGGAATTTCTGCGTATTTTAACAATCCTACTTTTACTAAACAACCTACGATAGACTACTACGTAAAGTCCAAAGTTATACCGGGAGGAGATTATTAAATGGAACAATCATTCGCAGAACTTGGGTGGATAGGAATATTTATTTTTATGACCTTTCAATATGTCATAAAGCCATTGATTGCTTATTTAATAGATAAGCGTCGACCAGATCCTTGCGAACAATGTAGATATCAAACAGGAGAGATTTATAAAATTTTTTCTTTAGTGGATGATAAGCAACGCCCAGTCGTCTGGGGTTTTCATATAGTGGAGTCTACAGAATTACTTGTAGGTAAGATAGATGATTTGATCGAACAACTAAAGGAGGGATAGGATGTTAATTTGCATTGATCCAGGACATGGTGGTCCCGATCCTGGGGCCGTAGGTGGAGGAATAGAAGAGGAAGATTTAACGCTTGATGTTAGCTTGAAAGCTGCTGCATTATTAGTAGATGCTGGGCACGAAGTCTTCCTTACAAGAGCAACAGATCAAAAAGTATCTAACAACGAACGCGTACAAATAGCTAATAATCGTAACGCGGATATCTACGTAGCTGTTCATTATAACGCAGCGCAAAGATCATCTGCTCACGGGCATGAAGTTATTTATTGTCCGCGTTCGAAGGAAGGAAAGAAACTTGCTCAATGCATTCACGATGTGATGCACAAAGAACTCGATTTAAAGCCTCGAGGAGTTAAAACGGACACAGCAACGGGACGGGGTCCGTTTACGGTAATAAGAAAAACAAAGATGCCCGCCGTCATCGTGGAATGCATGTTTATCAGCAATCCAGAGGATCGGGCTAAAACTGACGAAGCTGATGAGCGAGATGATATTGCTATGGCTCTCGTCGAAGGAATACTCGATTATACAGGAGGAACAATCATGGCGGATGAAGAAAAAGATCTCACTACTTCGTGGGATGATCTACAGGAAATTTTCGAAGACGGAAAGCTGGAGCCGAGAGAGATGCCAGTATTACTGGGAGCAATGCTTACAATATTGGATCTGATCATGGGCGTGTTATCAGCGGCCAAGGTGGATCCAAAGGTAGGGATCATCATTACAGCTGTGATCGGTGTACTGAAAATGTTTAACGAAGCTCTTGAAAAAGAGCTGGACAACATCACAGAAGCTTGGAACCAGATCATGAGCACGTTAAACGATGATAACAAGATCACGTTAAAGGAAATCCCTACCGTGCTCTCTGGCTTGTCTACGCTTACTGAAATCACAATTCGAATTATGATGCCATTCTTAACTGAAGACTTCTTGAAAAAGTTTGGCGTGATAGGTGATAAGCTCGAACGCGTGAACAAGTGGCTTAAATTCTTAGCTCAACTTGCTGGAAAAGGTGGGAAGGCGAGACGCCCTGTTGGTGGCGGACTCGTTTAACCTATGGCCCAGGGAGTAACCTGTCCCTCTCCCTGGGCCATTATTGTCTTAATCGTAGTCACCAACTAGTGGTCCTACAGCATCTCTCATTGTCATCCATTCTACTTTTTCATCTTCCACCTCCTTTTGAAAGTGATCTGCCATAAGAAGGATAACGCCTCGCGGGGATCCTACGCAAACATAAATAGGATATTCCTTCCATCTTTTGAAGAAGCTTTTCTGACTTACTCGTAGCATTTTCCAGATCTCTTTCATAGTTAATGAGTAGGACATAGTCCACTTATTTTCAATGAGAATTATTTGTCCATCTGGAGTTCCTACCAATAGATCTGGCACTCCCTCTTGGAACAAATTGCCGTGCATCTTTTGAGAGATGGCTCCATTCTTTTTTAAGTAGTCGCGGAGCTCATTGCTAAACTTTGTTTCTTTGGATGACATCGACTTCCTCCTTATCATCTCGCCACCGTACGAACCTCGGGTGTCTTAACTTACCACCACTGGTCACGCCGTTATGTTTTATCTCAGCGAGACGACCTAGATCTTTGTCGGATAGGGAGAAGCGTATCTCATCCGTCATTCCTGAGCAGAAGATGTGAACGTCTTCAGCGTCTGCCATCTCCATTGCTCCAACCTCTCCTTCATACTTGCCCTGTCCATCCTTAAAGCCAACGAGCTTAAGATCTATCGTATGAGTAACTTTGGCTTTCCACCAACCAGAGTATCCAGATTCTTTCACAATAAATCCTTCAAGTCCAGCTTTCTTTGCTTGCGCTTCAAGATAAAAAGCGGGAGGTTTAATATTTTCAAATACTTGATACTTTGGCATTCGTGGGCTAAATTCTTGAATTAATTCTCTCATTCTCATATAGCCCATCCATCTAATGTCCTGTCCCTTATGAAAGGGCATAGCAAAAGGAATAAACACAAGTTGTTCTGGAAATTCTTTAACTGCAGTAGGGACATCCGACGCTTCGTGTTCAGGCCATTCCATTTCTGTTTCTACTGCAGTTAACTTGGGAAGATTTTTAATCCACTCTGGCAAGGCTTCAGCAAATCCAGCTTTATCTTTGCAGTAATCTATGCCCGCTGTTCTTGTGTAAGCGTGAAGAATTTTATCTTCATCTTTTACAATTAGAATTCTGTGACCATCGTGCTTCGCTTCTACAAAGAGAGGAAGCGTTTTAACTTTTTTAGAGACGTAGGGCTTTGCCCTAAGAAACACGTCACTTCTATTTGGCCATTTCATAGTAGTACCTCCTTATTGTTCTACTCTGGAGAGTACCCACTAAACGTGGGCACTCAGGCACAGGAGAACAACGAGTTAGTCTTCCGACAGCTCCTTCTTGAGTTGCTCCATCTGCTCCTCGAGCTTCTGAAGCTTGTCGAGCTTCTTCTGTCGTGGATCGCCAGCCTTGATTGCCTTTTCCTTTTTCTCGGTCCAGCGCTCAATCTGGTAATCACACCACGCGACGTTGCCCTCTTTGCCGTTAGGGAAATCTGTGCGTTTAAGCTTGAACAGGTTTCCCTCCCCGTCCCTAATTTCCGGAAGCTCCTTTACTTCAACTTCCTCTTTCTTCACTTCTCCTTGTTTCGACTTTGCCATGAGGCACCTCCTAGATTTGTATTGGAGCGTATCAGCTCCGTCCTGCTCACCGTAATGAGCACGGCGGATATGATACATCGTAATAGATTAGATCAGCTCCTACGGCGTCTGAGACGCTATAAACACTTCGAGCCCGGAAGGTTTATCGCCCTCCGGGCTCTATTATTGTAATTCCGCTTTGATCTTTTTTATCTGAGCTTCCAAGCGTTCCAGCTTCGCTCTCTTGATGTTCTTTTCATCGTCGCTGTATTTCCTATCCCATTCCTTATCCAAACGGTCCCTGCGGCTTCTCAGTCGCTCTGATTGTTTCCATAGTTCAGGGATCTTCCGATGTAATTCCTCAAGTTGTTCCTGAGCATCTTTAATCTCTGCTTCGATCAACATGAAATTTCTGTGAGCCAATCTACGATCGGCCTCAAGCTTTTCTTTATCTTCTTGAAAGCTCATATCTCTTACCTCCTTTAAGTAATCCTTATTCCTGCCCCAGAACTTTGCTCTGGAGCAGAGTAAGAATTACTTGATGCCGAGTTCTTTCTTGAGTTCGGCCATCTGTGCTTCCATTTTCTCGAGCTTCTTTTTCTTGTTTTCTTTCTCCTTGACCTTCCGAAGCTCGGGATCGCGGTAGGAGAGGTAGGTCCCAAGAGCCGCTGCTTTCGAGTCGCAGTATTTCTTCTCTTTCGTGACCTTTGCGTGGGGCTGTTTCACAGCGCCGAGTTTCTCACTGGCTGCTTCAAAGAGCTTCATAGCTCCCTTGACATCCTCCATCGCCGAATCGACGACAGCTTGCTGTTCATCAGTAATTTTATCTACTGATTTCTTTGCTTCCGCAGCGCTCATTTCTTTTTTGTCTTCTTTCTTTTTTGCCATTGTTCTTTACCTCCTAGTAAAGTGATTTTGTATTAGGGCTAGATCATCAGCGGGTGGAGCCCATCCCTGTCCCGTACCCGGCGAACCGGGTTTCACTTTAAAGTTCCTCGAGCTCTTCTATGAGCGTTATTTTCTTTTTAACTAGATCTTCGATTCTCTGTGATATATTTTCAGATTGAAGTTGAAGATTAGTTATTTCTTGATCTGCTGATTTGATTGCGTCGAGAAGATTTTGTTTTATCATTCCAGGAGAATTTAGCTCCTCATCGAGCTCTATTAATTGAGCTTTCAATTTACATAGTTTAATTTGCTTCGCGAACATAGCATCATCAAGGTTCTTGGTATCCCACAACCGATACGTTTTGTTCATTGTGATAGTTATTTCCCATCGTTTATTTTTTGATATCCAAATGGGTTCTCCTGCCACTATTTTCTTTCTCCATTTCATCCCATCACCGCCTCAGCAGCTTCGACCTGGTTCAGTGAAGCTATTCTGTAATCCTTCTTCCAATAAACCTTCACAACCTTCCTGCCTTCGATGTTCAGCGGATCGTTATGTGAATTGGTTAACATCCAGTGACGGTAGCGTCTCGCTTCTCCGATGTTCGTGGCGGTTCTCTTTATCCTTGTTCCGTCGGCCCTAATTCCTGTTACGTGGTAAATCATCTGATATCTCCTGTGCGAGCTGTTTCATCAGAGGCAAGGAGCTCATCCCTTACCTTATCCCCAGAAATCTGAGGATTTCAACAAGCGCAGAAATCCCAAATAGCCTCAATAAGCTACCGGGATAAATCTACTAATTTTCAAAGAATTTGCCGAGAAATTTCTCTCGGGCTATTTCATCGCCAACAACCTCTTCGGGCGGGACCAGCTTTCGGGCTATCTGACCTCTCCCTACCTGCCCAGGATTTTACCCCAGACCGTGGCTTTTCTTTGGCGATTTCTTCTTATCAATGAACTAAGACAAATATACCACGTTTCTAGTATTTGTAAACTTTTATTTTGATCTGTCGCTCTGAAATCCAGATAACCTATTGATTTCATTGATAAATAAAATTTCAAAAAAGTTGCATTTATTTTTGAGCCTTCAAATCAAAATGTAAAAATGGGCGATTTACGATGCCCAGCCTCTCGTTTTAGCGGTCTTGGAAGCTTCGCGAGCATTCCGTAGGGATTGCCGAAATTTATCTTCTCCAACAAGCTCTAAACGATCTTCAATTTCAACTGCCTGTGCTAAATATCTATCGCTTATTTTAACGTCCACTAACATCGGTACTCTGAACGGAGCTTCCTCAAGAACCGGAATCATGTCGATCACGAACTCTTCATATTGATCCTTGGGACATTCTAAGATTACAGAGTCATGAACCTGCCCAATAAAGCTAACGTCAGGATATTTAGATTGTAATTTTTCATGCAAAGATAGTATCGCGGTTTTACAACAATCAGCTGCTGAGCCTTGTACGATGTAATTTACAGCTTGATGCTGAGGCGAACCTGGTTCGAACACGTAACGCCTGCCGTAAAAATTCTTAATCCAACCCCTACGTTTTATAGCATGGCTTACTTGATTGGAAAACTTTTTGATTTCCGGAAATCTTCGATGATAGTCATTAAATATTTTATTAGCCAAGATTCTTGTCTCTTGAGTATTCAATTGCTTTGCACGTTCCGCAGTGGCTCCACCACCACCAGTTAGATAAGTTCTCATTTGTTCGCGCATCGTCTCATCCTCTGCTCCTTTCAAAGCAAGAAGACCAGCGATGTTAGTTATCAATTTCTTTTTGCCCATCCCGTAGATAAAACTAAAGTTCATTTGCTTTGCAAACTGTCTATCCACTCCAAGCATTCCTGCCAGGTGACCGTGGAAATCCATGTAGGGATTCTTAGAGTACTCGCCTAGGATGCTATCTGATTTTGTGTAGTGTCCAAAGATTCTATACTCCATCTGTGAATAGTCAGCTGCTACGATAACATTATCTTCTTCTGATTCAGCGTGTACCTCAGCTTCCGGAGACATGTTTTGTAAGTTAGGATTTTGAGAAGACCAGCGACCAGTGTTTGTTCCAGCTTGTCTAAAGTCTGAATGCAAACGACCGTCGTCTCCTTTTCTATCTAGCCATCCTTTGCAGTAAGTATTTACATAATGTTCCAGGGAGTTGAACTCTGCCATGGGTTTCCCTATCGGGTGATCCATAGTCTCAAAGGCCATCTTATTCCATTGTGGTTTATGTGTCTTTTCTGTATACGACTTAGGAACTAATCCTAATTCCCCCATCAAAACCTTAGTCATCTCAGCTTCTTTTCCTAGATCAAACTTGTGGCCAACGATATCAAAGATTTGATTTGAAAGTTCTAACATACGTTCGATGTTCGTAATATAGGTTTGCTTTAATTTCTTCCAATCAACTCCCATCCCTTTCATCTCAGCTTTCCAAATCCAGTAAGTTAATCGTTGTTCAGTGTCCCATATCTCAGATGAAAAACTTGGGAGTAAGCTCTCTAATTTTTTAAGTAGTCTTGCAGTAAGTTCAACGTCCTTCTCTGCGTAGCGCGTCATCAATCCTACTGGGATTCTACCATAGTCTTTTGTCTTGATAGATTTAGTGTAGGCCTTTGCTTCATCAAGTTTCTTTTCGCCAAGATATCTATGTCCTAATGAGTCAAGAGAGTAGGGAGCGTATCCAAATAGATCATTGTGCACCAGTCGTCCTAATACCATCGTATCAATACAGCGTCCTTTAAACTCTATCCCATCGTGCCAAAGGAAACGCATATCGAACTTGATATTATGATTGATGATATCCCTGCCATTTCCCAACGTGTCTTGGAGCCACTTTATTCCTTGCTCAAAGGGAAAGTTCTTCGAGTCATTGAGAACTCCAGACGAATGACGTAAGGGCATGTACCACTGTTTAGAGGCGTCCTTAGTTCCTATCGCTACTCCAGCGATACGATGCCCTTGGAAAGGATTTAGTCCTTTCACCTTGTCGTCAAACGAGGTTGATTCTATATCAACTACTAGCGTTTCGTCTGGTGAAATGTTTGGCAAGTCCGCCGTGGTATTTAATGTTGTCACGTAACATCTCTCCGTAGGTTTCTTCTTGTCCAGTTTTAAATCTTCTTAAGTACTGCGGATGAGGGATCTCCCCTATATCTTCCTGATTATAGTAGCTTTTAAGAGCTCCCTTTCCTACCTTGCCCAAAGCTATCATAATATCTGGGTCAAGGATCTGAATTAATGAACGACGATAAGGCCTCCCGCTAGGCTTATACGCGTTATGAATGTGTATAAGCCTAAGATCTATTCCACTATGATAGAGCACTCTCATGAGGTAAGCACCTGCATGACTTTGATGTGCAGGAAGCAATGGTGGATGATGAATATCTTTAGATACATTAGGATTTACTTTATCAGCCATTAAAAGAATTTTGGGATTCATACTCCCTACTCCGCACCATCCACCCGTTCGATATAATTCTCTCTCTTTGGAAAGAGTTCTAGCAAGCGTGCGAATCTGTGAAGGTCTGAATACTCCATTCTTCGTAAAGAACATTGTCTTTGAAGGAAGGAGATGATCAAGTCTTACCTTGTAACCGTCGATCGTTTTGATGAAGAGCCTGTTACGTTGGAGCAAGTTGTACCGATTCCAAAGTTCTGCTAAAGGAAAGTCAGAACCATCAGGCTTCTCATAAAGTTTCCCTCCCCTGCGTGCTAATTCTATCATAGGAGGAAGAAGTATCAGCATTAACCCAGATCGGGCCTCAGTTAGTAGGGAAAGATAATACAGTTGATCAAGACGAAGGCGACATATCTTATGATAAATTGCTTCCGTTAGCCAGCAACGATCAACGATCACCTGCTTAAACTTTTCAACCTGAGTTAAGCTCGAATACCAGAGTTCATCCCCGTTGTCCTTATCATAAGCTCTAATGTAAAGAGACTTATAATCTTTGAACTCTTTCGCTAGAGTTGTCTTGCCACATTTATTGGGCCCTTCTACAATAATCATAGCTTACCTCCTCTATGTCGTGAGCTTCAAACGTTGCATGAGTTACGCATGCGCTGTCCTCTAAAATAAATATGCGACGTTCGAGTTCTTTTGTTTTCATGTGCGTGATGACGAGATACACTATTAATATAGCAAAGCACATGTATACAATAGCTTCCCATATGTTAGCGCCAACAGATTTCATCGTGCCAGCTCCTTGTGATATGAAGCGATATGCATGCTGATCACTGGGTCATAGTCTTCCCAGTAAAATTCTTCATACGGCTCCAACAACCACGCTACCACGTCCTTAAGAAGCTCTAAGTCTTTTTCAAACTTATCAACGTGAATTGATCTGGCATACACGTTTAGTTGGAACTGCCAGTTAGACTTTAGTCTTTCTTCTGGTTGCATAAGCACGTGAAGTAATGAAACACATGATAACGGGATCGTAGGATCCTGTGTATCGTGGCAGGGAATGATCATATCCCTACGTGTGCGCTCGGTAAGCATAAGTTCTCTTGCACGTAGGAGGGCTCCTAGTGTTTCTATTCCCCACTCTTCTATGATAGCGTGTTCAACCTTTTCCATGTTTGGTTCACGGGCTTGAACATTTATCAAGACGTGAATTCCTGTCTTGCGGAGTTCTAAGTACTGTACTCCGCGTACCTCTACGCCCAGAGCTCGCCGGGCGTTCCTCGACCAATAATCATTTGCTAATCCCATGGATCTGTCCTCGTTGCACCGATGTAGTAATGATCGCCATAGCCTTCTTTATGAATCATTTCCTGATGTGTTTTTGGATAAACGCTTTTAACTTGTTGATACATTCCCGTCATGGCTCCTTTAAGCATATGAGTTCCATCCTCTTTATAGAGGTTCGTGTGTGCTTCGGGATCATTAGCTTGAATAGAGCGTGCCCAGAAACAAGCTCCTTTCCTGCATTCATCTTCAAGCATAGGAGTAAATATCGGTCGCAGATTTAAGATTTGTCTACGAATCTCTCTGACCACCGTGATCATCTCCCAGCACTGTGTCTGAGGACACATGCGTTTCTTAATGAACGGCGCCAGCGCAGCCATGTTGATATTCATCATGATGAAGGTTGAGTAGTTTTGCTGCATCATGTAGCGAGCTTCCTGTACTGAGTATCCTTCATCGATCATTCTGGCGTAGTCCATCTTATTTTGCAAAGCGCGTCTACAATACTCTTCGAACTTTTCTGCAGATAGGGAAGGTGGATAGAGAACATCATGATGTCTCCAATCGGAATCCCCGGAACACTGCTGACTGTACGTCGCTCCGATCCTCATCCTTACGAGTTGATGAGTGAAAACCCTTGACACGTTTTCAATCGTGATGAAGAACTGCAGATATTCAAGTCCTTGCCACAACGCGGTTCCCTTGAAAAGCTTTTCTTCTTTTCCCAAAACAAACGCTTCGTTAATGTCCTCCGCCCAGGTTGCTCCGATCACCTTTTTAAGACGAGGAATCATCTCATCCATGTTAGGGCATTCGACCACAATCCTCGGTCGATACAACGGCGTGAATTTTGTCTTAGGCATTTCGCCAAAGAATGAATTAAACATTAGTTTCCTCCTTTTTTGATTTGTAAATCTATTAAGACCATTAATACAAACGTCGCTCCGATACCGGTGATAAAGCCTAAGCAAAATCCGGCAAAGATACTAGTCAGATGCATCTCGATCATAATACTTTTCCTCCACCTCATTTGACTTCCGAATAAATTCTCTATGTATTTCTTCAGGATCAAAATCCCAGATGGCTCCGATAGCCATTAAAAACTTAACTGCGTCTATGTACTCAGTTAGTACCTTAGCTCGATCAGGCTTATCCCCAGGTTTCCACTTTTTCCAATTAAGCTCCTGAAGCATTTCATGAAGCTCTCCGGTTAAGCAGGTAATGTAGTATATAGTATCTTCTGTAAGCTCCCCAGTGTCCCTATTGAGATCTGAGAAGTTTGTCTGGAAGAAGGCTTGTCTGTTCCACATGCTTTCCCAAGTAAAACGAGAGCGGGACAATCGAATAGTATCCTGGATTTTCCACCAGTGTCTCCACGTGGCATGTCTACCACAAAAGAGGATCCTATCAGGTGGGATGTTATGCTTATCTGTCTTGATGTAGGACACGGGAAGATAGGAGGCATTCGGGATGTCATATTTTCCCGAATACTCATAGACATACTTATCTCGCAGGCCAAACACCCTATGGTAGGGACGGGCATCAGCGAAGTAGGCGAATGCAAACTTATCAGTGTTCTGCTCTGGTGCATTATCGCACACCTTAAATGTAGCTCCGCCATATTTAAGATCCAGGGCTTCAGGCTTCCTCCCCTGCCAGTAATTCCAGAAAAAGTTAGCTGGAATAGTTGATACAATAAATTCATATCTTAACCTCCCTTCCTTATTGAGCTTGATGTACTCAGGTGTGATGCTCAACAACTCATCATGATGAACTACGACGTCCTCCATTAAACGTTCATAGATATCTGTAATTTTATTTTCCAAGAAATTAAAAGTATCTCCGGGAACACTAAGAGTTCTATCCCTATCCATAAGATCTTCCCTACCTCCCATCTTCTTTTGAACGTAGTCGGAGACAACAGGCTCGGGCATATAGGGATAGTACTTACCGTTGAAGAAATATTTGATAGGGAGATGAGCTGGTAATGAATCCCATCCTATATCTTTTAAAAGCTCTCTGGTTTCCGTTGTATCGTGTAGCGTTACAACGTGATCCATGATCTTGGGCATCGGCTTTAGACTATCGTTCAGCGGGTCTATGATCTTAAAGTCAGGATTGTAGTAGGCAAAGATCAACGCGTTAATTCCAGTTCCTAAGATATATCTACTCATTTCTGTTCTCCCATCGGTTGCAACGGACAACGCCATACTTTCAATGCTTCCTCGATATCTTCTCCTCTCACTACTTCAACCCACTTGTTCGTTGAAGCGGGATATCTACAATGATAGATAAAGAATTCCTCTCCTCTTTCGTCCTCTAAGTTTGCACAGCCTATGCAACGCGCTGTGTACGCGTCACAAGGATCTGGATTATTTTCAAGATCGCAAGGCCAGTCGACGTCTTCATGCCCACAAAGCAAATGCATGCAAGGACCGCACTTTTCTCTCCAAAGTTCACAGTTCATAATGATACTCCAGTTGTTTGTAGTTGCCACAGTTATCTGCTGTCTTTCGATACTGTTTATTTAGGTCCGTGGCTTTATAAGTCTGCAAAGCGCTATCCCTTTTAGTCTTGCACTTTATGCAATCATAAAAATCTTTGCAAATTACACATGACCTCATATCTCTTCGTCCTCCTCATTCCGAGCTTCATTCTTTAAGTTTCCTGTGTTAAGAAGTTCTTTTAGTAGTACGATAAATGGAGAAGTTTTCATGTATCCCCTACGCACTCTTTTTATCGCGTTCTTTCTAACCAGAAAACCAGTTAGGCCCCGAGCCTCTTCTAAAGCAAACTCAGTCCAATCGCTCACGTCGAACGCTGTGAAGTTTGTAGAGTCCAACATAGACTGTACAACGTCCTTAGCGTAGGGAATAGATTCAATCCTCTGTCTTACTTCCTTAGGATCACGAAGCTCGTTCTCTGTTTTAACCATGCGAGAGTAGTCTGCGTAGCCAAACGAGTTCCTAGAGTAGATGTAATCAAGAAAATAGGAAACATACTCTACGTGGCACGGACGTACTAAGACGGCGTCTCCTTCGCAGCTATACGTACGTACTGCTAGAGCCGTGGCTAACCTAGCCAGCTTCAATCGTTGATCCGCTGCTTCGATAAGTGGGATATTGGAAACGTACTTCTTTCCCAGAAGGGAGGCTTCATCCAAGATGGCTTGTACTGCCTCATCTTCGAACTTGACTTGATCAATGTTTCTTGACCATGCCCATAAGATAAGATCCCTACAAAGCTCGCTTTTATATTTGTGCTTATGCTTTGGCCTATCCTTTTCTGAGATGTTTATTACCTTTCGGTTAACCTCTCCACTGGTTACAATGATCGCTATGTCAAAGCGACGAACATCTTCCAACGTTCCGATGAGCTCTTTAATTGCTTCCACTCCAAAGTTATAAGATAGTAAGCGCCGGTCCGATCGTGGGTTAGAGATCCACACGAGCCGAGTACGAGCATTCGTTCGAGCTTTTTCCACTTTACTAACTTCAGCGATACCAGAGGATCTAACCTCTGTCAACTTAGATATAACCTCTGGAGCAAGTCCTTTCACTTCTTCCAATATAACAAGCCTTCGATCGTTGAGCGTAATAACACCCCACGATACGAACCAGCGTTTACCCGTTTCCTGAAGTCCTCCTACGAGCCCTGCCACGCTCGCACCTTTAGCATCGATCTTTTCACCGAGCCCGTAGAAGTCCTTCAATTTTGAGGTCGTTTCAGATTTACCTTGTCCGCTGTCTCCCAAGATTAAAGCTTCAACCCATCCCTTGATCATCTGATCTTGAAAACGGAGGTAAAGAACAGAGTGATAAGCTAAATCAAGTACGAGATGAAGCGGTTGTCTTTCATATATTCGTGTCACGTTAGCAGATAAATCTCCATAGATATCATTCAACTTTTCTTCGACGCTTTCCATTGTCCAACGCTCTGGCTGAAAGATACTTAAGTCTCGTTCTAACTTGAACACTGACAAGGAGTCCACCGATGGCTTGGCGTGATAGATTAGCAGCGTGGCGTACTGCGTTTTTGGCTCTGGCAACACTCGAGCTTCTATCTCGTAAGTCACGTTGGACTCCATGTCATTGCCCACGTAAAACGCACGGCGAACAACATGCGTGTCATCGGTCGATCCGATAGACAGCTGTGGGATTAACCTTACCTCTTCTACGTTCCTCGTCTTCTCAATTTCAATCGTGAACTCTTCACAAGGCCGAGGTATCCTTGCTACCTTTTTAAGAACCTTCCTTACGTCGTCTACCCTTATGTCAATGAGCTCGAGCAAGATAGGATGTTTATCTGAAATCACAACCTTTGTTTTAAAATCAGATGTATTATTTACAGGACAAAGTCCACAATAATCCTTATCCTTCATACACGTAATTTGAAGCTCCGTAGGAACTATGTAGGGTGCTACGTCCTTTGCTGATGCTACCACCTGTGTTCGAATGGACTTGAAAAAGTACTTAGCATCAGAAGACTCAGCCAGCGTACAGTTGATCGGCTCCTCGTCCTCTACGTCCAGTGAGTAAACTTCAACGGGTTCCCACTCACCAGCTTTATCAATGAGCTCATCAACGTCCTTCTTGCCGTGTCCAAGCTCCACCACAAAATCTGTGATATCACCAGTAGGGAATTCCTTGATGTTCATAGGCAAGTTGACTATCCTTACGCTGGTCGCTACGCTATGTAACGCGCTCGCTACTCTTTGAGCACCTGCCTTTCCTGCCTTATCAATGTCGTACATTATGTAGACTATCTTTCCTTTGAAAAGATGGTTCCAATCCTTCTGCCATGTTCCAGCTCCACCGGTCGGAGCCAACGCGTTAGAGAACCCGAGCTGTTGAAGTAGTAAAGCTTTGAGCTCTCCTTCTGTGATGATGATGGTAGAATGATCTAACGCTGCGATAGGATAAAGTCTTGCTCCACCGAACCCAGTTTGATTTATGATCTTAAACTTATGCTTGGTCGGAGACCACTTGCGAATATTTACAACGTCATGTGTAGTGTCGTAGATAGGGATCGTGACTCTAGTTTTATCCCATCCCAGCTGATACTTGATCACGGTCTCAGCATTGATCCCCTTCTCGTCTTGCAACGTCGTTAAGATCTTTTTGTTCTTTAAAAGTGTCTCGTGTAGCTTATAGATCTTATCCTGTGGGAGAACCTTATCATTACCACTGATGAGTTTAATCACGTCCTTACGTGGAGCCCCTATGATACGAGAAAAGAATTCATACGCGTCTCCTTTTGCTCCACAAGTTTTACAATGAAACCTCTGACTCTCTTTATTGATGAAGCCAGAAGGATGAGTGTCCTCGTGAAACGGACAGAGCACGGTGTACCACTCGTCGCTGTTTTCTTCCACATCAACGGCGAACTTATCAAGCCACTTTTCAAGATCTGAGATCATATTTCTACCTTATAGAGGACGTCGTTTACTAAAGCTATTCTTTCTTCTCCTAACGATCTAACTAAAGTATAATCATAGACCATTATATAAAAAGGAGGAATAGTAAATAAGTTTAATCTCTTGATAAGAGCCTCGGCAATTGGAGAAAACTTATCATCTACTTCTATACTAAACTTCATAAGCTTCTAAGCCTTTCTTTTCCACGAGCCAGTCTTCTACCTCTACCGTACAGTACTCTGGATCGCGATCGATGATCTGTGACTCGGGAATCCAATGTTCCTCGTCGTCAAAGCGATAGAGCACAGCCTTCTTTGTAGTTGCAATAATTTCGTCATATTGTAAAGTCATTTTATCCTCGTTAGCGGATGATCAATAAAGATCTGTTTACACTTCTTACATCGGTAAATCCATCTCTTCTTGTTGATAGCTTTACCGGGCAGGTGGCGGCATTTTAGTCCGGAACCTTGCATAAGTTTTGTGCCTGCCAGTCCAGCATCTGTACGCGCACATCCATCGCTCCCTTGAGCTTTTCCGGTTTCGCGTTCATCATGCCAGCTTTGCAAACCCATAGGGATATCGCTTCCGGCGCTACCTTGTCCTGTCCCCTTAAGATAAACACGGGTTCATCTTCTTCTATCTTTTCCAAGTACTCTATTGCTTCTGATTTAGTCATCTGATCGTCTCCTTCTTTGATACCTTCTAAAGTATCTTTTTCTATCCTCTGGATCGTCCCAGTCGACGCCAGAGAGGTTTGGTCTTCCATCCCCTATGGGAACCTCGTACCACTGACAGCCCTCGCAGGATTCGTTGTCGCACGTTATCCTCGTAAGGTAATACTGTCCACACTTATAGTAGCGCGAGCCCCTCGAGGGAGTCCAATGCGCACACATGGGGCAGTTAGTTCTGCTCCGTTTTGAGCAACCACCTATGGCGCAGTTCTTCATTAGAGTTCGTCAGACACCGGAGCGGTATCCACTTCCTCCACAGGACCAGCGTCTTTCCACGCCATAGATTTAATCAACTGATAGAAGTCTTTGACCTCTTCGTATTGATTTTCAGGAACCCATCCGTCGTTCTCGAACTGGAAGGCAAAGTACTTTTGTCCTTGCTGGTTTTCTTCCTTTTGAGTTCCTATGTTGTAGACACCCGCGTAAAGAGGATGACTACCGCGATACTTGGCCAGGCCAATCAGCGCTCTACCGTGCTTGTGATTTGAGCGACAGCAGGGAACTATCACAGGTTGATGAATTCCGTGCTCAGGAAAGACGGCGATAAAGTTATGGTACTCAGTTATCTTCATCTTCCCCTTCTCGTTCTTTTCGCCACGCTTCACGCTGATAGCCAGGTCGCTTTCAGGATCCAATGATCGATCTAAAATACCTTCGTTAGAATCACGATCGCCCCAGTGTATCCATTCTTTAAAGTGGTAAACAGGAATAAAGTTCTTTTGCTCCTCTAAACCTATCCACGTTTCACCAGTGAGAGAGTTTACTATCTCTCCTGGTTTCTTCTCCCCGTTTTCAACAAGCGGACTCAGCGCCTGCATGATCACGAGTCGAGGGATTATGAGATCGCTTTGTTCGACGTTCTCCATTCCCTCTTGGCCTTGTTCGATGTGCTTTGGTACTATACCTTGCTCATCTTTCTTTTTCATTTTTCCCATTGTTTATTTCTCCTTGTTCATCCGCCATTGCGGTTGCTCATTTTCCTAGTGCGAACCTCTGGTTGTAAATGCTTCTTGACCCAAGTAGGGAGAGGCTTACCACTTTCCAAAAGCTTTTCACAATGCTTTTTAAGCTTTGTCTTATCCACCTCTACCTTTTGAAATTCCTCCGGTATATCATTTCCTTTTTCCACGTCGAAGAACCCTGTCATGCCTGGATAAAGTCTCGTGCCGTCAACCTCGATGTTCTCTCTTTGCTCATCGATCATCTTATCGACGAACGGGAAGTCAAGCTTTTGGTTAAAGCCACCAAACTTGCTCTTGTAAGTTTTAAAATGCTCTCTGGTTCTCTTAAACAAAAGCTTCCACTCAGCGAGCTCTTCAATTGACAGACCACCAGCTACTTGAGTTATCTCCTCAAAGTAGGATACCAGCTCATTTGTCGCTTCTTCTATTTTCTCGAAGTTCTTTTTTGCTTGTTGCAGGGACATATAATAACCTCCTATGTTTATGACAATAGTAGTTAGGACTTATCTCTAAGTCTTGACAACTCCTACAGCGTTCACGCCACGTTGCTTTGGTACACTTTTTCGACATAGGTCTGCTTCCTTGCGTCAAACACTAACAAGTTGGCAAAGCCAAACTTCATCATGCAACACGTCACGGCTACTGCGTTTATCAACACGGGTCCAGAGAGTAAGAGGTAATCATTCTCTTGAACGTTACGCTTATCAAACTCTTCTTCTAAGACATCGAACCGGCCGAACGGGTACTGTCGTTGAGGAAAAAGGAAATCCACCTCACCGAACTTCTTCGCGTCCTCGTAATCGTGTCCGCTGTTACTCACTATCCACACTTTGCTCATCTAAATACTCCCCTATCCAATCGTTAAAGCAATCAATGTCACACCACTCTACCGAATTTCTATTAATAAGCCATTTGCGGCCGAGAATAATGTGCCCATGCTTTCCTATAAATCTTATGGTTTCTCCATCATAAGATCTCATTAAATCTTTCCCGCAATGTTCACAGGCCATTAGTCTTTCCTCGAGATGACCAGGACACCGAGCTCAGGATGAGAGTGTTCTGTCCAATCATCATACTTCATCTCAGCTTTCGCTTCGAGCTCTACAGTGTTTCCATCCTCTTTAAATCCGAGGCCTAGCGTTCCTTTGAAGTACGCGATGTCTTGTTCATTTTCACAATGAATTTCAATGCTTTTTCTTTTAACTTCCATTCTCATCTTCAATCTCCCTTACTACACACTGACGCCCGTAGCGCGTCGCGTGATAAGTTTTGTAATTTTCATTAATGACGTGTACGGCTGACGAGGCGTGCCGCCAGCATGAAAACGTGTATATAAGGAAACCACCTTCTTCCTTGGGTTCACGCTTCATGTACTTATCTAATTTTTCTCTCTCGCTGGTACTCATTTGCAAGCTCCATTGCTCGTTTAAGGTTGTCGTTGGTTAACGCTGCCGCCATCTCGTCGGCGTACACGATCATCGTGTGATCAAACTCAAATTTCATAGTTGAAGCGTTGTAGGAGAACTGCTCCATGATACATTGTTTAATGATCTCCGCTACATCGCCTCCGTAATTAGCTAAAAAATGTTGGGACACTCCTACCCTAAACATATAAGACAACCTATAGGGATGGTCATCTTCTTTATCCACCTCTAAGCCAAAGGCTTTTAGCGATACGCGTAATAAGAGTTGAGCGTTCCTCATTGAGCTCATCGATCTGCTCTTTAGCAGATTCTAAAAGTTTAGTTTGATATTCCATAAGCTGGAGCCAAAAAGCTAAGCTTATGGCGTGCTCGAATCCTTTAATCATTGTCATCGTCCTTCTTAGCTGGATCAACGCCGAAGTGAGAGCTTCCATATCTCTCCCCAAAAGAAATCATCTTTTGTCTTTGTCGTTCTGTTTGAACTGCGACAGATTTACCCATAGGTGGATCAGTGTCTACGGGAGGATTTCCCATGAACATATCTTTGAAGCTTTGACAACCTAATTTTTTAAGTTGTTTCTCATACTCTTCTTTAGACCATGTCGGAGGAGCCCTATATACGCTGATCCCTAAGTTTTCTTCAACGGGAGGAATTAGATCGTCGAGCGTGTTGTCGATGTCGTGGACCTTGTCTTTAAGAATCTTGAGCTCTTGTTCCAGGGTTTCCAAGCGCTCATCATCAGTTCCTATGAGCTTTGGATTATTGTAATGAAAATAGGTAAAGCGTGGTGATGGATAGAGAAGAGCAAGTTGAATTAAGATAGGGACATTCTCAATCACATGAGGAAGCTCCTTAACATTAAATATTCCGGGCTCCTCTTCTTCCACATGAGCTACCTTTCCTTGATACACAGTGTCACAAGCTACGAAACAGTTGCAACGCCACGACGCTTCATCGGTCATCGCAGCAAATTGTTTCCAATCATTGATCCGAGTAGCTACTCCGGTCTCCTCTTCAAACTCACGAACCATGCCTTCTTGTGCTGTCTCGCTTTCCTTTAACTTCCCGCCTATTCCGTTCCACCTTCCCGCCTGCCACTTAGGATGTAGCTTATGAATTAACGTGACCTTCTTTTTAGGAAAGTCGAACAGAAAACCTAAGCAATATCTTTTCATCTCATGCTCCAAGTGACGCGAAAGCCTCCACCGAGGAACGAACGCGGATCCAGTCCTGTGTGTCCAGCAGTAAAGATGAACTCACAGGTTGTGTACTCATCTATCTGGAAATACATAGGGGAGAAGGTTAGGTATCCAGCCCACTCATCTTGGTAGACTGGGTTGAAGTAGATATCTAAATCTACACGGGGCTCATACTTGGAAGCTGGCTGCGCTACCAGAGGTATGAGAACTAACAACACAACGACAAGTAATTTCTTCATAGTAATAGCTCCTTGATTGTTGACATGTCCTTAACGTACTCGGACAGATCACGCTTATTTTGTAAGGCCTCGGCGATACGATAATCAATCGAGTTCTCACAACATATATCAATGTACGTCACCGGCCTATCCTGTCCTATCCGATGACAACGATCCTCGCTCTGTATTCGTTTCTCCAACGCGTAATCGCTAGAGTAGTAGATAACTATGTGACAGCGGTTCTCTGCGTTTCCAATTAGCGTTAAGCCGAGACCACCGGTCCCTGGCTCACCGACGATGACTTGAAGATTTCCTTCGTTGAATCTGTCCTCTATGGTATCCCTATCCTGCTCTTTCGTATCGCCGTTAAGCACCTCAACGTTTAAGCCCTTCTTGCTAAGATGACTGCTGATAACATGGTGATCATATTTAAACGCTGCCCATATTATGATCTTACTATGCCAGCCTATCTCGTCGAAGATCCTATCTATCTCATCTAACTTTGTGGTCGCTCCTTCGATGTGATGTGTCTTACCTTCAACGTCAACGAGGAAGCCAGAGCAGATCTGTCTAAGCCTTAAGAGCTGAACGATAGTTGCCACTGCCTCTGACTCGGTTGACTCTAGCGTAGCCAAGGCCTCTTCTTTCATTTGATCATATAGTTCTTTCTGCTTCTCACTCATCTCAACTTCGTGCGTTACAGGAGTTTTCTTAGGTAGGTCTAAACACTGTTCCTTAGTTACTACAAAGGAAGCTGATGCCATTCTTTCCTTCAACTCATCCAAGCGCCTCGCACCATGGATCTTTACGTAACCCGAATCCGATCGAGTAAAATGAGAGTAGCGATCTCTGTACTTATAAAATGACTCATAGCCCAGAGACGCTGGCTTAAGAAACTCGAACTGAGCCCAAAGATCAAGGATGTTATTTACTAAAGGAGCACCGGTAAGGATAGCTCTTCTCTTACATGCCTGCGCTAGTTCAATGCACGCCTTCGTTCTCTGTGCTCGTGGATTCTTAATGCGAGTGGATTCGTCCAAGACACATAGATCAAAGTTCATTGTCTTTAGTGGCTCAAGCATCGACTTGACGCGATCAATAGAAGTAATGAACACCTTCAGCGGAACCTCTGCTTTCGCCCCGTCTATAAGATTTTGCATTCCTCTGTGCTGTGTCCATACCTTAGTGATAAAGTAAGTGATGTCGGGATCCCTATGCTTTTTAAACTCTCGCATCCAAACGCCCATGATTGACATCGGACAAACAATTAAGACTTTAAAAGGAGGATCACCCATTCGATCATGCGCCTGCCAAAAGCACTCATCGACGATCACCTTAGTCTTGCCAGTTCCCATCTCCATGAGAAGACCAAAATACTCAGTGTTATGGAGAGCATCAAGCGCAACGATCTGATGATTGTAGGGAGTCGTTATTGATCTGGAGTAAGTTATGTCAGGGACTTCATCTTTAAAGATATAATCCCATCGGTGAGTTTGTTTCTTAGCCTGACGTTGTTCATTGAGCTCTTCATAGTTTAAGACTGTTCTTGCTTCAGGATCTGCGTCCCATTCTTCAATATCAAACTCAGTCTTTAAGTACTCTATGTTTGCAGGGCTCGTAGGGATACGCCATACCTTATGCTCGGCCAGCCAACGACGTTCAGGGAAAGCACGAACGCGTCTTAAGATATCCTGAAACTCTGTCTTGTCACATCGCCCGATGGTTAAGCCAAAGCCAGACGAGTCTAAAAGGGATAAAGTGAATTTCGGCAAGTTCTAATTTTCCTCCTAATATTATTCTAAGGTATATTATACCATATAGAATTCATCTTGTAAACAAAATAAACACGACGTTAGGTGAAGCGCGTAAGGATTGTGTTAAATAATGACGTTAGAATTACGTTTTGTTAAAATAAGTGCATTTAGTTCTCTATACTAAACAAGTATACTGAAAATTTGTATCAAAACGTACCCCCCCATTTGTTAAAATAAGTGCACTTGAGCCAGGGTCCTGAGCATATTTCCTATGAAAAGTGTTTCCGTGTGTAAGGGTAGCCGAGACTAAATGTACTTATTTTAACATTTACCTATGACGTTTTGAAGCCATTCTAGAATATACATAATCAGTATAGAGAACTAAATGCACTTATTTTAACAAAACGTAAATCGTCAAGTTTATTTTATTTACAAACGGAAATCAATATGTTATAATAGACATAATATACCTTTATATTATATTCATAATTATGGCAAAGCGAAGTTACAGAAAAGGAAATAGTGGCAATCGGGTAAGCGTAGAGTCTAGAGTTGAAGGTTTTAAACTTTACGCAGAAGGCTTAAGTCTTAAGGAGATCGGGAAAGAGATAGGTTGTCACGAGAATACTGTTAAGCGTTACAAGAAGGAAGATGACTGGGATAGAAGGCTCGACGAGATTTATGATACCGTGCTGGACAAGGTAAACTTGAACATTAGTGAGTCGTTAACGAAGACATTGCTCACCGCACAAACATTCAAGCATAAACTCCTTACGCGCCTTCAAACGCTGAGTCCTCAAGCGATGCCCGTGACGCTGATAAGCCAGCTTCGTGAGATGCATGATTTAGAACAGGAGTTAATCGGAACGTTGCACTCAGTCGATGAGAGCGGCGAGTTAAGTCTTTATACTAACGATCAATTAAATTCAATGTTGAGGGATGACGATGAGCCGTCGGACGATGCGTGAAAGAGCTGCTGAGGAATTAGGTCGCAGGCATGTAGTACCTTATACTTGCTTGACCTATCCTCCCTACCGCCCTAACTGGCATCACTGGGTCGTCGGCGATGTTCTCAATGAAGTAATTATGGGAGGACATAAACGCGTCATCTTCAACGAACCACCACGCCACGGTAAATCAGAAGAGATAACAGTTCGCTTTCCACCTCACGCGATGGGGAGAGTACATGGCTTAAACGTGATCGTTGGTTCCTACGCTGCTGGTCTCGCTACTGGCTTTGGAAGGAAGGCAAGGAACCAGATCAAGAGTCCTGTGTTCAAGAGAATCTTTCCCGGTGTTACTCTCGCGAAGGACATAGGAACAGCAGGAGCGCAATGGGCTTTAAACACTGGCTCCGAGTTCAACGCAGCGGGCGTCGGTGGTGGTATCACAGGAAAGGGCGCTGACATCTTAATCATTGATGATCCGATCAAGGATAGGAAGCAAGCAAACAGCGTCGTGTATCGCGAGGCTTTAAAGGACTGGTATCGCGACGTAGCGTTAACTCGTCTCTCACCGGACGGAGCTGTTATAATCCCTATGACTCGCTGGCATCACGATGATCTCGTTGGTTGGTTGTTGCGTGAATGGCCTGAAGAGAATTGGGTCGTCGTTCGACTGCCCGCTTTAATGGATAATGATCCAACTAAGTTTGATAAGCGTAAGCCGGGTGAAGCTCTTTGGGAGCAGAAGTTTACTGCGAAGATGCTTAGGGATGTGAGAGAAGAGATAGGACCTAATTCTTTCAACTGCCTCTTTCAACAGAAGCCAACTAAAGGGGCAGCAGCTATCTTAAAGATTGAATGGCTACAACAAGACTTTAGTCTTGATATGTTACCACGATTCGCCAGGATCGTAGCGTCCTGGGATACAGCGTTTGAGAAGGGAGAGCGCAACGCCTACAACGTAGGCACAGTGTGGGGCGACACTGGCGGTGATTACTATCTTCTTGAAGTCGTTCGCTTTCGCGGAGTGTTTCCCGAAGTCAAGAAACGCATGGTCGCCCTACATGATAAACATCACACCGACGCAGTACTTGTAGAGAAGGCAGCGAGTGGAAGGGACTTACTTCATGAACTTCGTAAGGAGTCCAGCCTTCCCTTGATCGGTGTGCCAGTACATAGAGATAAGGTTCAACGGGCCGACGCAGTGAGTGGCAGGTTCGAAGCGAGACGCGTTCATGTTCCTCGCAACGCTCCGTGGCTCGCTGATTATTTTACAGAGCTTGATGAGTTCCCTGAAACAGCGTACCTTGATCAGGTAGACTCAACAACGCAAGCAATAGCTTGGATGTCCAGATATGGAGCGCAGGAGGCTTTCGCGGCATGAGTAATGATCCTGTTTTTATAGCGACTAAGAGCAACGACGTGATACCTTTCACTGCGTTAGAGTATTACGCTTCAAAGAGTGGAGCGAAGAGCAACGTGCTACCTACTGATCGCTTCGCTACAGCTCAGTACTACACAGAGAAGGGATTGATTCAACCGATACACAATCCTGAAACGTTGATGGGCTTATCTGAGATAAACACGTGGCATAATAAGTGCTGCGACGTGAAGTCGAACGACGTAGCGGGACTTGGCTTTACTCTCACCGGAGAGAACAAAGACGTTGAAGAGTTCTTTAGTGACGACGCGCGACACGGAAAGCCCATCAGCTCTATCCTTGTCGAAGTCGAAAGAGACTTTGAGCAAGTAGGATATATGTGTTGGGAAGTAGTTCGAGAACTCATGGATCCAAACGGAAAGCCGTATTCAATGGCACACATCCCAGCGCACACGATCCGCGCACATAAAGAAGGCAACAAGTACATGCAAAAGGTTGGAACCACAGAGCGCTGGTTTAAACGCTTTGGCTATGAGAAGGACGTTGACAAGGACACAGGAAAAGAGTATACTTTAAGTTCATTAGACTCTTCGCAACGCGCAACGGAAGTGATCTGGGAATCAGGGCCTTCAAACAGATCTGATTACTATGGTCTTGCTCCCATCATTCCAGCGGTCGGCGCTGTAGAAGGAATGAGAGCTCTTCGTGATTATAACATAGACTTCTTCAGGAACCATGGCGTGCCAGCCTACGCTATCTATATCACCGGTGATTATAACCTCGGCAAGAAGAAAAGAATAAAGCTCGAGGACGACGGTTCAGGAACAATAGGCGAGGAATATACTGGAGGCGATGAACAAACTCCATCTTACTTTGAGTATGCAATTATCTCACAGATAAAGAGTCATCTCGCTACACTTGCAGCCAATCCACATAGTCCGTTACTCGTGGCGGTACCGGGACAAACACCAGAGTCACAAGTTAACATAGAGTTCAAACCGTTGGCAGTCGAGATAAAGGAAGCATCGTTCAGGCTTTATCGTAAGGATAACAGAGACGAGATTATAGTGGCGCACGGCGTTCCGTCCTATCGCATCGGTCTAGTTGAAACAGGATCTCTCGGAGGATCAACTGCCGTTGAATCTAATAGGATATACAGGGACTCTGTAATTGCGCCCCGTAAGCAGCGTCTGGCTTCGCTGATTAACGTATATATCATTAACGCTGGCTTCGGTGTAAAAGATGTAACGTTCTCGTTTAATGATCTGGATCTAGCAGAGGAAACTCATGAGAAGGACGTGGCGGAATTTCTCTTCGCTCGTGGAGCCATGAGACCTGTGGATCTTATGAAGAACTTTGGAGAGGACTTTGGGCTTGAAATCCCTACGGAGCAAGAACAACCTCATCTTTATGAATATTACATAGACAATAAACCAGTCGATTCGTTATTTAGCGATGAAGCTTTGGAAGCAATTAAGGGACTATCGGACGAGCTCCTAAGGAGTTAATCGTGGCTAATATTTTTACATCGCCTAAAGAAGAGATAGGAGATGGAATTCTTGCTCGTAAGGATAGAGTATCTTATCTTAAGACAGCGTTCGCTAATAATATAAGTGTAACAGCTCTTGAAGCTGTTACTCCTTCTATGCCGTTGACGAATATTATTCGAGTTCTTATGTCCATTACTATGGGTTCAAGGGATCTTGATGAGTTTGAAATTCGCATCGGTGAGCCTAACGACGACGATGAGATAGTTGGTGGTTACTACGACATCATGCAAACTGGTTTCTTAGTTGAAAAGGAGCCAGTTATCTTTACAAGTCTTAAAGCGGGAGAGGTAGGCACGATAGAGCTTAGAACGCCGGCGTTGGCTTTTATGCAGATCTGGGCTCAGACGAAGGTAGGTACTGGTGAAATCTCAACGACTGTTAATGCTTTCTATGCGAGGTAAGTTATGGCTTATGAATTAATAGAAGGACCACATGATGGAGTTGATCCTAAGAATCCGTTAGGAGCTTATGGACAAAAGTGGAAGCTCTATGAAGAGTGGTCGACGAAAGAGTTGAATGATTCTCTTAAGCCCATCTCTGGTCCGGTGTGTTGTAAAGGTCTCAAGTCTGTGGCTTTTATGATTACGAACTTGAGCACAACAGATCCACTGACTGATTTGGTCATAAAGATGACTGACGTTCCAGATGGCGATGACATCAGCGCTGTGACTCATATTGATATTGAAGAAGAGACTAACATCGTACATAGCGTTCCGCCCATCGCTTCAGCGAAAGTATTGCCAGCGGAAACAATGGCGATGTTAAAGATACAGGAAGCTGGTCTTCTTTGCAAACTTCAATTGTTTGCTAAAGCTGGAGCAGGAAAAATAATAAATACATCGGTGTTGATAACAGGTGAAAGACTTATCTAAATATATCGCAGTCGAGCGCTTCTACGGAAAGCTCGCTGTGAAAGCTCGGTCGATGGACGAGGTCGAATTAAATCGTCGACTTCAAAATACCTTTGACAAAGCACAAGCTCGTTTGCTCGAGCGTTTAAGGGGTTCTGATCAGTTACACCGAGCGATAGCGATGAGTACTTTAGATCCTCTTTATAATGAAGTAGGAACCATCATCTATACATCAGTACTTGAAGCAGCGGAAGGGGCTCCGATAGCATCAGATCTTTTACGCGATCAATCTTTCACTGCCTCAAGACTAACGATGGATAGGTTGAAGGGAAATTTAAACACGACACTCGCGCAAGCTTATCAACAAGGACTTGGAACCCGACAAACTGCGGAGTTGGTAGAAGAGCAATTTAGTGGACTAACTTCCTACGAAGCCGAACGAATTGCCAGGACCGAGGTAAACAGCGCACAGAGCAACGCACGAGTTGCTAAGATGACTGCTGCTGGCGTTCAATATATACAGTGGTGGACAGCGAGGGATAACCGTGTAAGATCATCTCACAAAGATCTACATGGATTAATAGTAAAGAAGGGGAACTACTTTCCAAATGGATTGAAACACCCTCATGATCGAAGCGGGCCTTTAGAGGAATGGATAAACTGTAGATGCAGACCGATACCTTACTTAATGCCCGCGCACATGGCTCCGCCTTCTGATAAAGAAGCTTTCAAGGAAAGCGAACTTATTAGGTTGGCAGCATAGGAGGATAGCATGCCTTTTCTAGGTTGGGATAGTTTTGATGATTGCTATAACGAGATGCGCAATCAAGGACTCAGTGAAGAGTCTGCAAAAAAGATGTGTGGTTTCCTACAAGCCCGAGCTGAGACAGCGACGAAGGAAGCTGCGCAGGAAATGATAGAACTGATGGTGAAAGAAATTGAGGATGGTCCCTCTCTCAGTGGAACCATTGTAACTAAACGCGCTGCGCAACGAATCGTCGTCGGTCCTGTGCTTGTTCCAGGAGAGATGGACAGTGACGGAGAGAAACTCACTGCAGAAAAGATCGAGCAAGTGGCTTATGATTTCATGGAGCATTTTAGACATGTTGACATAAGTCATACTCTCAAGCAAGTGGGAACTCCAGTTTCATCAGACCTCTTACGCTTTGAAGAAAAGTACGTGGTCGATGGAGAGGAGATGGTGCTTCCTAAAGGAACATGGATGCTCGGTGTGAAAGTAGCTGATGATACATGGCCTAAGGTAGAAGATGGAACATTGAAAGGTTTCTCTGTAATGGGAGCAAGGCGCAAGGACGTTGAGGCTTTTATGGCTACTAAAGGGACACAACCTATCGGAATGCATTTCGATGGGACTAAATACAGGAAAACTTTACTTGAAGATCTGGGACCGGACTGGGTAGGAGTGGCTGTCTCCATTCTACCTAATCCCTCAGTATTCAAGAGTAAGTTTATTGCGGTGAAGGAGGAGGGCGGGAGCTTTTGGAAAACACTCCTTCAATGGGTTTCACTTAAAGGCAAGAAAAAGGAGGAACAAACCATGCCTTTGACAGATGAAGAAAAGAAGGAGCTACAGGAAGAATTTAAAGCCGTAGCTTCGGAAGCGGTTAAAGAGGCCACTCCAGAAATCGTGACGGCGGTTAAGGAAGCGATGGCCAAGGACGACCCTCCTCCTCCGGCGGATCCTCCTGCGGATCCTCCCAAAGAGGACGAGGAAATTACAGCGCTTAAGTCAGAGTTGGCTGAGACAAAAGAGAAGTACGAAGAAGGTCTTGCGAAGATCGACGACTTCACTAAGAAGCTTTCTGCTTCTAATGCTCTCAAGGACGATGGCAATGGCGACAAACCTACCGAACGTCCGGTTCCTGAGATATACAGGGACGCGGTCGGCCGGCGAATCTATTAAAGAGGAGGTGAAGCATGCCTACATTGGATGAAATGCTAGCCAATCTGGATGCCGCTTTTAAAGGCATCTCAACCCAAACAACTTTGGGCGCGACTATTCTTGAGCCGCAGCAGTTTGATCGTTACGTGAGAACACTGCAGCATAAGACAGTTGTCTTGCAACGTTATCGCTTGCAGATCATGGACGCTCCTAAAGTTGACATCGATCGCATCGCGTTTGGTGAAAGAATCATGGGACCGCCTCCCGCAGAAGGGCAGGCCAAGTCCGAGAGTGATTACGTCGAACCTCAGTTCGCACAACATCAACTTATCTCTGCTCGTATGCAGGGCGTGGTTTCAATCACGGATCAGATGCTGCGAAACAACCCGGAGCGAGCTGGGCTTCAGGGCACCATCGTTGACATGATGTCCGAGCGTGGTGGTCTTGATATTGAGGAACAGGCGATCAAAGGAGACACGGGATCAAGCGACGCTTATCTTGCTCTCAATGATGGCTGGCTCAAACTCACAAGACGTACTTGCGTTGAAGACGCAAACGCTGCTTACGACGACGCGTCCACAGCTTCATTCTCAACGGGAGTTGGTGAGACAGAAGCGACCGTGTGGTATGACAACGTTCCGATCACAGAGGGAACCTTTGAGATTTATACGGGGTCTACCTCTGGCACCAAGGTTGCTGATGAGGATGGCGACGGCGTCATCGACGAGGTTGGCGGTTCGGGCATCGCTGGAACCATTGACTATGACAGCGGTAAGATAGTCCTTACGGGCTTAACAGCTTCAACGGATTATTTTGTGAAGTATACAGCCCTGTCCTTCGATCGCAACGCCACCAGCGGAGTGCTCTTTCCTGAGAACATGTTTGATCGCATGATCCAGGCCATCCCCAAAGAGTACTACACCAACCCAGCTGAGTGGGACATCAACGTTCCTTGGTGGGTCATGAAAGCTTACCGGGACATCCTGAAAGCTCGTGGCACCGACCTTGGTGATAAGTTCCAGACTGGAATGGGCGGCGCTGTCCGGGTCGAGTATGAAAGTGCTTATGTCCAGTACGTTCCCAACATGCCGAAGAACCAGGCGTGGCTCACACATCCTGACAACACGATCTATGGAATCTTCCATGAGGTCGAGCTTGAACAGGAACGTGAAGCAAAGAAGAAACGAAACGACATCATCCTGGATACTGAGACGGACTACCAGTTCGAAGAACCGGAAGCCACCGTCAAAGCTATCATCTATTAAACTGTGATGGGGCCTTCGGGCCCCATACTTTAAAGGTTAAAGCTATGACTACGTTTACAAAGAAAGAACTACTTGATCTTAATCCTTGCTGGGAATGGAAGGTAGAGATCATGCGTTGGCCTCGTAATGAAATCGACGCTAAAGAGATAAAAGAAACTTTAGAAAAGCGCGGTAGAAAGAATTATGAGATCGTTCAAATAATGGGTCGTTCCGCTAAAATGGCTCAAGCTATGTTGGACGAAGGAGTTAAGAAAGATATCAAAGATAGATTTGATAGAACTCCTCTTCAGATCGCAGAGAAAAAAGGCTTTGTAGACGCAGCCAAAGTTTTAAAGAAGGAGGTGAAGGATGTCAGTCTATGAGTTTGGCCCAGGGAAGACTTACTCTACACCGCAACAAGCTCTCGATGCGTTAGCCACGGATGTAGGCTCTACTCCTTTTTCTGAGACACATATCCTTCGCGGATATACTGGAGTCTATACACCTCCTGCTGTCGACGAGCCCATATTAAATATCCACACCGTTGAACCCATTACAAATATCGGAGATGTCTATAAAGATATTTGGCTCAAGATTGAAGCTGCTGAAGGACAGAGTGTAAAGTTTGAAGCTGGTTTAGTCGCTGTAGATGCAGATCAACGTTTTATGCAAAACGTCTGGTTCAAAGGAATAGAAGTAGAGGTAACCGAGAATGATGCTAGAGCTTTTAATCTTGCTTATTATAATGGGGGTTCATGGGTATATCCCGATGGCTTCTTCTACGAAGATTGTAACATTCATTGTGATCCGAGTTTAACAGGAACGTATGGAATTTATAACAGCTCGTATCGAAATTTTGTAGAAGTATCTCAGATAAGAGGATTCCGTACTTGCATAGGAATGAGAGATGATGTTTCTGATCAAGCTATTGTAGGGACCTTTTGTCAGGGATCTATTATTGAAAGTCCAGAATATGCTTTCTACGTTAATAATAGCATAGATCCGCAAACATTATGGGCTCTAGGATTACTCGGTTGCACCGTACGCTCTCCAGTTGGCGCATATGTAGGCGGGGATTCTTGGGTTCTAGGATTATGTGCAACCTTTAATACTATCTGCGATCATAGAGAAGATAAAGTTTTAGTGATGCCAAATCTTGGCATTGGTGGTTTCTTTTTCTACGGAGATGGTTCTGTTTTTGTGGTAGATGAATATTTTTCAGAGGACAAAGGAGGTAGTCAAACTCCAGAGTATATGATGGACTGGGCTAGAGGCTTCTTACGTGCGCATATACATTCGACTGCTGTGGCAGGTGATCCAGATTACTTGAAGCTAGACGACGATTTAATTCCTTCTGAAGATAGTCCTGCCATAGCTTATGGAGTAGGCGCTCCCTACTTGAGCTTCAATGGCGTCTTTGGCTCGCGTGGTATCGTTGACACTGGAGCATATCAATTGTCTCCGATCGGTTACTGTACGCCGAATGACGCGATCTTAATGACGGGAATACAAGAAGAAGAGTTCGAAGAGCTTGAAGGAAATTTCTTCGAGACACTTAACAGCTGGATAGCTGAAGCATCCGGAATTATAGAACGATACACGATGAGAACTTGGGATCCAGTTCCACAGGGGATAAAAAGAGCTTGTATTATGATGACGGGAAACATCATAGGCTTAGCAAGACAACGAAGAAAATTGGATGCTATCTCTCCACAAGACATCACGTTGAAAACTATTCGTGAAAGGGAGAGTGAAATACTAACTGATGAAGTTAAAGAAATTCTTAACCTCTTTACTGAGGCTAAGCTTGGCGATGGTACTGAGGACTATAGTAACATAGGACTAGGAACATTTACTTACGAGGACACTCTTGACTGATCCTTTAAAAGTTGAATTTGATTTCTCTGAACTCAATAAATTTGAAAAAGAGTTTGCTAGAGAAATCATTCCCGAGATATTAGAACAAGTTGCTATCTCTTTATTCGGAGAGATATCTCGGGAAGCCCCCGTAGACACTGGGCGTTTAGCGGGCTCAGTAGAATTTCCTGAAAGAACCAGTGATGGCTTTACTATTTCAATTAACGCTGAGTATTGGAAGTACGTGCAATTTGGGACGGGTATTCATGGTCCTAGACATAGATCCTTTTTCATCTTTCCAAAGGATAGAAGGAGAAGAGGACAGTCTGGCAGTCGAACAACTAGAGGGAAAAGAGCTTTACGATTTAAGATGGGTGGTACCTACGTGTTTGCTAAAGTGGTTAATAATCCAGGACAAAAGCCTAATCCCTTTATTGATAGAGCTATTGATACGGTCGAAGGTAAAATTGATGAGATCGCTGATTCTATCTTAGCGAGGTACGCAGCATGAATTTAATAGATAAATTAGAAAGAATTAGAGAAACTATTGGTCATCGAATAAAGAATTATTTAGGCGATGAAATAAGTGATTGTATCGTGGGGCGTAAGGATAAAGCTTACAAGTTTAAGCCACCTCTTGTTTGGGTCATTCCAGATTCTGGAAACATTAATCCAGAAGGAATGATGGCGATACATGAGGATTGGTTTCCTGTTTATCACATCGTAGGAATATCAATGAAAAAAGATCCTGAAGAAGCACGCAAAGAAGCAGAGCGATTGGCAATCAGAGCGAGCGCAGCTTTATTTAAGGATCCTGATACAGGAAAAATTAATAAGACACTAGGAGGTCTAGTGCATTACATAAAGCGAATTGGCTGGTCTCCGGGAGATACCCGAGTTATAGACAACGAAACTCTTCACGGAGCCGCTGTACAAATTAGAATGAGATTCGAAACAGAGGAGGTCGAATAATGCCAGAAGAAACTTTACGGTACTTGGGACTGGCCATCGAGTCGAGTAGCTATGGTGAAGATGTAGCGGATCCAGATCTTCACATCGACATCACAGGGTCCAGTCTAGACTCGCCGAGCGAACCCTTTATAGCTTATGAAGGCGGAATCGGCAGAATGCCTGCTAACGCGATACCGGGTCCTTATGCGCCTGCAGGCGGAACAGATTTTGCTGCCTCAATTTCTTCGTTGGCTTATCTGTTGCACTTGGCGTTAGGAGTATCAGAGATTGATACCACTAACGTGTCAACGGTGAGCGACGAAGATCATTCAACAGGCGTGGGTGAAACGGAGAAAGACTTCACCCTAGCTAGCGCACCAGTTATCCAGGGTTCTTTCGAACTTAACGATGGAGTAACCACTGTGTACGCTACAGATGATGGTTGGGGCAAGATCGTGGAAAGTGGGGGCTCTGGAATTTCTGGTTGGATAGACTATTCAACTGGGGATGTACACTTGGAAGGCTTAACTGAGTCCACGACATATGAAGTAGACTACGAAAGTGGTTACTACATTCATACCATCACTCCAGTTCTCGGGAATAACATTCCTTCTTTCAACGCGTTCGTCGGAAAGGATATCTTCGAGCATAAGTTCTTAGGTTGTATCATCAACACTTTGAACATAAGCATAGAGCAGGAACTCTGCGATATGGCTATCGACGTATTAGCTCAGAAAGACAAAAAGGAAACTATAACTCCCATAGAGGATCTGCTCCTTACGTCTAACTGTCATGGTGAGAGACAGCGTTCTTTCGCTGATTGTCAGTTAAAGGTTGGAGACTTTGGTGGTTCTCTCAGCGACATTTCTGCTAAAGTAAGGGCTTTCACAGCTGCGATTAATAACAACGGATCAACTGAAGATAACATAGGTCTTAACTCAAGATTTCCACAGGACGGAACGGTGGAAGCTTTGACCGTGACGGGAACCATAACTCTTCAGTTCGAAAATACCGATTACCTAGAAGATTTCTGGGGCGATGCTGGTGGAGCCGTTGACGGCGATCCGCAGTTGAAAGCTTTAGAACTCACCATTGATGGTGGCGGTGTTTCAGGTTCGGGATGGGGCTCGGGCGTCATCTCGTTGGGGCGTGTGCTTCTACAAAGCGTTGGCATTCAGCCGAGCGGTAAAGAGAAGCTCATGCAGGAATTGGCTTACGCAGCAGAGTATGACTGCGATAGCGAAGAGATAATCCAAGCGGTTATCCAGAACTTCAATCGCCTGCACAATCCGGCGTAAGGAGGTAAACTATGGGACAGGAAAATATTAAAGAAAGGTTGCTCAACGGTAAGAGGCAACGCGAAACCGTTGAGACTTCTGTCGGTCCGGTGGAAATTAGACCTTTAACCAACGCAGAAAAAGGAAAGGTCGAATCACTTAGCGTTAAGG